>JABXJR010000178.1_pt1 | contig 12991 bp, 11 predicted proteins | sample 7431291 | NCBI WGS metagenome assembly JABXJR01 (sample SAMN14395756, study PRJNA613071) | wetland metagenome | isolation source: water samle H3 from high-altitude wetland | place: Chile: Salar de Huasco, high-altitude wetland | collected 2015-11-10 | reverse complement strand
AACTAGCAATTCGGGTATATTTTTATTCTATTCCTTTCTGTTTTGTTTCGCAAATAATAAGCTGACGTATTTTAAACATTGTGCTATTTTAAAGACATACTGATAGCAAGTAAATCTAAGCGGATCATATTTATGGCAGTATCAAATATTAAAAAGCAACAAGCTAAACTTGAAAAACTTAATGATAAGATTAAGCAAGAAAGGAAAAAGATTGACCAACGTTTAGGTCATGAGATTATTAAAGACGCTGAATTGGATTACAGCAATTTAGATCAAGGAACAATTAAAGAACTCGCTTCTAAATTTGTGACTTATATAAATGAAAATTCAAATGATAAGCAGACAAACGATTATGTCACTAATCAATCCAACGAACAAGGCACTAAATTTAATCAACCTCAAGGTTAAATTTGCTTATGAATGAAAAGTATAATAACTTAATTAAGCAACGTGATAAGGCTGAAAAAAAGATTGAACAAGCTGATTTCAAAGCTCGACAATCTAAGTACTACGAAAGTCAAAAAAAAACGTAAAGCACGTTCTAGACGTTTAATACAAAAAGGGGCTTTATTTGAAAAGTACTTCGAAGCAGAAAATCTAAGTATTGATGAAAGCGAACAATTACTAAAAATATTTGCCAATTACGTCAATAAAAATAAGCCTGATAAAAATAAAAAGGATAGTCCTAATCTTTAGGACTATCCTTTTTATTTTCTGGTTCTTTTTTAGCTTTTATTTCTGGGTTTTTATTTTCAAATTTTTTTAAATCTTTTTGAACAATTTCTGAACAACTTAGGTTCTGTTTAATCCTGGGATAATTACTTAATTCATTTTTTATTTCTATCACTTTTTCTCTCTGATAAACACTCGTAAATTGCTTACTGTTGTCAAATATTAAAACATCATCTGCGTAATAAGCTACTTTAGGTAAATTATCGTTAGATTGTTTATACATCTTTTTAATCGTTTCTGGTGGTATACCATGACCGCCTAATTCAACTATTTCATTTACTCGCTTAATTGCTGTTTCAGCACTATTTACTGCTACATATAGCAAAGTGACTTCATAGCCATTTTGATGTGCCTTATCAATTTAATTAAGATGTGCTTTTCCCTGCGCCTTTTTCTGTTCTTTCTGTTAAACACATTTTTTTAGGTGTTAAGTGAGTGAAGCTGTTTTGCTTATTTTTTTAAGTTAAATAATTTAATTGTTTAACTTAAAAACAATCAGCAAAAAAGTACAAGATAATATCTTGTACTTTGATGTTTATTTTAATTGCTTTTAATAGCGTTTCTAAGGCGTTTTTAAAGTTCTGCTAGGTTTTTTGTACTTTGTTGCTTTTAAAGTTTCTGTATAGCTCTTATATGAGCTTATGAGCTATTTTAGCCATTTGAACTTAATGATTGCATGTATTCGCTGTACCACACTTCAAAAGTATTTCTCATTGCGCCAAAAATGTAATTTTCAGGACGAATACTTTCTAAGAGTTCTTGTTTCCACTTCTCTTCTTAGGGTAGCAATTAGCTCATTATTTCCTTTGCTAGTCTTTGTCTCTTTTTTGCTACCAAAGGCTTTGCTACCTTGTTAATTATAGACCCTATACAAACATCTTTTGTAAAAAGCCTTTTTCTGTTCTTTCAACAAATCTAACTTACGTTGATGAAGAGCGATAATGTCATCTAACTTCTCAAACATATCGCCAATCATTTTCTGTTCAGATTCCTCGGGTATCATCACCTTGATATCTTCAACATCGGAACCATTGAAACTTGGTAATGCTCCGACTTGAGCAAATATAGATAATCTTAACTTTTCGAATAAGGTCTTACCGAAATAACGATTCCAAGAAGAGTCAAACAAATAACTCATCATGTTATTATCAATTAAAAAAGAAGTATCGACAATTCGCTTTCTGTCAAGGAATATGGCTGCCCCTACTTTGGCAAATACAACACCACTATTTTGGGGATTAATGGGATTCCACTTATTTTCTTTAAGCTGAGAGTCACTTGCGTAGTTGTTGGCATTCATCATAACAACCTCATTACCTGGGTTGTTCATGTCTGATACTTTATAAAATGGAGTCACTTGCTTACCTCCTTGTTGAGCATCTGGAAATCCAATTCCAGACTTAGTCTTACCAACTTCACCCAACTTACGCTCTTCCCAATCATCCGTAAATCCTTTAAATCGCAATTCTGGAACTTTCTTTTTAACTGAATCATCTATTTTCGCCATAGCCCCCACCATTTTCTTGGTTTTTCTTGTTCTTCTATCCTTTTTTGATCTTTGATTTGTTCCTGCAAGTTTTCCAACTTCTCTTTAAGAGCGTTCACTTCATCTTTATATTGATTGTCTAAGTGTTTGAATTCTGTTTCCTGTGTAGGCATTTTAAGAGCTTTTAAGTCATTGATTTCTGACTTATACTCATCAAGTAACTTTTTATCCTGCAAAGCTAATCATTGTTGCTGGTCTAACAAATTTTGCATTTGTAATAGCTGTTTATCTTTGTTTTCTAATTGCTTATCTCTATTATTTTTCAAGTCTTTAATTTGTTCTAACAAAAGACTATTAACGCTTAATTCTTCATTTTTTCTTGTCGATTTTCGGTCGGTTGAACTTTTTTTATTTTTGTTAGTCTTTTTTTGATAAACTTTTGTTCTTCAAGGTTTAGGACGATCGAACCACTATTGTTTTTTTGTCGATTTTCGGTCGGCAAAAACTTTAAATGGTATTGAACGGTCTGTTTAGCTAGTCCTAGCTCGTCCGCCAACTCTTTTATCGTTTTTAAGTCTTCACTCATGGTTTAAGTCCTGCCTTTTAACCGTTGGCAGATATTGTTCAATGGCTTTTTTAAGATATTTCGCTACATTACGTTTAGAATAGGCTTCTTTTTTGCTGGCAACATAAGACAAGTGGTCTTTGACACCATTTAGCCCTCTTAATTCTTTCAGTTCGTCATAAAGCGGATAAACATTCTTCTGTAAGCCTACCATTGTGGCTGTATCCATAATATCATTCATGCCAATTAAGAAATTTTCAGATAAAAGTCTTGTATATTTACTTTCCATTGCCTGTTTTAGTAAGTCAGCTTCATTTCTTGATTTTTGCTTTTTATCGTCTTGATAGTCTTTATCTCCCAACTTGTAACTGTTATCGTCTGCCATGCGTTTCTTCTCAATATGAAAGACAATAGAGTCAATGCTCCGCCCTGCTTTCTTTTTCTCATAGGTTACATTAAAAGAGGTGTGAGCGTTGATTTCTTCAATTGCTTTTTTTAATACTCTAGTTTCAAAATGGGGAAAATGTTGATGTTCATTTATTGTATCAGTTATTTCTCGCAATTCTTTCACTTTTATTGAGGGGTTGCGGTAGGATTCCACTTGTTCAACTCTCCGTCCCCCTTTCACGCTGTAATGTTCGTATTGGTTATAATTCATGGATAACCAACGATACAAAATAATCGAATACTTGCTATTGAGTTTTTGTAGTTCGGAAATTTTATATTGAGTAAATTCTGCCTTTAAATCAATCAGATAGGGCATAATGGCTTGGTCAAAACGTATTGTTACTTCATCGTTATAATCGTTCCATTTTACATAAGGAATAGGCACAATGCTTTCATACTCAATACCTAGTTTCTTATCAGCTTTAATATTGAAAAAGGCTTGCTTTTGCATATAATTAACTGCTTCTTTGAATTGACTATGCTTACTGCTAGACGATACTTCAAAAAATTTAAAAAGTTCAGATTTTAAAAGATAAACAGTATTATTTTTTGGGGGTTCTTCGGTATCAATACAAGACACGGCTAACTCAAACATTTTTAAAGCTGTTTTTTGCATTTTAGCCACACTTTGAATTAAAGCGTTATGCTCCACTACTTTGCGTTTTTCTAATTCATTCAAGGTCAGCACCTGCTTTTGTTTGTTTTGTTTTTCTGGTATAATCATAGTATAAATACGCTCCTTTGCGTGTTTTAGTAGTAGCATAGAGAAAGTCATTTCATAGTGAGTTTTCTCTATGCTTTTATTATACTATATACAGTACACAAATACAAAAGTCGTGCTGTGTACATCGATTTTTGTGACTCTATACATCGATTTTTGTGACTCTATACATCGATTTTTGTGACTGTTTAATTTCTATAACTAGCGAAAACACTGCCTTTTTTTTCACGCAAAAGAACAAAAGATTAAAATATATATGATAAATATATAATAGGCTTCGCCTTTTTTTATTTTTTTCAAAAATTTAAAACCAAAGGTCAAAGTCATCAAACCTCTTCCACGCTTAAGGGCATGGAGACCATTCGAGGAATATATAAAAAGAACCGAAGAAATGGAACGCTCTTCGGCTTTTCGATGTCTACTGAAATCAAGGTATTAATGGGAATAACAGCCTAAGATATTTGGAGTTCAGAGAGGGCACGTTTGATTTTCAAACTTCGCAACAGAAACAGTCAAAGATTTATACGAAGATGTCTTAAAAGAATTTGAAATTAAGCCCTAATTTTTTTCAAAAAGGGGGATTGGGGGACACCACCAAAAATAAAAATATTCGTCTGAAACAAACAAAAATAAAATTGGAAATTTTAGGTTTTGTGAATGAAAGATGAATTATTTTTACTGTAAGTGTAGCCACACTTGCGAAGTTCACTATAATACTTTATAACGTTTTTATTTACATGAGCAAAGCGAGTTTTTCCAACACGTTTAATCTAAAATATTGGCAATTTATACCATGATTTTCATGGTATGTAAGTGCGCCCTTAGGAAAATAATTTAAATATATTTCAGATTTTTAATCTGACTGCTCCTGTCATCGAGCAGACCGATGAGGAAAACAAAAAGAGGACTAAACTTTTTTGTTTAGTCCTCTTTTTGTTTTGAATAGTTCTAGAACGTCATATTTTGCGTTTTAAGCAATTTTGACTAACTAGGCGGGGAATTTTACTTAGAAATTATTCAAAATGTCTGTAGAGTGCTTAAAATCGTTTCTAAGAGCTTTTAGCGTTTATGTCGTTTAGTTTATAATATTGGACTACTATTAAATAATTAGACATGAAATGATATTTTCTCTCTTATAAAAATCGAAATTTTACCGAAAACATATATTCAGCTCACAACTGTTAAGTTATGACGCAGTTTATATATTCATTTAGTGGATAATTCCCCATTTATTGATTAAAAACGTGCTTAGAATGCGTTTCTCAAACGGACCAATTGAAGGTTCAAACAATAAAATCAAAGCAATTAAGCGCACGGCATACGGGTTCCGTAGTTTCAAAAACTTTCGTCTACGTATTCTTATCTCATTCAAGAATAGTTTCTACTCAATGAACTATAAGCAAAAGGCAGCTGATCTCAACAATGTGAAGTTAGCTGCCTAAGCAAGGTTCAAAATATTAAATTTTACCGGTCATCAGTACCATTTGACTTTGAACCAAGGTTTCCTCGTTTTTTCGTGTTTCTTTAAATATCTAAATTACTTCATGAATGTGACTAAAATTCCAGCAACAACCAGAATCAAGGCACCACCGATTCGATTACCCATTTGCGCAAACGCAATCAAGTTCATGCGTTCTGATGCGGCCAATACGGCAACGTTTCCTGTACCACCCATCGAGTTGTTGGCCAACCCTGCTGTAATAGCAGCTTCAACCGGATACAATCCAAACAACTTTCCAAGCGTTGCACTGATCAATGAAATTGCGACAATACTTACCAAGCACAAGACAACAAATTGCCATGACAAAGCTGCCAACAAAACGTGCATATCAAGCAAAGACAATCCAACACCAGCAAGCAATGCGTGCGTCATGTTCTTAACAATAACTTGACCGAACATAATTACACTGTCTTCATAGTACTTTGGCAACAAGCCAAATGCCTTTGTCAAAACGATGCTCAAAATAATAAATGCATATGCGTTGATGCCAGGGAACACCTTATTCAACATCGTACCAATCATAAAGAACATAACCGCAATGATCAATCCGACACCTAGTTGCACGTAATCAGGCTTAATCTCCTCAGCAGCAGCAGATTTTTCGCGTTCACCACGTAGAATTTCACCGTGACCATTTCCTTTGCTGTCCTTGAAGATACGTGAGATAAGTCCAGCACTAATAATCGCTAGCAGATTCCCGAGGATAACTGTTGGGAATAGCTTAGACAAAATTCCTGCGGATCCAACGCCCATCGCGTGTGCATAGATACCAGAAAGTGGCACAATACCAGCACCAACTCCACCAGCCATGATTGGCATAGCAATGTACAAAATAGCGTAGTTAAAACCGACACCAATAATAACACCAACAATTCCAATTACAACAGCCGTCAATGCCATTGAAATGAATGCGACTGGCAAGAATCGAACTGCAGCCTTCAACAACATCTTACGATCCATTTTAAACAAAGATGAGGCAATCAAAGAAACGATATAAAGACCCAAAAAGTCCATGCCATTAATAAATCCTGAAGCTGTCGTAACAACATATTTTGGTATCACATTCGTTGCAACCAAAATGGCTGTTAACAAAATGGTGAAAACTGATCCGCCACCCAAATATGAGCGGAAGATTGGTAAGTGAGCACCAAGGTAGTAAAACACGTGTCCCATTAGGACCAATGCAAAAATTGCACCAATCATTGTATTTGGCAGCGTCTTTGTTGAAATCGCAATAATCAACAAAACTGCCATAAATGCGTAAGCAATCAATCCGATTCCACTAATACGAATACGATCGAGCTTCCCAATTTCTTCTTTAACGTTAGTCGTCCCTATATGACTTGAATGCGGGTGATTCATCATAATTCTATCTCCATTTATATCTGTCTTATATTCCTAGTTTGTGTTGAATAAAATTCCATGTTATTTCATTAAATTTTTCAGGTACTTCTATCTGTGGCATGTGACCAACCTGATTAATGGTGACGACCTGAGATTTTTCATTGATAACTTTTTCACAATAGCGACAAAAATCATGCTTCCAGATTGGAGACCGTTCTCCAGTCACTATTAATTGTGGGATAGAAAGATCTGCGAGCGTTTGTCTCCAATCTGGCAGCGCATGATTCGCCAACAAAGGCGCGTTTAATGTTGCATCAAAGAAATGACTTTCATGTTGTTGTCTCCTTTCTTTTAGGGTTTTGTTTTTGGTTTTTGTTGTCGCCATAGGCGACTTCTGATACAGGTTTTAGCACAATTTACCCCACAATTATTTGGTGGGGTGTAAGTGCGCATTGACCTCGTTTCACTCGGTCGCTGACTTCTGTACTTGATATTTTTACCCGAATTGCTAGTTAATTTCATTGGAAAATAAATAAGTCGTGCTATCCTAATCTTAAAGCACTAAGCATTAGAAAGCTCACGACTTATATGACTTATAATAGCACACTTCCAAAAGTTTTTGTTTATTTACTGACAACCATTGAGACGCTTTATCAAACGAGTGTTCCCCTTGAGGTTCAAAACCGAAAGAACGTCCATCTTGCAACATCTGACTGTTTAGTTATCGCTTGTTACCTATGGGGCGTACTGCATTTTAGTGAAACGCTTAAAGCTAAGCACCAATTGGCTCAAAGTTTATTTCCTAATTTCCTAGAATATTCTCGCTTTGTCCGCCGTTGTAATGCCCTCTTACCGAGTATCCAAGTCATTCGCCAAGCACTCGTCTTTAAAGAGGTTGAAGGAATGAGTGTATCCATTATTGACAGCTTCCCCATTCCTTTGTGTCAGCCTATTCGTAATTTCAGAAGCAAAGTTCTTGGAGATTATGCAAATGTTGGCTACAATGCTACAAAGGGACAGTACTTCTATGGCTGTAAATGTCATGCTTTAGTCAGTGAATCAGGCTATGTCATAGACTACACAATTACTCCTGCTTCAATGGCTGATCGTTCAATGACCGAGGAAGTGTTGAGTCAATTTGGGACACCAACAGTCCTTGGAGATATGGGATATCTAGGTCAGTCACTGCATGATAGGCTGGAATTAAAAGGAATTGATCTAATGACACCTGTCAGGAAGAACATGAAGCAAAAGAAAATCCTTTTCCCTAATTTTTCAAAACGTAGAAAAGTGATTGAGCGAGTTTTCTCTTTTTTGACAAATCTAGGAGCTGAGCGTTGTAAAAGTCGTTCGCCTCAAGGTTTTCAATTGAAATTAGAGATGATACTTTTAGCGTATTCTTTACTGTTAAAATCAGCTAAATCACTGGAACCAGAGACTTTAAGATATTCTATCGGGTATCAAGTCATGGCTAAATAATCAACTAGCAATTCGGGTATATTTTTATTCTATTCCTTTCTGTTTTGTTTCGCAAATAATAAGCTGACGTATTTTAAACATTGTGCTATTTTAAAGACATACTGATAGCAAGTAAATCTAAGCGGATCATATTTATGGCAGTATCAAATATTAAAAAGCAACAAGCTAAACTTGAAAAACTTAATGATAAGATTAAGCAAGAAAGGAAAAAGATTGACCAACGTTTAGGTCATGAGATTATTAAAGACGCTGAATTGGATTACAGCAATTTAGATCAAGGAACAATTAAAGAACTCGCTTCTAAATTTGTGACTTATATAAATGAAAATTCAAATGATAAGCAGACAAACGATTATGTCACTAATCAATCCAACGAACAAGGCACTAAATTTAATCAACCTCAAGGTTAAATTTGCTTATGAATGAAAAGTATAATAACTTAATTAAGCAACGTGATAAGGCTGAAAAAAAGATTGAACAAGCTGATTTCAAAGCTCGACAATCTAAGTACTACGAAAGTCAAAAAAAAACGTAAAGCACGTTCTAGACGTTTAATACAAAAAGGGGCTTTATTTGAAAAGTACTTCGAAGCAGAAAATCTAAGTATTGATGAAAGCGAACAATTACTAAAAATATTTGCCAATTACGTCAATAAAAATAAGCCTGATAAAAATAAAAAGGATAGTCCTAATCTTTAGGACTATCCTTTTTATTTTCTGGTTCTTTTTTAGCTTTTATTTCTGGGTTTTTATTTTCAAATTTTTTTAAATCTTTTTGAACAATTTCTGAACAACTTAGGTTCTGTTTAATCCTGGGATAATTACTTAATTCATTTTTTATTTCTATCACTTTTTCTCTCTGATAAACACTCGTAAATTGCTTACTGTTGTCAAATATTAAAACATCATCTGCGTAATAAGCTACTTTAGGTAAATTATCGTTAGATTGTTTATACATCTTTTTAATCGTTTCTGGTGGTATACCATGACCGCCTAATTCAACTATTTCATTTACTCGCTTAATTGCTGTTTCAGCACTATTTACTGCTACATATAGCAAAGTGACTTCATAGCCATTTTGATGTGCCTTATCAATTTAATTAAGATGTGCTTTTCCCTGCGCCTTTTTCTGTTCTTTCTGTTAAACACATTTTTTTAGGTGTTAAGTGAGTGAAGCTGTTTTGCTTATTTTTTTAAGTTAAATAATTTAATTGTTTAACTTAAAAACAATCAGCAAAAAAGTACAAGATAATATCTTGTACTTTGATGTTTATTTTAATTGCTTTTAATAGCGTTTCTAAGGCGTTTTTAAAGTTCTGCTAGGTTTTTTGTACTTTGTTGCTTTTAAAGTTTCTGTATAGCTCTTATATGAGCTTATGAGCTATTTTAGCCATTTGAACTTAATGATTGCATGTATTCGCTGTACCACACTTCAAAAGTATTTCTCATTGCGCCAAAAATGTAATTTTCAGGACGAATACTTTCTAAGAGTTCTTGTTTCCACTTCTCTTCTTAGGGTAGCAATTAGCTCATTATTTCCTTTGCTAGTCTTTGTCTCTTTTTTGCTACCAAAGGCTTTGCTACCTTGTTAATTATAGACCCTATACAAACATCTTTTGTAAAAAGCCTTTTTCTGTTCTTTCAACAAATCTAACTTACGTTGATGAAGAGCGATAATGTCATCTAACTTCTCAAACATATCGCCAATCATTTTCTGTTCAGATTCCTCGGGTATCATCACCTTGATATCTTCAACATCGGAACCATTGAAACTTGGTAATGCTCCGACTTGAGCAAATATAGATAATCTTAACTTTTCGAATAAGGTCTTACCGAAATAACGATTCCAAGAAGAGTCAAACAAATAACTCATCATGTTATTATCAATTAAAAAAGAAGTATCGACAATTCGCTTTCTGTCAAGGAATATGGCTGCCCCTACTTTGGCAAATACAACACCACTATTTTGGGGATTAATGGGATTCCACTTATTTTCTTTAAGCTGAGAGTCACTTGCGTAGTTGTTGGCATTCATCATAACAACCTCATTACCTGGGTTGTTCATGTCTGATACTTTATAAAATGGAGTCACTTGCTTACCTCCTTGTTGAGCATCTGGAAATCCAATTCCAGACTTAGTCTTACCAACTTCACCCAACTTACGCTCTTCCCAATCATCCGTAAATCCTTTAAATCGCAATTCTGGAACTTTCTTTTTAACTGAATCATCTATTTTCGCCATAGCCCCCACCATTTTCTTGGTTTTTCTTGTTCTTCTATCCTTTTTTGATCTTTGATTTGTTCCTGCAAGTTTTCCAACTTCTCTTTAAGAGCGTTCACTTCATCTTTATATTGATTGTCTAAGTGTTTGAATTCTGTTTCCTGTGTAGGCATTTTAAGAGCTTTTAAGTCATTGATTTCTGACTTATACTCATCAAGTAACTTTTTATCCTGCAAAGCTAATCATTGTTGCTGGTCTAACAAATTTTGCATTTGTAATAGCTGTTTATCTTTGTTTTCTAATTGCTTATCTCTATTATTTTTCAAGTCTTTAATTTGTTCTAACAAAAGACTATTAACGCTTAATTCTTCATTTTTTCTTGTCGATTTTCGGTCGGTTGAACTTTTTTTATTTTTGTTAGTCTTTTTTTGATAAACTTTTGTTCTTCAAGGTTTAGGACGATCGAACCACTATTGTTTTTTTGTCGATTTTCGGTCGGCAAAAACTTTAAATGGTATTGAACGGTCTGTTTAGCTAGTCCTAGCTCGTCCGCCAACTCTTTTATCGTTTTTAAGTCTTCACTCATGGTTTAAGTCCTGCCTTTTAACCGTTGGCAGATATTGTTCAATGGCTTTTTTAAGATATTTCGCTACATTACGTTTAGAATAGGCTTCTTTTTTGCTGGCAACATAAGACAAGTGGTCTTTGACACCATTTAGCCCTCTTAATTCTTTCAGTTCGTCATAAAGCGGATAAACATTCTTCTGTAAGCCTACCATTGTGGCTGTATCCATAATATCATTCATGCCAATTAAGAAATTTTCAGATAAAAGTCTTGTATATTTACTTTCCATTGCCTGTTTTAGTAAGTCAGCTTCATTTCTTGATTTTTGCTTTTTATCGTCTTGATAGTCTTTATCTCCCAACTTGTAACTGTTATCGTCTGCCATGCGTTTCTTCTCAATATGAAAGACAATAGAGTCAATGCTCCGCCCTGCTTTCTTTTTCTCATAGGTTACATTAAAAGAGGTGTGAGCGTTGATTTCTTCAATTGCTTTTTTTAATACTCTAGTTTCAAAATGGGGAAAATGTTGATGTTCATTTATTGTATCAGTTATTTCTCGCAATTCTTTCACTTTTATTGAGGGGTTGCGGTAGGATTCCACTTGTTCAACTCTCCGTCCCCCTTTCACGCTGTAATGTTCGTATTGGTTATAATTCATGGATAACCAACGATACAAAATAATCGAATACTTGCTATTGAGTTTTTGTAGTTCGGAAATTTTATATTGAGTAAATTCTGCCTTTAAATCAATCAGATAGGGCATAATGGCTTGGTCAAAACGTATTGTTACTTCATCGTTATAATCGTTCCATTTTACATAAGGAATAGGCACAATGCTTTCATACTCAATACCTAGTTTCTTATCAGCTTTAATATTGAAAAAGGCTTGCTTTTGCATATAATTAACTGCTTCTTTGAATTGACTATGCTTACTGCTAGACGATACTTCAAAAAATTTAAAAAGTTCAGATTTTAAAAGATAAACAGTATTATTTTTTGGGGGTTCTTCGGTATCAATACAAGACACGGCTAACTCAAACATTTTTAAAGCTGTTTTTTGCATTTTAGCCACACTTTGAATTAAAGCGTTATGCTCCACTACTTTGCGTTTTTCTAATTCATTCAAGGTCAGCACCTGCTTTTGTTTGTTTTGTTTTTCTGGTATAATCATAGTATAAATACGCTCCTTTGCGTGTTTTAGTAGTAGCATAGAGAAAGTCATTTCATAGTGAGTTTTCTCTATGCTTTTATTATACTATATACAGTACACAAATACAAAAGTCGTGCTGTGTACATCGATTTTTGTGACTCTATACATCGATTTTTGTGACTCTATACATCGATTTTTGTGACTGTTTAATTTCTATAACTAGCGAAAACACTGCCTTTTTTTTCACGCAAAAGAACAAAAGATTAAAATATATATGATAAATATATAATAGGCTTCGCCTTTTTTTATTTTTTTCAAAAATTTAAAACCAAAGGTCAAAGTCATCAAACCTCTTCCACGCTTAAGGGCATGGAGACCATTCGAGGAATATATAAAAAGAACCGAAGAAATGGAACGCTCTTCGGCTTTTCGATGTCTACTGAAATCAAGGTATTAATGGGAATAACAGCCTAAGATATTTGGAGTTCAGAGAGGGCACGTTTGATTTTCAAACTTCGCAACAGAAACAGTCAAAGATTTATACGAAGATGTCTTAAAAGAATTTGAAATTAAGCCCTAATTTTTTTCAAAAAGGGGGATTGGGGGACACCACCAAAAATAAAAATATTCGTCTGAAACAAACAAAAATAAAATTGGAAATTTTAGGTTTTGTGAATGAAAGATGAATTATTTTTACTGTAAGTGTAGCCACACTTGCGAAGTTCACTATAATACTTTATAACGTTTTTATTTACATGAGCAAAGCGAGTTTTTCCAACAC
>JABXJR010000176.1_pt1 | contig 13021 bp, 27 predicted proteins | sample 7431291 | NCBI WGS metagenome assembly JABXJR01 (sample SAMN14395756, study PRJNA613071) | wetland metagenome | isolation source: water samle H3 from high-altitude wetland | place: Chile: Salar de Huasco, high-altitude wetland | collected 2015-11-10 | reverse complement strand
ACAGTAAAGATGAGTTAGCACAGGTGGTAGATGGTTTCCACGTCAAGAGAAATTATCTTCGTGTGTCGCGTCTACGTGCGGTATAATAGTGTCACTTGGTCGGCGGCGTGGACAGGACACGCGGTGAAGACAATACTCCTCCCTGAATTATTGGAAACGGACGACAATCCATAGTAAGGGAACTTGCTGGCTAATCCAGCCCGACCATTTTGTTGGTATCAACAAAATGATACCAATTTGAGCGATGCTAAAATACAGAGCTTGACCACTCGCCCGTTGCCGAGTTGCTAGGCCGAACGCTCCCCAGTCAGGTTGTCCATTTGAGACATGAAAAGAGCAACCGCCAAAATAAAAAACCATTTTACCGACATCGGCAGAATGGTTTTTTATTTTCTACTTCGCTAATTTATCTATTGTACGCAGTTGGTGACAATTCGTGGTTTCGTAGTTGATTTACGATTATATCGTAATTGGTTTTTGTAAACAACACAATCCATTGTTGCAAAAATCTATGCTCTGCGCGGTGACATGCAAAACAAAGCGTTATCAAATTATTTGACTCGTTGTTTCCTCCCCACGAAATTGGAATGACATGATGAACATTTAATTTTTCTTTTTTGCCGCATTTTTCACAAGACGAAGCAACAAGTTTTTGCGCCCGCGCCCCTAAATTAACGGAGTCTTGCTTTAATTCTGGCCACCTTTCTGTTTTTCCAGAGTAACCGAGATTCCTAAGCGTCTTTACTAGAGCACCCCTCGAAACTTTATTGTTCATATCGTATCGTGGGTTTCTTATTTGCGCGAGTCTCAGCAAATCCGCCTTAGATAATTGTTTTTGTTTTGAATAGGATAACAGAACTGATATTTCCCAGTCTCCCCAGTGCTTAGATAACGCAGCGCAAGACGAGCAGAGAAATGTGCTTGTCTGATTTTTTATTGATTTGCGGCAAAATTTACAAATGGAATATTTCACGCTTCTTTTTCCTTTGTGTAATTGTAGCACGAAATAAAGAAAACGTGTATAGTTTTCGTAGTGTGTTTTAGTTGGCGGTAGCAAATCAACGAACTAAGGATTATAAGTTTGTATACATAGGAGAAGCAACAAATGGAAGCAGGCTCTATCGTACTCATCCCGCCAACTTTCGACAACTGCTATAATGAGTAGAACAATGCAAGCAATTAACTTAAATTTCTCCATCACTCACCTCCTTTCGGTTCTATCTCTTGAAGAAAGTCCATGATTTTTTCCTCCCTGAGAGTTGACTCGTTTCTGTCTATTGAAATGGAATACAAGCCGAAGTTCCACTTCTCGTGCTGGATGGTGGACATCACAGTAGCCAGTTCTGCCATGGCTTGAGCAAGGGAATATAGTACGCTGTCCATGACACTTGGTTTCCTATCTCCTAACGCTTCGCCAATGCCCATTGATGTACTCCTTTACTATCTTTGCGGGATTGCCCTCGACCATGCAGTACGGGGGAACGATCATATTCTTCACCACGCTTCCTATGCTCACCACGCTGTGATCCTGCAACCAGCAGTCGTACAACACGGCGAACGAACCAACAAACACGCCATGCTCTATCCACACCTTCTTTAGTCTCACCTCCCCGATGCCTCCGCTGTTGAAATCGTGGGAGGCGGTGATGCAGTTCACCCTGAACCCGAAGGTGATGGACTGACTGCACCGGATTTGCAGATCGCCACGGAAGTCTATCAATCCCACCTGCCTGTCCCAAAACCACTGTGGGATGAGGCCGGATACTTTAGCAGGGTCGAAAGTGCCGAGTATCATGCGGTGGTCGATGAGGAGTTGGAGGTAGTCGTCCTGGATGGTCATGTCTTATTCACTATCGAAAAAAGTTTTCCGATAACATCTTGCAGGTCTTTTAGATGGTTTTGGGTTGCCAAAAGTGCGCCCGCGCTCCCCGATCCCTCGGATGGGCGTATCCCGCAATCCCATAACGCATCCATAAGTTGCTGCGATAATTCAAGCGGCAACATCAACCCGCTTGGTTCGCTTTTGATTGCGTCTGATTCTTGAATAGTTTGAAATACCAAATTGTCCAGAAACGTCAACTTTCCATCTCGCAGGTTTTGGTAAAACATCAACTCAATTCCGTTTTCCAAAAACCGCTTTTGAGCATACACCTTGAAATTAGTTAGTCTCATAACAAAACTCCTACGCATTCTCCCCAAGCCACTCGAAGGCGTCCGCAACTATCTTGCGCCCATCAGTGGGCAAGTCGGGCTGTTGGAGCAGGGTGTTGAGCGACTTGTTCGCCTTCTGCGCGAAGTACGTCCAGTCCCGCAGGTCGCCGAACCTGTCCCGTGCGTGAATGTCCACGTCGCGGCATGATATTCCACCCTCTGCCATAAAGATGTCCACGAGCAGTTTCAAGATCATTTCATTGTCCAAGTTGTACCGTTTCCTTGCATCGTACAGGGCGCGGAAGTGCGCCATGTAGATATAGGGCGCTTTGCGCGCAAGCCGTACAAAGGCGGACGCAGAAGGCATGTGGCGCAGTTCGTAGTATAGCTGGTAGGCATGGGCTAAGTCCTCGATGGTGTCCACTGACACGCCCATGTCGGAGGAAAGACCAATGGTGGCACCGCGCTCGTACGCTCCTACCACCTTGAAGCAGAATAGCGCGCTCACCCAACGGCTATTGTCGGATTTCCGATACGCTTCTGCGGCCTTGCGGGAGTATGTGATTAGCTTAGTATCCATATCGCAAGCGTAAAGATTATTGCAGAAATCCAAAACGGCGAAAGAACCCACCACCAAGACCAGTCGATCTCGCCAAACAGCTTTAGGCCGACGAAGAACGCCGCTAAAATACTCACGAAGCCAATTATGACGGATGAACTCGAAGACGAATCATTCATTTTGTTTTCCTTTCCATGGGATGAAAGCCGGGGTGCGGGAGGTGGGAGCTACACCCACCGCACCCCACAGCAAGGATAGTGTATCAGGCTCTTGATTGTATTACAAGTGACGAATGTCACCTTTTACCGAACTCAGCCAGGTCGAGCAGGAACAGAAGGCAGGGAAGGACGACCAATATCACAGAGAGTTTCAACTCTGGATTGATTGCCATTGCGACCAGATAAAAACCAACGTAAATTGCTGTTCTCATGGTACTTTCCTTTCTTGTTTTATAGTCTACATAAGTATTCGAGTAATACCCATCGGGCTTTCTGTATCATCGCCCAACCAAGTGTTCCTTGCGACATCTCTCGAATACGAACACGAGTCCCGACGGGGAGGACATAAAGCACATTTGTTCCCGCTGGACGACCATACACAGGCGCGCTTTTACCGCATATCTCGTACCAGTTCGGATCGTAGTCCAGTGGCACATATACTTCATCCTGGACGAAAACGACAGGACCGAGGTAGTTGGCACACACCCAATACTCCGTGTCCAGCACATGCCCCCATCGTTGGCACTCATTCAGCGTCGCGTCATACAACCAACCATCAATTTGTATGGTGTCCCCTTCGTGGAAATAGCCAACATTGGCACAGGATACAGAAGGGCAGGCGCGCTTTTCAAGATCGGTAAGAACGGTAAAGACCTGCGGCGGGTTGAAAGTTGGCATGACGGGTGGTTCAACTGTGAACTGGATTGTAGGATTAACCTTCGTTTCGGTTGCAATTGGCAATGGTTGGCTACTTATGTAGCAGGATAAATTCATAAAGGATAGTATCAGTATTATGTATATTGTTAGTTTTTTTTGTTTCATTTTTCTCCTTTGCAGGGTACGATCTTGTTGTCCTCGACTCTGACGTTTGGAATGACCACAATCAGAGTTGGCACACCGTCTTTTCCTTCCTTCTCAAACAGTTCCACCAGTTTCCTTCTCGCCAACTCCGTCAGATACTCCAACGCCAGCGGGAGCAGGAGTTCGTTTGGTTCTGCGCCATTGCTCGAAGGCTTCTCTGTGAAATTTATAGTCATTCGTGAGCCTACTTCCTTTCCGTCCTACGCCTATGTAGCGGACGGTTTTCCTATGCTTGTCTGGTGTTCTCCAGACGACTCCTCGCAATTCGCCAGTCGCGGCGTTGATGCGCCATTCCCGCCGTGCTTCCTTGCCATAAGTGACCGGGGAAACACTCACGGGACGGGCGTTGGCGAACCTGGAGTCGAGAGTTGCCAACGCCGTTGGCGATATTAAAAATCCGATTTATCAACAGGTGGCGGGGTACTCTCCTGTATCGACTCTTCGGTTGGCTGGGCAGGCAATTCTTCCTCGAGAGGAGGTTCAGACCACTCCGAACTGGCGGGGATTTTGAAGGGATGATCGTAAGCCATTTCCAAACGAGACGTGTCAAGTGCGAAATCTGCGCTTAGAGGCAAATCCTTAAGCGTTGGCGCATAAAAAGGGGACGGTACAATTTCTTTTCTTCGAGGCAAATCCCTGTCGGTGGTGTCAGGAACGTCGTCATCGTCCGCACCAAGCTCCAGCGCGTCGTGCTTCCATGTGCGGTTGGCAGTTGCGCGCCCAAGTTGAGGGGCTTCCGCGGTGGCAACACGCTCGTACTCGTCCGCCATGGCAACAGCCGCTTGTTCCCGCGCCTTGACCCGCGCCTCCCGAATCCTGTTCTCGGACTCGTTCTCGATGGTTTGCAGGGAGTGTGCCATTTCACGGCGTTCCTCGGCATACTTGCTTACGTGGTCGAACCAGATGTTTGCGCCTGCATGGAAGGCAAGGGAAATTGGAATAATTAGGACTGTCCACTTCTGCGCCCATTCGGGAATGGCGTTGAAAGCGGCAAAGGTGTGGAGGAGCGAGGCCACGATCACAGAGGCGGCGATGGCTGTTACCACAGTAAAAGCGCCCGCCACCACCATCATGCCGTAGCCGATGAACCCCTGCGCTTTACTGCCTGTATCCCGCAGGGAAGCCTTCCTATGCCAGTAATACGTGCCGTACTCGCCCAGGACGGGGAAGGACAGCCCGTACAACAGGGCAAAGAACACGCCCATGCCTGCCGCGGCTGGTCCTTGTATGCCTCCGAACAGGACAAGCTGCCCATCTTCTGCGAGGCGCGGGGCAAGCCCGATGAACATGCCAGCCAAAGAGGAAAAGAAAGCCGACCCGCCCAGCCCGACCAGGATCATCGGATTGCGGCGCAAGTCCATCAGGGTGTCGGAAAAGCGCGTTGCCTTCCCTGTTTTCTCGTTGCGCTTGCGGGCTTCAATACGTTCACGGATGGATAGGGATTTCATTTATGTTGTCTCCTTACTTCCATAGCCTTTATAACCTGTGTGACACAACCTTGCGGATCGGATGCTAACATGGCGGGGGAAAAGCGAAAGACCAGGTAGCCAAGCGAGGCGGCGATGTTCAGTTTTTCCCTGTCCTTGTCTGTTCCGTGCCGTCCTCCATGTGGTTGCCAGCCCCCGCCATCAACTTCCACAATGATAAAGTAGTCCTCGAAGCAGAAGTCGGCGCGGTGTTTGCGTCCCATGAGCTTGTCGAATGGATATTCTGGTGTGGGTTGTATATCGTTGCCGTACACCCTCCACGCAAACAGGAAGTCCGAGGCGCGGTCACTGTGTTTCATCTTTCGCCTCTCTTCATTAATTCAATGTTCTCCAGTATTCTGATAATCTTTTCCAGCGCCTCCAATATGCGGACAAGGCGATCCGAATCGGGGGGTCTTAGGACGTTGGCAAAGCCAGACGGCGCGGCGCAATAGGGCAAAGGCTCGTGGCAATTGTGGGTCATTTCTCCCGCAACCCAACATCCGCATACGCGACAGGTATGACCGCCACCAGTATCATTCATCTTTCACTCTCCTTTCTTCATTGCGGCATCACCCTTCCGGCAATCAATTCAATTTCGTCCGGGGAGAGGGAGATTTCCTTGTAACTGAACCTCTCCACCGCATCCGCTATCTGGTCAGCGGTTTTATTCCACGCGCTCCAATTGGCAGGCAGGTCAACGTGCAGGTTGGTAACGAGGTGGTAACGAATAGCCCGTGCTTCCGACTGGCTGATCTTGTCTCCGTACCTTAGTTTAGGCATAAAAATCTCCTTTCTGTCTATTATTGTATCACTGGTTCTATCTTCCGATACGCTTCGGAACGGTCAATCTATTCCTACTGCGCCGTAGCCGAACTTCTTACCAGCATAGCCCTGTAACTTGTTCAGGACACGCTTTCCCGACCTCACGTCCTTCATGTTGTACTTCTCAATCCGCCCCAACACCTTCGCGTCCCCTTCCATCACCTGCCGCCATTCCTCGCTTGTGATGTGATCTTTCCCGTCCAGCCCCAATATCTGACAGATGTAATCCAGTCGGTTGGACTCGAAGGCGAATTTTGACCTCGCTATTTTCAGTGTGTCGAAAGTCTTTTTGCCCGTGATGGCATCCAGGTCATTAACGATAAAGCGGGCATTTGCCCGCCTTATGTCGTACTTATCCACGTTATGCCCTGCCAGTATGTCCGCACTCAGCATCAGTTCATTCAGCCTCGGCAGTATCCGGTTATCGTCCCATGCCATAGCCTCGGCAGGCGTTACCGTGTCGTGATATATGGTGGGTTGGTGCATATAGGACGCAGACCAGGCGATGATGAAAAACGGCTTGACCAGGTTGTCGGGAGGAATGTACTTGCCCGGAACTTTCAGCCCATAGTTGTAGGTCAGTGAATATGACACCTCCAGATCGAAGTACAGGATACTGGCTCCCGTCCTCAAGTGTGTCGGGGGAATGGGAACAGCGCGCTCCGTCTGTACCGTGCCGCAGCGGAAGCACCGCCACAGCCTCAGCCCGTCCCTGTCCACCATCTGTACGCCGCGAGAGTCAAGTTTGGCATACCACTTTTTCCCGAAGCAATTTTCACAATTGGTCATTGTCCACCTGGTTACACATGGGTTTCATATTTCACCTCCGTTGACAATAGGACAATTCTACACCAAATTGAATAACGGGACGTTTGCTCCCGCAATTCGCTTATTTGCTATCTGGCAATACTTCTCGGAAATATCAAAACCGATGAAGTGCCGTCCCATTTCCTTCGCCATCTTTGCGGTTGTGCCTGAGCCTACGAACGGATCAAGCACCAAGTCGCCTGAGTTTGACCACGAGAGGATGTGGTCGCGGGCGAGGGCTTCAGGGAAGGGCGCGGGGTGGTCTGTGTGGTCGCCTTGACCATTGACATACGCCCATATATTTGGGCGAACGCTAAAATTAGGAAGGATGGCATTTGCCCTTCCTTCCCTCGATGATATTTTTTGATTTTTAGGACGGAATCCAAATTTCTTTCCGGCATCTGGATTTTTTATATCCGCAATTCTATTGACTGCCTTTGGAGTTCCTTTTGATAGCACAAAGGCGAAATCAAAAACTTGCCAATAGGAATACTTACTACCGACAGCCCCACCACCTTTTTTGTGCATTATCATCGTATCATGCAGATTGAACCCGCACTCCATGAAGTACAACGCCTGCCTGAAAGAAGTCCCCGTCTCGCTCCCGTTTATCGTAGCATCCCCCACCACCCATACCACCACGCCGCCGGGCTTCGTCACGCGGTACAGTTCCTTCGCCAACGCCTCGAAGTCCCAAGTAAAGCCTTCGTATGTTCTGAGATTGTCGTATGGCGGAGAGGTCACCGTCAAATCTACAAAATCGGCAGGAAGTTCCTTACATAGTGCGACATTATCTCCGCAATAAATAGTATCTAGTTTCATTCCATCCCCGGCAGTCTTTTCGGTTCTTCCCCTCTTATGGCGCGCCCGTAGGCGGCCAGCGATTTCTCCCCCGCTTCGCGCCAACGGCGGTACAGGCGGACGCGCTCCATCTGTGCTTCCTCGTCTGCCAGTTGTGCAAGGTGCAGACCGAGGGCGATATGTTCGGCGGCGTATAGGTTCTCCGCCAGTTTCTCGGCAACGATCCGTTCTGTAATGTCCATTCTTCACCTCTTTTCCGGCGGCACAAAGTCCATGTCGCAAAGTTTGAAATAATCGGCTTCCTCTGGCGTCTCAATCATGGTTTCGCCCATCCATACCGCACCGTCCTTCACGCGGTAGCAGTTGGGGAGTTTCCCGCCATAGGCGCGTGGCGTCACCATTGATTTACTAAACTCCGCCGACCCTGTGCGGATCATAAAAATCACGCCCCATTGCGCGGGAGGCAGGACAATAAACAAGTCAAGTGGCAGGCCTGTTTCCAACTCGATCTGCTTGTACCTGCTCCCGTTATTGATTGTCTTGCCTAGTAATACCCATTTGAACAGGTCGAGCGCAGAATCCTCTGATATTTTTTCCATGAATAAATTGACACCAAAAAAAATCTTCGGGACGGCAACAATTTCAATATCCCCCACCTCTGGTTTCTTCCTGCGGATTGACCCTGCTATCTCGATGCGCCCACAATACGGGGTGAGGGTGGACTTCACGGTTTCTGCTTGCACAAGCGCAATGTCGTAAGCAACTTTTGATTTCATGGGAGTCTCCTAGAATATATCCTTGCGCCTCGTGTCTGGCGCTGGTGAAAGATAGGCGTTCTCAAACTTCGTCAGGTCAGGACGGAACACAAGTTCCACGTTCCCGACGCGCCCGTTGCGGTGCTTGGCTATAATAATTTCAGCCGTGTTTTTCTTGGGGGAGTTCGGATCGTACTGGTCTGGACGGTAGATGAACATGACCAGGTCGGCGTCATTCTCAATCGAGCCACTCTCCCTCAAATCAGACAGAATTGGGCGGCGGTCACTACGGGATTCCACAGCACGGCTTAGTTGCGCGGCGGCAAGCACAGGCACACCAAATTCCTTTGCGATTTCCTTCAAGCCAGCCGACACGCGTGACACTTCCAATTGGCGCGTCTCATACCTTCCTTCCGCGTCCGCCAGTTGGAGGTAGTCGAGTACGACTAAGTCCATATCACCGTGCTGCGCTTCCAACGTGCGAAGAACGCGCCGCATTTGCCGAATGGAGATGGCGGGCAGGTCACACAACTGAATGGGGAGGGCTTCAAGGTGGGCTATGGCATTGGTGTAGGCAGGCCAATCTGTTTCCGATAAGTTGCCCCTGCGCTGTGTTCCGAATGTGACGCCCGATTCCATGGCGATCATCCGCATGGCAAGTTGTGTATTAGCCATTTCCAGGGAGAAAAATGCCACGTTCTTCTTTTCCTTCTTCGCTGCGTTGTAGGCAATGTTGAGCAGGAGTGCCGTCTTTCCCTGCCCAGGACGGGCGGCTACTATCGCCACATCAGGCGGGCTAAACCCGTCATCCAGCATGTGGTCAAGGTCACAGAAGCCCGTAGGAACGATTCTACGCCCTCCTTGGTGTGATTGTGTGGTTTCGTCCATGGCATCACTCACAGCACGCCCTAGTGTCATGGTGTGGGTGTCTGCAAGGTGGTTGGGCGTGACAATATCGGCTATTTGCGCCAAAATGTCGCTTTGAAGTTCCGAAGCGCGTCTGCCGTTCAATGCCTGCAACGCAAAATCTGAAAATTTAGTCAGTATTTTCCGCTTGGCGGAGTAGTCCAGGACGGTAATGGCATAGGCTTCGGCATTGGAGGGAGTGCCTTCGTCGCGGATGTAGGACAGGGCGGCGCGTCCCGCCTTCCCTGCTATGCCGAAGTCTGCCAGTGTGCCTTTCCGTTCCAGTTCGTCCCCAATCGTGATGGTGTCAATGCCGAGGCGCATGGAGGACAGGGAGTGAAGGGCGTCCCACACCCAGCGCAAGGTTTCAATATTGAAGTCCTCGCGTTTCAGCATGTCCTTGACTGTCTCGAACTGGCGGGGGTTCTTCATCAGCGAACCGATCAGGGACATTTCCGCTTGGTAGGTGGCTTCGTCATTCATGGGGTGGTGGCTCCGTTCTTGGATTTATGAACGCTTCTTTTCAAGTGCATAATGTAAATATTTTTTGGTTTTGTTGGTACCCTAACGGCACTTCCTGCGCGCAACGCCTTAACAAGTTCTACAGAAAAAGGCTTTTGTGTTGCCCCCTTTGTCTTGGCTCCGTTGTAAACCCTCAGCGATTTGTCGTGATAAAGTTTTCCCTTATAAAGAATTTTATCGACGGCGGGCGATTGACCCACAAGCGTAAAGTTTGTGGCTTTATAAATTATTCCTTCGTGTCCGTAGGTCAAATCAGAATAAGACAGAATCACGTCAATGGTTGTGTTTTTACGAATCCACTTTATCATTTTACCTATGAAATAACTTTCTGTATTTCGGGGCGTGTTATCTATGCAGCATAATCGGCGCAATTCTGTAACTTGGAGCTTACCGCCTCCGCTATATGCCTCCGCTACGCCGGGAGTGGCTGGTTTTCCAAACAAAGCCGCGCCAATCAAAATATTTTCAGAATAAAGACCAAATGAATATTCGTCTGTTACCCCGTTTATATTATGTGAATAATGCCATTTTTCAATAAATCCAGTAACCATAGAACGGGTAACGGGGCGCACATCGAAAACAGTAACCGAGGGCGCGTTGCGACAATCTAATGGCGTGTCTGATACTAAAAATAAATCTGGCTGCACCGTCATTTCTGCTCCATAAAACTCATCACATATTCCGCCACGTTCTCAAAGTCCAGGCACGGGCGGACGGGAATGGGATCGCTGTCCAGCAGGTCGAGGTAATCCACGTAACGCGCCTGCAACTCGTACAACTGCGCCGTGTCGCGCTCAGTCCATTCGCCCTGCTGTTCCGTTTTATCCATCAGGGCAAGGGCGTCGGCTCCGATGGTGTTGACAATGGCGCGGGCTTGTTCGGGGGTCATTTCTTCGTCCTTCCTTTCATCGAATCTCGTAATTAAAGTGCATTAAGTCACGCTCGCTTACCCATTCCGTATTTTTGAAATCCATATTCCAATCAATGTCAATTTGGCTTTCGTCTCCCCTTTTCTCGCAAGCCGGGCAGTTCCAATGCAAATAAAATCCTTCCGGGGCAATATCGTAGGCGGTTTTCTGCATGAGCGCACCACATTCGGGACATACCTCATGTGTGGTTATCCAAATCTTGATTGGGAGCAGAGGAAGAACACAAATGTAGAGTGCCTTCCCCGGAACGTCCACAAAGAACCCAACCCAAAAATCAAACCATTTGAACGAAATGTCTATGTGATATTTCTTTTTCATCTCACTTTATCCTTTCTTTCGATATGTTTATGTCCGCGCCCTGTTCCCGCAGCCACAGTTCCACAAGCGCGCTTCTGACCGCCTGGCTGGTGGTCTTGCCTTGTGCCTGTGCCTTGTACCAGTCGGCGCAGGACCTGGGCAGGCTGAAGCGAAAGCGGATCGAAGGCTCAAACTGCGTTTTCGTCATTCCTCGCCTCCATCTTTCCAGCGATGTTTCTGTAAATATCCATTCAATTCCCTCAGCCCCTTTGCATACCCCATTCCGTATCCAATTTTGTAACACGAGTAGAGTAAGTAAAAAAGAACGAATACCGCGAAAATCCATCCATTGAGGTTCATCCTTCACCTGCCTTTGGTCTCCATATCACCATTCCGGTTCCCTCGCAATATCCACATTTATGCACGTGCCCGCAATCGCACTCATGTTTCCCCGTCCCGCGACACTCAGAGCAATTTGGGATTTTTAATCTCTTGGCGCGCAGGGTGGCAAGTTCAGCCTCGGCTTCTTTAATCACGTTCTGAGTTCCACTCCAACGCAATGTGCTTTTGTCGTGCATTAGTTGTAAAACATCAAGTAGGTCATCCAATGCGCTCATTTCTTATTCTCCTTTCGCTCAAAATGAAAAACACGTTTGTTTCCATCTGAATATGTGATTTCACAATACTGCCGCTTGTCCCTGTGCATGGCGCGATGACGATTAATGCCGAGGTGATTAAAATCCTTATTGCAGGTGTGACAGTGACAGTCTCTTATAAATGCATAAATATCACTGTTGAATGTGGAACACTTATACCGATATTGCCTCATCCTTCACTCTCCTTTCGTTTTACGCCCGTGTACGGATAAGACCAATTTACGTTGTCTATTTCCAATTCGGGGTCACGGCACAACCGGGTGAAAATGTCCGCGTCTTTTTTGCTAACAACATCAAAACACGAAAACCGACCCGCCCTTAGCACCACCTTTTTAATGTTTTCGTAGGTTCGGTTTATCCCCTTTAGATCATCAAGCGTTGTGAAACAGCAAACGATAATTTTCATCCTTCACCTACCTTTCTGAAAGCCTCGACTAAATTACGTCCTCTCAAAGCAAAAGCAAAGTGGTGTTCACTTTTTACTTTGATGAGTTCGGCGGCATTTTCAGCCCACTCTGCCAATTTATCCCCCGCCTCCACTTTAGCGCGCAACTTCTCGTTCTCATCACACAGGGCGGCGTATTTATCTGCCGCGTCATTTACCAAATCCGGCCTTCCACTTTGTGCGAGTACGTTGACAATGCAACGTTCAATAGGGTCACGGTCTTGGGAACACTTTTGCAAAATATCATCCAATGCGCTCATTTCTTATTCTCCTGTCGTTTCAAATACTCCTGATAACTAATGACTTCGCCTTTCGGCTCCTCCGGCACAAAGGGCTGGTGATAGGCCGGAGACGGTTCGGCGGCGGGGGCTTCTATCAACGCCAGCCAGTGTTCGTGGATCAGTTTCAGCGACCAGTGCTGCCAGTTGTACTTCTTGTCAAACTTCCACGTCTCGGAAGCCCTTTTTATCTGCTCCGGTGTCATTCCAATTTCCATAGCCCATTGCATGAACTGTCTGGATTCCTTCGTCTCCCAATTGGGGGTGTACTTGAAGTGGTCTCTGATTGCATCTTGAATGGACTTGGGGGATAGGGTGTAGTGGAGAATGGCGTCAACAAGATCGGGCTTATGTGTATTCTCTGCTGTATTCTCTGTTAATTCATCTTTAACATGACTCGTATTTGCGTCATTGGATGGTCGCAAAATTGCATCATCCATCGCGCAAAGGGCATCGTAATCAATGCGGTAAAACTTCTTCATATCCCGCTTTTTAGCGTCCAGTTGTGTTGAAATTACCAACCCCATTTTTTCAAGGCTCAGGAA
>JABXJR010000175.1_pt1 | contig 13181 bp, 18 predicted proteins | sample 7431291 | NCBI WGS metagenome assembly JABXJR01 (sample SAMN14395756, study PRJNA613071) | wetland metagenome | isolation source: water samle H3 from high-altitude wetland | place: Chile: Salar de Huasco, high-altitude wetland | collected 2015-11-10 | reverse complement strand
CTAGGCATAAAGATCGGGACATCCTGCAAGATTGGAACGCCTATATCTTCAAATGGAGAGCCATTAAAACTCAACCGCTCTCTTATTGCCAACTCAACAGTCACAGTCTGTTTCTCTGCATTGAAACTTCTTACAAATCCAGGGCAAGCTACTCGAATACGATAACTCAGCTTTTCGAGCCTTTTTTCCATAAGCTCGTTCTCGCTTTCGAGTCTAACTGATATAGGAACTCTAAATTTTGCCATTGACTTTCCTAATTATTTGTGTCATTTCGTGTCTTGAACATTGCCGCCAGTGTTCCTTCCATTGACTGCTCACATCCTGTAACGTTAGAGTACCATTCTACTCCTCTTGTATCCCCTTGATGGGTGACTCCAATCACCTTATAGACACCATCTTTGTCCAACCTTGAAAATCCAGCAGAATTGTACTCAACCGAGTACTGTCGAATATAAGAGTTATCGATTTTTATCATCATTGGTTCTGGACAAAAAACCATTATGCTCGGGTTCAACAAACATTTAAAATTTACTCCCTCTTGTGTTTGTTGTGGGGTTCCGATTAAACCCCCCTTCCCGGGAGAAAGTACCAGCGCTTGAGCAGTAATGCTTTCAGGAACTTCGTCCTGAGGCCTCATTAAATAAATATCTCGACGTTGAGTACTAGGAATCGTTCCACTTTGCTGGGCAAACTTTCTCATATAATATGTAGGAGAATCAAAGAAAACCTTTCCTCTCACGAGTTCAATGCTCTTTAATTCATCTGAAATCTTCTTTATATTGAAAGGCCTTCTGGATACCTTTGCCATAGACAGCACCATATCTTTTTGGTACTTCATCGTCTCAACCATTTCAACATGGTTATCGTAAATAATATCCATGGCATCGATACAACGGAATGTCACTTTCGTAGTGACGTTGTCTTCCTTTTCCCACAAGGCCTGAAATATTGACCCATCATATATCGCTCCAAAGTTTCCATTCTTATACCCTGCCTCAACAATGATTCTCGTTCCGGATTCAATAACAAGATTTTCCGACTCGGGGCTAAGATTATAAACAACAACCTCCGAGAAATTGGGAACTTCCCACCCGTTATTTTGAATTCTAAAAGAAGTTCTTAAAGAAGTATCCTCTCTGTCACTATCAGAAACCACATAAGCTAAGTATTTATCCCAATCACTTGATGTTTCCGTCTCGTCGATTGGCATAAGAATACTTATCTTCCACTTTCTTCCAAACAAAGCGTTTTCAATATCAGGTGGCTTCATTGTATCGTTGATCATTTAATCGCTCCACACCAATTCAAACTCAGACCCCAGTGTTTCATCTGTAGGAAAATCTGTAGCAGGTTGAGATACAACTGGGATTAAGTAAGAGCTGCCAATCCCAAGATAGCCATGCTTTCTTAAAAGATTTAAAGACTCGGTATTAACCTCCCCCGTTACCAAAGGTACCGAATCTATTAAGATTTCTCCAGTAGCAGGATCTGTTATTCTTAATACCCAGTACTTGCCTGTATAATTCCAGCTCAGATTAAATTTCAGCGTCCTGTTTACCCCATCTATTTGTAGAACAACCTGAAATTCTTGATTCGGATCACTCGTTAGTGGTATTTTTTGATATGCCATTTCTTATTTTCCCCTGCCTCTGCCGATCTTAACAATCTTAGAGGCATTGTCTGACTCAGAGGCTTGTTGCTGTCCTTTACCATTTGTGTCTTTTACATTCTTCTTTTCAACGGCTACATACTCTTTTGAAACAACAGCAACCATGATCTGTCTTAGTGATACAACACACCTAAAGCTGTTTGCTGTCTTGTAGTCATCAGTAGATGACATCTTCTCAATGATCATATTTTCATACCGTCTTAACCTCGTCCTTACAGAGACTAAAACCCTTCTCTCCTTCAAACTTCTGAGAATTTCGTACACCGAAACCGATTTAGTGCTATAATCTTTAAATTGATTTGTTTTTATGGTATCCATAGAATCAGAAGAAAACACTTCTATTGTCAAACTATCAGGAAGATTATAAGCATGGTCGCTAATGTTCCATCCCCCTTGTACCGGATGATCTGTTATCTTGACCGATCCCGCATGACTCTCTCTTACAAAGGCATCAAAGAAATATCCAACTTCAATTTCTGACTGTGACTTTGCTGATTCACCTGCAGGAGAAACCTTTTTCTTTTTCTCTGAAATATTGGGTGCCAGGTAAAGCATTTGAGATTCATCAGTTCCATACTTTCCCCATGAACTAGGTCTGTACGCATCCTCCACTATTCCAGGAGCTACAATGGAGGGGGCATTCATCATATTGTAAACATTCCAAGCAGCCTTCCCTACCATGAAGACTGTTGATAATGAATTTACTGTACTTGATATGGACATTTATTTATGCTCCAACATGCACTCGATTCTTTATAACATTTGCAGCGCGCACCCTTTTCATTTCCTCAATAGCTGCATTGCCTATAATTGCTCCTTGCCTTTCAGGATCTTTATCCGCCCTTACTGTAATGTTAAATACATTATTCATAATTGATTCAATTGTAGTCTGACCACCCGCACTCTGCGACTCGTAGGCCTTTACCCCCGGAGCAAAGCCTTTCGGCAGGAGAGAGTTGTTTGCCTCATTCATTTGTTCAGAAAGCCCTGAGTAAGTTGTCGGTATGAATTTTGACATATCTACCGACTTTTTCTTAAAGGGCGCAGACCTAGAGGTCCGAACAGGTACAGTAGGGGGTGGCGAAGATAAAATATTAAGGATGTCCTGACTAGTAGTGGCCATTCCTTGCCCTTCATACTTGCTCTTCCCAGTACCGTACTGTTCAATAGAAGCCCACCGACCTGACAAAACATTATTAAGTTCTTGAAACGATATCTTTCCTTCTTTGAACTTCTTCAAATCTTTTTCAATAAGAGCAAGAGCAAGTTTTTCTTGCATCTCCGGAGTAAACTTTTCATCTTCAGAAATGCCTAATTGTTTTAAAAGGCCTGATTTGTCTCCCTTCCCAAACAATGTAGTGCCAGTAAACTGGTACTTGCCAGACGCGCTGGAAGCTTTTAGGGGGTCAATTCCCTGTCTTATTTGCTCATTTATCATTTTCTTCTGGTGTTCACGCAACTCTTTGAAAGTCATCTCTGTTATTGGCTTCTCTTCCTTAGCATACTTCCCGTACCCCAGAGTAACATCATACCCAGAAGCATAACCTTTTTGTTTTGCTATCTCGTCAGAAGTTCCTTCCCCTCTAGATATCTGTTCAAGTAAATTCCTTTCAAAAGAACCACCTTTAGATTTTAAAGCTGCGATTCTCGCTTTGTTTGCTGCCACTTTATCTGCTCTGTCCTGTAATTTTTGGGTTTGCTCCTCATCCATTTCTTTAAAAACTGAAATAAGATGTTCCTCTACCCCCATGCCACTCCAGTGTTTCTCTCCTTTCCAGCTTGTCCAGAAATGATCGAAAAGAATGATCATTCCCATTACTCCCTTCTTTAACTCATCATTGAGAAAATCTAGAATCTCCCACATAGGTTTTAACATCTCGGAAGACTCTCTCCCCTCAAGAAAAGCATAGAAATCATCAAAGAGTAGATACAGAGTAGTTAACGCGGCAGTTGCTGTAAGTATCGGGCCTACTATGGGGAGAAAAACAGCAAGAAGTAAAGCACCAAACACTGTGAGCTGTCTTCCAAGGGGAGGTAGTTTATCCCAGAGCCATAGCAAGAACTCCTTAATACCCTGTCCTACTTTCCACAACGCCTTAAAAACCGGTACAACGGTGTCTTCAAGAACTCGACCAAATACCTTAAGTACATCCACTATTACTTGAAAGATTGTAGCAACGGAAGCAGCCCCCTCTTTAATGTCCCCTCTTAAATTCTTTCCAATACCTACCAACCAAGAGTGGAACTCCGATAAAGAATTTTTATTCAACTTAAGAATCTCGTATGCCATATTCTCTACAGCATACTTTGCGTCAACTTTCAGCCTCGTAAATTCAAAGTTGATCGCACGAACTTGTTTAAACATCTCTTTGGCTTCAGGAGGTGTCTCAAGATCATTAATCTGTTTTACAAGTTCAAAATATTGAGATTTTAATTCAGCATTCCAAGCAATCTCTTGTAGATTGTGTCCAAGGGCTTCGGTGGCTGTCGCGAATGCTTTTGCCGCCTGGGTCGACATAAACATTCTTTGAGCCAATAGCTGATAACGCATATCTGCCTGAGCAACAGCATCGACTGTCTTAATGACGGACGCTGTTATGGCTGCCATTGCGCCCACGATAGAACCAGCAGCCTTTACCGAGCTTATTGCAGAGCTAGAGAGGTACTTACCTAGATATTTCTCCAGATTTGAAGTCGCGGCAACAGCTTTCTTATACCCTGAATCATCAACCTGAAACCCAAGTTTTACAAGATATTCTTTAAACACGTCAACATTGCTCATTTGCGTCCCTTATTCATCTCAGACCATTCGTTATAACGTCGCTCATTCTCTGCCTTTACCTGGGCCATCTCGTGCCAATCAATCAAATCATAGAAAGAGTATGTCCCATCCCAGACTTCATGTTGCTTCCAATCCCCCGCAAAAACAGGCGCATAGGCATAGGCATCTATCCCTTCACACTGAACTTGTCTAAACCCGGAAGCGTTTGACTTAGGCTGTTCAATGCGCCTTCTTGAAAAAAATCAGAAAGATTAAACATCAATGAATTTATAGTCAAGGTGATGACCGTCATGGTGTCATCTTCTATCTCTTCAACTCCCCACCTACCGTCAGGAAGCATGACTAAAACAGGAGCAATAGTTTCCCCAACCTGCTTTAGCTCAGAGACGACCTTCAGACAATCCATCTGAACTTCTCTAAAAGTACCCTTGTCCATCAAAGAGCGATCCTTGGGCATTCCAGCTAGACCGTCTTCCATCCCCATCGGGAGCATCTGCATCAAAAGAAGAGTAGTAATATAACTCCCTGTCAATGCGTCAAATCTTCCAATTCTGAACTTCCTACCATTTACTTCCACATCTTTAAACTGTTCCCTTTTCATAAGAAATCTCCTTTACTCTTCTTAATTAAGGTGTCGCTAACGACTGAATGTTAGCAGCAAACAGCGTCCACGTTACCATTTGTCCTTCTGCCTGGTATACCTTATCCGGCACCTTACCAAAGGACATTCCTGTAACAACGTGACTAGTTCCATCAGAGGTGTTTCTCAAGGTTGCTGTTATACTTGCCCACTCATCTGTGTTTGCAATGTATAATGCATTCTCTGCTGCAAGAAGCCATTTGTGAACATTACTTGTTTGTTGACACTGAATTTGAATCTGACCGCTATGTCCAGCAACCTTACTGACCATAACAACTCCATCTGCCCCTACGTTGTGTGTCGTTCTTTCCGTGGCCATGGCGACACTAACCTGCCCCACCCCCTGACCAGTAAAGATATACGCCCCAAGAGAGGGATGAACAAGAGCTCCTGATAAATCCAAGAAGCTGTAAGTCGTATAATCTCCCATTTACCTTCCTCCTTACTATAAAAATTGTTTAGCCAGCGCCGACAACCCGCCAGCTCCAGTTTCATTTGGCGCCGTAGAATCAATATCGGCAGCAAACAAAACCCACTCAATCATCTGACCTTCAGGCCCATATCTTTTCTCAGGGATTCTGTCAAAAGAAAGCCCCTTCAAAGTGTGTGATGTTTTATCAGTTATGTTCCTTAAAAGGGCGGTCATTCGCCCCCACTCCTCAACATTGTCCATGTTTATCCTTTGATAAGCATACAACAACCATTTATGAACATTACTTGTTTGCTGACATTCAATTGTTATTTTGCCTGCATGGCCAGGGACCTTGGCAAGAACAACCGTACCGTCCACACCAATCTCATGAATTGTTTTGTCCCCGTCCATAGTGATAACAACTTGTCCTACCCCTTGTCCCGTAAAGACAAAGGATCCTACATGAGGATGAGACAAAACCCCTGACAGGTCCAAGAAACTGTAAACTGTGTGGTCAAACAAGCCAAACATTCTCTACCTCTTATCTATTAACGTAAACACCAACCAAAACACTGTGGACGGCGCCAGCTTCTTTTATCGCAATGTAGAGGGGGACCGACTTACGAGCCTCTCTATCCGCCTGAGTCTGCGTTGATAAAGCGGGTGCCTGAACCAAATACCCATTAGGCAGTGGATCATCCTTCTTCAGATTCAAGATGTTAGCTCCCGTCCATGTTCCGGGTCCGAGAAAACCAATCCGTAAAGACTCGTCACAAGCTTCATTACACGCCTCAATTAACTGGGTAACGCCAGAATCAGTCTGAGGAATCTTAGGATTCTGATAAAGCAAATCCATAATGGTGAGCTGAAGGTTGTTAACCAGCATGTCAATATTGATCCGTTCATCAAAGAAACTGCCATTAGCCATTCTACCCTGTTCAAAGATGGTGTAATAATTGGCATACTCTAAATAAACGTTCCCGTTGTTTCCTTCAATAACGTTAATTTGAGTAGATGATAAAGGCTCAATAGCAATACCGACCTCCTGCTTAAACTTGAGGGTGAAGGCGGAATTTGCCAGCCCGGAATTCTGGCCGCAAGCATATCCCATAATAGCAACGATGCCATAAATATTGTTAGGATACACTGGACCCTGAGTTGTGGTATACTGCCCTATCGTCCGAGCATAATTCAAAGATTTAAGATATGTGAATATGTCCGGAGGAGATGCAACACCTGTTAAACAATCTGCGTCGCTCGTGTTAAATGCATATACGCTAGAAGGATCCACCGTTTCAATATACGCTGCACAAGCAATATGATCAGAGTACGCCGCACCCAAGCAAATTCCAATATACCACTCAGAATTTGCTTCTCTACAAGCCTGCAAAGCCTCAGCAAAGCTCTCTGTAGAATCCCTAAAACCAATCCACAGCTTATCAGGGGCGGGGGACTGAGAGAAATAAATATTAGCTGCAATATACTCTTCATCCTCCAGCTGAAAATCCTCCAAAACCTCTGTAGTGCTTTCATAGAGTTTCAACCGGGTAACTGCTCCAATTACCCCTGACGTCGAGCCAATAATCAAGGCCTGATTAAACGTCGACCTTGCTGCGGCCAACGGACTTATCAAGACCTGAATATCAACAATACTATCTAACGATCGTGTAGTAGCCATTCTTTTTCACCTCACTAATTGATTATGTCAACTGTCATAATTCGACCATCCTTATCAAAGAGACCAATCTCAACTGTCTCAAGACTTGGAACGGGCTCATTTATAACAACCAACTCATTAAAATTCATTGTCAAATCCATCCGTTCATACCATTGACCTTGCCACAACTCTGGAACCCTTCGTGGTGGATTGAAGTTTGGAATAAGAAAGATATTTTTTCTTGCAAGAGTATCGTGATGCTCTTGATAGAATATCTTATTCCTCACACTCGTTGCATCTGACCATGAACTAGACCCATAAAATATCCAACTTACCTCCAGCTGCCTCGTGTAGCTTACTGCCATGTTTGATGCTTCTGGAGACCCCTCCTGTAAATAAACCGACTCTCTTTGAGATGTCAAAGAACCTGGAACATCAAAAGCTTTCAGGAAAATCACATTATTTGAAACTCTGAACGCTGGAGCGCCACCTGTAGGCCAGGATAGACGGACATCAGGGAGAGGACTTGACCACAACATAGCAACCGTCAAGTCATAAAACAGCTCCCCAATCTCCTCCCGAGTTAAAATAATATCCTCTGCCATTTACGCTCCTAAAATGCGATCTCCATGAGCAGAATAGAAACCATAATCCACCCAAGGAGAAACACTAAACAACTTGTAATAGTTCCCGCGCCAGTAAATCTTATCAGAGGTGCCCAAGTACTGTCCATCCCGAGTAACAAACAACTCCCCTTGAGCATAAAAGGTCATGGCGCCCGTAATTCTGTCCCCTTCAGGGATCTGCCTCAAATCTTTTGAACTCATCACGGTTACTACACCAACCATCTCAATCACCGTTGTAGTTCCCTCTGTCCAAACTCCCTTAATAAATGAGCCAGTACTCCTGTACACATTAAACTTCTGCGCAAAATCAGGGTCAACTATCAGTTCTGCTAGGTTTATCATTTCTTCCTCACCACATACGTGATAGCTTTCCTCAACTGCCCGGTGTCAATCAAAGGTCTGTCGGACCCCTTTGCCTCAATTGTTACTGGTGACAACGGGGGCCAGTTATTCTTTGAGTTCACAAACCAGGCTCTTACCAAATTCTGAGCCACCATTCCAGCCCTTTCTAACTCCTGTAAAAAACCACCACTATTACCCTGAACCCCCTGTTTAGCGGCCTGTAGTAAATGCCGGTTAACCTTCTCCTTGTTCTCTGGATCCTCCATCGCAGGTTCTAAAAGAGGCCTTGCTGGAAGCCCCCTCAAAGGAGACCCCTGGGTGTTCACCGCAAGAATCTGAGCATTTGTCATCTCACCATCTTTTCGTTCCGATGCAGACTCCGGGATTCCGACATACACCGAAGCCTCCTCAAGCTGCTTCAACAGCTTATACATATTAACTGTGTTCTTGCCCTCTTGAAGAGATGTCGTTATCACGTCCCTGCTCCCACTGTGTCAACCATAATGTCCGCACTTAGTAACTGCAGACCTCCAATTCCAACCATCCTAGCAAGCTGAAGCAACTCTCTTCCATATCTAGTAAGATTGTAGTTTCCCGCATTCTGCAAAGCAGCTGAACCAGTATCATACGATACTGACACTCCTCCAACGCTCTTACTGGATATTAATCCCCCGCCCTGAGTCACACTAGCCCCAATGTTAGCTGCATCCTGAGCTGATCTGGCCAATGCTATGTTATGAGCCACAAATAGATAAATCCCGTGAGTGCGTAAAGCCCCCCATCGCGACTCATTCAAACGTAAATCGGCTATACTAGCCCAGTACTCCATTACCGGAGTAGGATACACATCCGAGTCATCAAACTCAGGAAAAGCTGTCAAAAACTCAATAGAACTAAAAGTCATTTTAAACTCCTACAACTTTAATCCCAAGCCCCTTCCCTTCCTTTTGGGCTTAACTTCCTCCACTACATCAACTACTGGCGTTGCCTTCTTTACGGGCAAGACCTCTTCAATCTCCACCTGCTCCAGCTTAACTGCTGCACCCGGAGGCTCAGGCTTAACTTGGGGGGATGGAGGGGTTATTACCCCCTCCATAATTATGGCCGACCCTGCTGCAATCAATCCTTGCACAAACCAGTGGTCAACCACCCCCTCATCAAGCTCATAAGTTCCCGGTTTGAAACTCTGACGACTCCCGTCCGCACCTTTAATTTGAACGGGTATCTTAAACTTAACCTTCAACATAAGCTTTCTCCTTTTCCTTATGCCTTATATTCCATCCCGATACAGGACCGTTTCAGGATAAACTATTTCCATCACACCCAACTTACCAAAGTAAGTAGTGAGGTGATAAATGCTCCGGTATTCCAACGGAGTTCTCTGCAACGGAACCAACGGGTAACGAACACGATTCTTATCCTGCGTGTAAGCAACCATTCTATCGGTGGCAACCGCAGGAGAACCAGCAGCAACACCACGACCTGCCAGCCATTTGCAGGGCTGAATATCAAGCTTCTTGCCATTGATTTTCAGAGAGATGGAGTTATCTTCCAAGAACTGTAAGATGCTGATATTGCCAGCAGTGCTTACTTTCTGAGAAGTAATATAGGCAAACTGTGCCGGAGGAAGCAGAAGCTTACTCGGGCAAACGGCATAACCAGCAGCCAACCAACAATCAGCAATAAGATCATTAACATCCTTCAAGATCTCATCGGCTGTTTTGGTTGTCCACGAAGTAGTGGTGGCAGCCCCAGCGTCCACAAAAGAAGTGGTTACGGCAGTGGAATTAAGCAGACCATACTGAGTCATTGCTGTGTCACCGATGTAGATCATTTCATCAATGTCCATCTGCCATTTCAGCTGCATACCTTGATACTTCTGGGCATCAACCGGGCGACCCATCTGCTGTGCAGACATCAATTCAGGAATCGTGTAGGAAACTTCCATGCCCCAGAGATACAGGGGGTTAGAAGTCTTGCCAATATCAAGAGCAATCCCAGGAATCGCATTAGAATTCTTGCCAATGAAGTTCTTTCCACTTGACTGAATACTGCCTGCCGCAGCAAAGGTGGAATTGGTGAAGCTGGAGGCGTCATCTGCAATCGACACATCCTCTCGCAGGTCCACATCTCTTCCCCAGGTTACTGATACAAGGGGCTCATGCAATGTCTGATCGAGCCTCTCAAGTTCTCCAATCATAAAAGCACCGGTACTGTCAATCGTCATTCTGTCGTATGTAATCATTAATTTTCCCTCCTCATTCTACAAATTATAAGAAATTTCAACATTGCCGTCAGAATCAGCTTCACCCATAAACTTGGCAAAAGTGATATCAAAGCAATCTCCACCATCCGTGGCACATTCCAGACCACCAATCGGCTGAGCGGCAGTGTCTTCAGCGGCGATTGTCCGAACAAACGGATCTGCATTCTTAACAGGCGTGCCTTCCTGGACTTTCACCGTCATGTAACCTCTCCGCATAATATCAATCGGGAGATTAGTCGGAGGCGTGCCGGCACCAAGAGCTTCACTGATAGACGTCTGGACCGGGTACGGACGAACTCCGAATCCATAAATGTCGTCCACATCATCACCAGTTGTGATCGGACGGATCTTACCACTCACCATCTTAACGGGCTCGCCGTAGCGCAGCACCGGATAATCAGTGTCCATAACCTGCGGCTCGATGGTTGAATGTTCCCTTCTTGTAACATCACCTGCGATTCCAGCAGGCATTCTTGTAATAAACGCATTACCCATTGTAGTTCCTCCTATTTCTTTTTGGTCCAAAAATCTTTATTTTTCTGACTAATCTTAGAAATCTCCGAGTTAGCTTTCCTGAAATAACCCGCAGTATCTAAGGACTTCACCTGCACCTGTGAATCCCTCACCGCCCCGATCATTCGGCTTGCTGCAACAAAAATGCCGCTTAGTTCCGAAGACCTCAGAGATTCTACATCCTTACCCTTTAACAAAGGACTAATCAAAGATGCATGATCTGAAGTCAGGGCTCTCTTCAAAACTGCAACCTTCACCTTCTTGAAATATGCCGCCTTGTCCTTGGTTGGTTTGGCAATGACCACTTCAGGGTCGATGATTTCTGCATTGCTGGCTACATCCTGAAACTCCTCTTCTTCCCAACCCTCTTCTTTTTCCTCGGCGTCCCCTACTCTACCTTCCTCAGGAAGCTCCTCACCCCCGGGAGCACCCTCTTCGCCAAGCTCCAGATCGAGCAACTCCTGAACAAGATCCTCCAGCTTGGAGAGCCTTTCAGAGATGGCTTCAAGAGTGACTGCACCCTCTCCTTCTGCCGCTCCTTCTTCCAACCCTTCACCCTCATCCGAGACGATTTCCTCCTTCACTTCCGGAGCTGCGGCCTGACTTTCGGCAGCAGCCTGTGCAGACTCGCTGGCCTGTTGTGCTGCCGCTACCGCCTGCTCTGCAGCAGCCTTTGCCTCTGTCGCCGCCTGAGCGGCCTTTTCCGCATCATCTGCACCTTCAACGGGAGCAGGTTCCCCCAGGTCAGCATCCTCTAATGAATCCGCAAACCTTGACTTGGGGAAGATGCGCTTAAACAAATCTTTAGCTTTCATATTGATTACATCCTCCTTCGTAATAATGTTCTCTCCCACACTATCCCTATCTTGAATAGCACATCTGCCGCCTGCTCTTCCTCTTGTCACTAATGCTACATGATTTCCAACAATATTCCTCTGTCTCCCCCTACCCTTTTCAATCTGTTCATATTCGGCGTCATAGCCCAAACTCACCTCTCTTAAACCCGACTTTACCAACTCAATGCCCTGGCTCGTCGTGACCAAGATATCACCAACCATCAAATCGCTCATCTCTCCATCCCCACGCCTTACATTCTGAAGAGTGCCGTGAGCAAATTCCTTCCAATTCAGAGGTGTTACCATGTCATTGGGATGATTGATGGTAACAGGCTTTCCTTCGAAAGAAGCGATAGCTCGTTCATTGAACACTTCATCCTCATCCCTTTGAATCTTAACTACACCATCGAGACCCCCTTCAACCGGCACTTCTGCTGAAGTATATTCAAACTCTCCAATCCTAGTTAACGGAACATCTCTACAGAGCAGGAACCCTTCCGGTGTTTCCCCAATGTGTTCACTTAGTTGTTCGGTTACATAAAACATTTTATTTCCTCCCGCCAATTACCAATCTTGCCATTCTGTTAATCAACTTCACAAACCAACTGGAGCTTTCACAAACTGTCAGCTCTTTTTTGCAAGAAACAAAGGCCTCTTCATCACACTTGAAGGCGTCTCTTCTTACCATCGACAAAGGAACAACTCCCATAAACTAACCCCTTTATAGCTCTAAACCTCTTGCTGATTGTCCTTATTTTTCCTGTCTTCAACAAAGATCCACTCCCTTTTACCATCAGGGTATTTCACTTCCACGTGATTCCTAGGCTTAGGATCTGCTTGCAATTCAAAATAACCTTCTCTGGCCTTCTTCACCAAATCGGCAAGAGTCATTCTTTTGTAGCCGTCTCCAGTCTCTGTCATCTTTGATCTCGACGCACCTGCTTCACCCTGTTCTATAGCAAGATTCTTGGCAGCTCTGATGTTCTCAGGCTTAGTAGGGTCATATGCCTCGTCTTTAAAAATGTAACCACACTCAGGGCAAGTTGAGTACAACCCTGTTACATCAAGCTTTCCTTCCCGTTCTACTTCCTTACCACACTCAGGACATTTCTCTGTTTCGGTATCCTTAAACTGTGGAATAACTTCCTTCCCTTCCAATCTTGATTTGTACAGTTTTCTTAAATACTCTTTAGTGGAGCTGGACAGAGCGCTATCACCTTCCATATCTTGCAGGGCAGCTTGATACTGACTTTGACTCCACTTTTCTCCTGTTTCTTTATACTTCCCAGTAACATCAGCATCCTTGGTTTTGGAATCCAGTGTCACATCTGGATAAGGAACTAAAGCAGTTACCCCATTATCAAATTTTACTTTTACACTATTCCCTGGCTCGTCGTGACCAAGATATCACCAACCATCAAATCGCTCATCTCTCCAT
>JABXJR010000173.1_pt1 | contig 13219 bp, 17 predicted proteins | sample 7431291 | NCBI WGS metagenome assembly JABXJR01 (sample SAMN14395756, study PRJNA613071) | wetland metagenome | isolation source: water samle H3 from high-altitude wetland | place: Chile: Salar de Huasco, high-altitude wetland | collected 2015-11-10 | reverse complement strand
CATGCGCTTGCTCCTGAGGTAAGACAGGTGATTGTACAGTCACCCATCCTCACCCACGCAATCAATTGCAGTCGCGTGCGATCCTGTCCGAGTATCGAGTAGCGATTGCGAAGACGATGTACGAAGCTCCCCAGTCAGCGGCCTCTTGATCGGAGTCGAAAAGCGGGATCGTGTCTATCAGGTTTTGCGGCCCGCCACAGGCCATCAGGAGGCGTTTAGTTTTTAACCCAAGGGCAATGAGTCTGTCAAGAATTGCCTGCGCCTCATGCGAGAGCACTAGACTGAGCGGCCTTGTACTTCTTCAAGTCTTTGAGGTCAGCCATGTTCGGACCGACCTTAGCGTCGGCAATGAACTTCAACTGCGGATTCCAGCCCACCTTATCGAAGGGAAGGTTTTCCATGACCTCGACCGTGCGCTTGGCATAGAACTCGTAGTTGTCTTCCGGAATGTACCGGTAGCTGGCGTCGTGGACGGTCCCGAAGCACGGGGCCTCCAAGTGCCAGCCCATGCTCGTCTCCTCGGCCACCGACCAGATCATCATGTCCGACAACGCTCCTTGAATCGGGCTGTTGATGGCCTTGCGTTCGTACGAGGCCTGGACGTCCTTGCGCTTGCTGTTCACCAGCGGCAGGTGGCGAACTCGACCCAATGGGCTGCGGACAAACCCGTGCTTGCGGGCGTACGCTTTGTACTGCTCGTGGTAGGCGACCAGCCCGGGGTAGGTGTTGAAGAAGTTCGCCCTGATCTCCGAGGCCTGAGCGTGAGTCAGCGTCACCCCGTAGTTGCCCTGAGCGTAGGCGATGAACCCGTCCACGCCCATGCCGTACAACAGGCCGAAGTTACCGGCCTTGGCCTGCTGGCGAAGCTGATCGAACAGATCGGAGTTCGAGGTCTTCAGCGCCTGCATTTCCTCGTACGTGTAGCCGCCGATCGAGCCCCCGGTCACCACGTGCAAGTCCATGCCCGCAGCGTAGGCGGCGATCATCGTCTTCTCGTTCGCCACACACGCGACCACCCGGAGTTCGCCCTGACTGTAGTCGGTTTCGAGGATCAGGTAGCCCTCAGGCGCGGGGTAGCAGCGGCGGATGGCCTTCGCCCACTTGTTGTGTTTGGGAATCGTGTTGTGCACGACCAGCCCATTGGCCACAAACGAGTGGCTGTCCTGGATCGTCAGGTCGAAGGTCTCGGCCCAGCCAGCACTGCTGATGCCGACGATCAGGTCTTCTTGGAAGGAATCCCGGTCGGGAGCTTGGTCTTCGTCATAGCCTGGGCCATCGGCAAACCAATGGACAGTCTGTAGTGGAGGCGTCCCCGGCTGATCCCCGCGTCGGCTGCCCACTGGGCCTCGGTCTTCGTCTGTTCGTCGTGTGTGATCAGCTTGGTGTTCGTCCTGTTCGACGCCTGCTGCTTGGGCTTCGCCCACACACAGTTGTTCGGCTCGTAGTCTCCGTTCACGTCCTTGCGCTCTATCGACCAGCCCGCTGCCGGCTTCGGCCCCATGGCCTTCAGAAACCCGAGAAACGACTGAAACTCCGGGCAGACCTTGATTCCCCGCCCACCGTAGCGGTCCCAGTCCTTGCTCGTGGGGCTTTGGCAGCGGTTCTTCATCGCCGCCCAACTGTGGTAGGTCGGGGTGCCGTGGTACTCGTGCAGCTTCGGTCGCGGCATAGCAGGTGTCTCCTACTCGGAGTTCGTCGGTACGAACCCAGCCCCTGGCGGTCAGCACTGGGTGGTTCGCGGTGGCTTTCACCATTATACCACTTCCAGACGACACGCTAAACACTTCCTTCACGCCGTTCCTGTAGACACCGGCTACAGGCTTCCACCGCCCGGTGTGCGTCAGCACTCTCAAGCGTTCTCCCTGCTCGTAGCCCTTGACGACTGACAACAATGTTCTGGGGCCGTCGCTGGTGGTCACCACGGTCTCACCGACCATGCACTGGAACGCCGGGTCCCTAACCGAAGGCCTGCCGGTGTTGGTCCCGCCGTCGCCCTCTTCCTTGTTACCCGCGAACAGGAAGTACGAGGGGTGGTACCGGCCATCAGAGCGGATGTGCTTCTTGAACCCCGTGACGTACGTGCTCAGCATCTTCTGCGCGCTACCGAATCCCTCCAGCAGCTTCACGAACGTCCCGGCCTCCGGGTGATCCTTGAACATCATCAGGTGGTCCATGGCCGTGCTCACCTGGGGAGCTTTCTTCGCCCCGCCAGCGGTCATCATCTGCGGCTTGAGGTTCAGGCCCTGCGGGCTGAACATGAAGTCGATCAGCAGACTCGGCTTGGTGATGTTCAGGCCCTCGACCTTGTCGGCGTCAAAGTGCTTGGCGACCAGCAGGCCCCCGATGTGCTTCTTCGCCTCCTTGACCAGCCCCGCCATTTCCGAGCGCAAGTCCGACTCAAGCTCGTTGTAGGCGTTCATGTCCAGGACCACGCCACCGCGCTCGACCAACTCAAACGCCCGAGCAGCAGGGTGAAGGATGTTCACGTAGAACCGAGTGAGCGCCTCGTCCTTCAGCAGTTCGTCCTTTTGAGCGTGCTTTACCTGCAGCGTCGCGTCCGCGTCCCCGCCCGAGTACAGAAGGAATTTCTGTGGGTCTTTCGCGTACTCCAGGTCCATCCTCGACTTGTCCGCCTGCTGGTCGAACAAATCCGAGTACCCTCCGAGAGCCGGGACGTAAACCTTTGCATGGACGTCCAAGCCGTTCGACCGGTTCTCGTCCAACAAACTGCCGACCAACGTGGTGTCGAACTTGAAGTTCGTGCACGTGATACCCGCCTGCTCGTACAACCACTCCAGGTCGTACTTGCCGTTGGCAGCGGTCGTGCGTATTCGCTTCTCGTTCAACAACCAGTGGAGGTCCATCTGGTTGTCGTGATCGTGCAGCCATGCCATCGACGCCTGCTTGCTCGGGAACGCCACGACCTGGGCTGTGCCAGGCTTTATCGAGAACTGCAGAGCAATCAAATACCCGTCCGGTGCAAACCTATCAAGTCCAAGTGTTTCGGTGTCGAACGCGCTGTCGAGCATCGCCTGGGTATCGGCTAGCACGGCCTTGGCTTCTGCCACCAACTCCTTGAAGTCCGGTACGTACTTGTAATCTCCGTACGCGGGAGTGGTCGAGCCGGTCTTCGACAACCGGACGGCCAGATTGACGTCGGTCAGCAAGTCCACGTACTGCTGGTAGTCGATCTCGGCGATGCCAGGACTGTAGCTGAGCATCATCGGCAAACCCATGAACTGGACTACCTGCCGCCTTAGGCTTGTCACCGTCCGGTTCTTCGGCACCGTGCCCGCGCCTTGAAGCACTTCCAGCACGCTCGTTCCCAGACCAAGAACAGCCGAGATTCCTTCGGTCGAAAAAACAGGCCCTTGAAGGACCTTGTAATCTTTGTCGTCAACGTGCTGGAGAACCGGCTGGAGGGCCTTCAACACATCGACGGGTTTGTCTTTACTCAAGATCAACAAAGTCACGGGGTGGTCCTCTTGTTGTTGTTTTGCTCGGTCATACTGGCCCATCTGCAATTGATTGCACTATAGCCCTTGTCATTGTCCCGGCGATCGAGAGTCAGGCCCTGTGGCCGTGGGTGCATGTCTGCAATGAACTGCTTAACGTCGTGCCACTCTGCAGCCACTTCTATACCCCTGCCACCATAGTGAACGAAATCAATGTTCTCTTCGTTATAGCACCGACTCATCATGGCCTGCCACGTAGGGTAAAGCTCGTGCTTAGACATACCGTGGGTAGGTTTCCAAGGCGCACTCTCACGACGGATGCAGCCGCAGGACTTGGTCTGGCCGAACCTTAGCCGCCCTCCTGGCACCTCAGCAACCCCACCGCAAGAACACAGGCAGCGGTAGATAGTGTCTCGCGCTGAAGTTGCTCCGCATGCCGACTGAACAGTCAGCCTGCCAAACTCCCGACCAACCATGTCTACACGTTTTCCCATGGCAACAGTGTAGCACCATTGTGAGGATCAGCAGCATCTACAGGTCTCCGATTAGGACAGCCGGGCTTGTGGGCTTCCACGCCCCATCAACAAAAGACACTGCACCGGTGATCGCAGACTTGAGACGCTTGATCGTGCTCATTCCGTTGCCGTGTCCGAACTCTCGTTCGGCACCGAGCCTGATCTTAACACGGTCGTTGTCGAAGAACAGCAGCCATTTGCCCTGCTCGGTGATCACCACGTACGCCCACAGACTTTTGCGAATCCGCATGAACGCCGTGACCAGCTTCTCGGACTTCTCGTCCACGCAGACGGTGACCGGGGACTTAAGCGTCCAGACCCCACCGACGTCGAACTCGTGCTCAGTATGGGCACGGTATTCGTTGTTGACGAGGTAGACGTTCTGATTCAGAAGGTCGGCCAGGAGATACAGCAGGTGGTCTTTGGGTTCCATTTTGTTCTTTCAGGGAGTCAGGCCATTACTTCTCGAACGATCTTGCCGTCCTGCTGCTTCTCGATCGCGACCTCACCGGCCTCGACACTGAAGACCATCAACAGGTACCGCACGAACAACGTGGGTGTGGTCGTGGCCTCAACGCAGTGCAGGACTGCCGGGCACTTGCCGAACGTCGTCTCCAACTTGTCTCCGACCTTGGCCGCGAGCAGGATGTCGTCTGTCAAATTACTCATTGATGGCTTCCATTGAAGTTGCGATTTGGTTGAATTTCATGTCCAGCGAGAACGCAATGGCACCCAGGACTCGGACAGCCGGGACGTCACCGAGGTTCATGTGCACACTCATGTACGTGCCGTTGTCGGAGAACCCCATGGCCGTGAGCTTGGACTTGTGGGCGGGGAGCCACTTGCCCTGGGCCTCAGCCCGAATACTTGCTTGCCCTGCCGCCACCTTGACCGCGAGATTAACCGGACCAATAGCAAACGACCGGTAGACGCTACCGCTACCAGTGCCTTTCACCTTCTGGCCGACTGAGCGAGCGTCCGACAGGGGTATCGGAGAACTGACTTTGACCGGCTCAAACCCAGCAGCTTGCAGGTGCGCCCCCGCAGTAGCAGCGGCGAAAGCGGCGTTCAGTTCCTTGTTCGACGGACCGGTGGCGGTCAGAAAGTCCGGCATGTCCGCAGATTCTTTGGGCTTCTTCGTCCACGATTTCTTCTTCGGGGAGTACGGAACAGACTCAGGAGGAAGCACCGACTTGACCTCAGGAATCACTGGTGCAACTGATTGCACGACCTCACCGGAGAACGGCTTCGACCAGCCAGGGTAAGTTGTGAACGCCTGCTCAATCACGTCGTTTACCGCGTGTTTGCTGGCGAGCAGCTTAGTTCCGTTAGCCGCGCCGTTGATGATGTTCACCGACAACTCACTGAGCTTGGCCGCGAACACCTGGGGCTCGCTCTTGTCTCCGTAGGGCGGTACGGTGATCAGGAAGTTCAACAGCCCGGCTTTAACCGTGGCACCAGATTCGACCATCATCGCAATTTTTGCTGTCTGCACGGTGGGGCCGTCTCCAAACAACTTGCTGAGCAAGGACTTGAAAGATTGATCGCTCACTTTGACTCCCATTTGGTACTCCATTACCGGGTGTTGATGCTTAATTATAGCACACTCAGCAGATTTGTCAAGGACTTAGAACAAGCTGCCGAATATGCAGGTAACGGATTTGACGGGATTAAACACTCGCTTTGCATCAGCAAACTGGGTAGTAGACTTCGGCTTACCCCAGTGAAGCTCTTTACCGCCTGTGCGGGGGGGCGTCACTACTGAAGTTTTGCCGCTGCCGCCGCCGCTCTTTCCCCAGCCTGTGCCGCTGACGGTCAAAAACTCTTTGGCCCCGGTTGCCGGGCCTACTCCAAAGTGTTTTGTCAGAAAGTCAACCTGGATGCTGGATTCGACGGCCTTCTTGCAGTAGTTCTTACGGGCCCACTGGATGGCCTCTTTTTTCTCGACCCCCAATGCCGCGACCAGCGCAGCCAAGTACGTGCCGGTTCGTCCATGCCCACCAATACAGCCAGCGTGCACGGTCTTGCCCTCGGCCAGCCGCTCGATCGACCAGTCAATCAACTTGATGAAGCTCTTGCTGTCCGACGGCTTGCTCATGTCCGTGATCGGGTACAGCACCTGGACTGGCATGTTGTCCCAGGGGTATGCCTGGGTCACGTGCATGCCCCGATCAAAACCGATGTAGATGTCGGCCTTGGAAGTCACTGGACTGATGCAGCTACCGCCGATGAACTTTCCGCCGCCGAGGTCAAGTTCAGGGTGAGACTCGTAGCAGGAGCCGTAGCCCTTGGTCTTTCCACCGGTGCTGAATCCGGGGGTGCCTGGGTATCCGGGAAGTGGGGTGCGATAGCTGTCGTACAACCCGGTGTCGGTGTCGTCGGCTGAGAAGCGTTTTTTGCTCATGATGTTCAGGCGGTTGCGAGCCGCTGGTAGATTGGAACGTACTCGTTGGGAAGGACTTCGAACTTGAAGCCCGTGAGCTTGACCGGTTGGCCGTTGATCAGTGTGTTCTCGGCTTTTTTGCCGTACTTCTTATCCTGCGCGGCCTTTTGCTTGGGGTATTTCTGCATCGAGCCCAGGGCCTCGACCTTGTACCAGTCAAGGTGTTCGTTTACGCCGCCCAGGTTCTTACGAACTTCCGTGACCATCTGCAGCAACTCTGCTTGGCCCCGGGTAGTAAACCAACCCTGAATTGTTCCATCGAGAAGACCCTCGCAGACTTGGCCTGAGCGCTGGACGTCCAACAACGTCTTGAAGTGCATGGTGTACTGTTGGTAGAACATGCCCTTGTTGAACATCGGACCGTTGTTGTGCGCCAGCGTGTACGCGGTGTCGATAAAAATCTCTGGGCTGGTGTTTCCGGCCATGCACTCCCCGAGAGTGCGGGCGATCATCCCCCAGGGCTTGCCGCCGTAACCACCGCTCCAACTACCGGTGTCAAAACCGTAGGTCAGGCACTTGCAGTAGTCAGCCAGACTGTCTGGGGGGCAGAGTGCCAGCCACGTGCCAAGAGCAGTATCCTCAGTGCTGTCGCTGAGGCTGGGCTGCATGGTCTTGAATCCCTGGCTGTACATTGCATGGGCCATGACCACAGAGGGGTTCTTCAAGTGCCGGAACTCTCGGCTGATGACCAGGAACGTGTACCAGACCATGCGCCGGTGCTGTGACCGCAGTTCCTGCTCGTACTCGCTGACCACGGTCGCTGCCCAGGTAGGCAGCTTCTCGGTCAACGTGAAGTGCTGAAACAACTGGCTGACCAACTGGTTGAGGGCGTAGAACCTGACGGCCTCCGAGTCAGGAAGCACCGCGTCTTCGGACTTTTTGACCGCCCGTAGAACTTCCCCGAACTGCTTTGCTGTTACCGCCAGCGCACGCTTCTGGCGATAGGGTGAAACTGCGAGACGGGCAAGCGTACCCTGAAACTCATACTGCATCTGAAGCACTCCTTTGCTTACCGAACATGAGTTATTTTAACCCATGCCGGTCGGTTTGTCAAGGGTTTAGAGCGCAGCGACCGCTGGGGTCATGTGCTTTGTCCAGCCGAAGAACGACCAGAACTTGGCTCTCTTGACCATCTTCGTGACCTCTTCAGGAATCTGGTATTCGGCCACGAACTTCGCCTGATTCGCGGTCTCCACCGCATGCGCGTAGTAGTTCTCGCGCACGTACTTCACAGGCTCGGGGATACCCCAGGCTTTGGCGAGAACGGCCAGGAACAGCCCGGTCCTGCCCATGCCGCCCATGCACCCGGCGTAAACAACGTCGCCCTTGAGAATCGAGTCCATGATCACCGGCAAGACCGTGTCAACCTGCTTGGTAGTCGGGACGCTGAAGTCAACGATCGGCAGAAAGAACGTGCACGGAGCCTTGATCTCAGGTGCGAGCTTCAAACTCACCACCTCCTCCTCTCCGATCTCCAGCGGGCACTGCCTGAACGGGCCACCGAAGACCGTGAACTCTCGGCCCCACGCGGCGGGAAGAGCCAGGTGGCCGTTGCCAATGCCGTATTTGTTTTCCATCATGTAACACTCCTATGTTGCCCCTGTAGGGCGGTTAACAGCTACTGCTGCAATTGATTGCGCGATTGTGCGCTGATCGTACTTAGATTATAGCACACTCCGTTACGTATGTCAATCAGCCAGTGGCGGTAGCGGCGATTGAATCCGGGGAATGCGCTATTGATCGCGGCGTGCTCCACCATGTGTTCAAGCTCTGCTCGGTCAACACCCTGGTCTAAGCACGCTATGGCAGCGCGTTCAGTGATCGTAAGAACGGGGGCCATATACCTTCCGGATCAAGATTTCTCGCGGAGCCTGAAAAAGTAGCCTTGCCGACTGTACGGCATCAGGACTCCGATGTGGGTTTTTCCCGTAGGAGAGGTACACCTGAGGGGCGATCTCACTACGCTCTGCCTCGGTGATCTTGTACTTTTGACCTTTCAGCCTCACCACCACGTGGTGGCCGAGTACGATGTTAAGGACCTTCAGTTCGTCCTCACCAACCTGCACGCGATCATTGCGGCGAATTCCAATGCTCAAAGCCATTTAGATTCCTAGTAGTTCAGTCGCGATGTCTGTTAACTCCCAGGTGCTGCCGCCAGCTATCCCGCGCTTGTAGTCGATCACCTCCACCAGCGATCGTGACCTCAGGATCATCAGGTAACTGCTCACGTCCGAAACCGTGTACTTGTAACCGTGCATGATCAAGGTGTCCGTGACCTCCCTGGAGTTCGCAGGTTCGATCGACCACAAGCAGGTCAGTGTGTTGTGCAGGTGCGTGCCGACTTTCGGGAGCTTCGCATCCGCTGCTGGCAGATTGTGAATGATCTCCATGTCGTTGAGCGTCGAGTACACGACCTTCCGGTATCCGCACATGCAGACGATAGAAAGGTCGCAGTACGTCTTCTCGTACCAGGCGTGAGGGCTCCCACACTTCGGGCAATCTGTTTTCATGGAACTCCGGAGGTTGACCCCGGAATTCTAATCGGACCTGAGCCCAAATTGCACGGTCAACCGTGAACATAATTCGTCCAACTTGCAGTGCCAGAAGACGCGCTGTTAAGCGCCTGTACCTGAATACCATCGGCAGACAGCCACTTCATGATCCGTTTGAGCGCCTGCTCTTCTTTCTTGGTCGTGGTCATCGGCAAGCTCGTGATCAGCCCGCCCTGCTTGAGCAGCACCATGTCCAGGATCGACTGCACGGCCTTGCAATCGATTGCAGTCCAACTGTCGCCCGGCGACCACCCGGCGACCACGAAGTCCGAGGGCTTGAAGTACGAGCACAGAGCTTCCTGAAGCTGGACGATCAGCTTGTTCTGTGCGCTGCTCGACAGATAGGTACCAACAAACTCCTGTGCCTCAGGGTCAAGGATGTCCGGCAGGAACACCGTGAGCTTGCCCGAGGTTCTTGCTCGGGTCTTGCCGACCAATGCAATCACTTCGTCCGGGGACGACAGCACGTGGTTGCTGAGGTCGATCAGGACGTTCTCAGCCAGCCACTCGGGAACACGATCTACGATCAGCGTGCGCCCGTCGAGCACGTAGTTCTTGAACTCCCCGAGGTTTGCATTGTCACCGGCGATCACCGGGACCTCGCAGTTCCAGACCTTGCCGGTCGAGCCGTCAACGCTCAAGGTCGCACCCTGCACGAACAACTGATAGTCAGCGCCCAGGCCGACCACGCAGATGCGATTGAACGATCGGGCGACGACCGCCGCGTGGCTGGTGCTCCCGCCGTGCATGGTCACAACCGCCTTGGCCGCGAGCATGCCCTGAATGTCGTCCGGAGTAGTCTCCTCGGTGACCAGGATCACGGACTTGCCTTCAGCCGCCATCTGTACGGCCATCGCCGAGCTTCTGGCGATCACGCCGGTCGCCACGCCAGAGCAGGCAGGGATGCCAGTGAAGTCGGCAGGGGTCTTGAACTTCGGGTCGATCACCGGTTGAGCAGCGAGGTCGAGTTCCCTGGCGCTCACTCGCTTGAGCATTTCCTCGCGGCTGATGGTTTTCGAATGGAACATGTCGAGGGCGATCTTCAACGCCGCACGGGCAGAGCGCTTGGCGTTCCGCGTCTGCAAGATGTAGAGCTTGCCGTCCATGATCGTGAACTCGACGTCCTGAACATCGCGCTTGGCCTGTTCTAGCTTGGTGACGGTCGTCAGCAGTTCCTCGGACACCGCGTTGTTCCACGCTGGCATCTTCGACAACGGCATGGGCGTCCGGATGCCAGCCACGACGTCCTCGCCCTGAGCGTTGGTCAGGAACTCGCCGGTGACCACGTTCTCGCCGCTATCGGGGTTGCGGGTGAACAGTACGCCGGTGCCGCTGTTCTCGTTCAGGTTGCCGAACACCATGGCCTGAATGACCACCGCCGTGCCCCAGTCTTCTGGAATGTTGTGCATCTTCCGGTAGACCTTGGCCCGGTCGTTGTTCCAGCTATCGAACACGGCCTTGACGCTGCCAAGAATCTGCTGGTCGGCGTTCGGAAAATCTTCTTTGGTGTGGCGTTTGTACGCAGAGAGCGCGGCGCTGACGCTCTGAGCGCTGTCGAGCTTGTCCCTGGGAATCTCTTTGACAACGTTCCCGTACATCGTGATCAGCCGCTTGTAGCTGTCGAGCACGCAGTCTGCGCCCAGGCGGGGTACCCAGACGCTCTCGCTCTGTTCGTCGAGCCCGACGTTCAAGATCGTGTCCATCATCCCGGGCATGCTCACGCGGGCACCAGAGCGAACGCTGAGCAGCGGCATGTACCCGAACTGGTCGATGAAGAACTTGCGAACCTGCTGAACAAGGTTCTGTTCGTATCCGGCCATCACAGTTTTGGGGCTGGTCATGTAGGCTACGCATTCGGAGGTCGGGATGATCAGCGCTGGCGGGACGTTCACGCCCTGCTGTTGCATCCACCAGAGGCCGTAGCCCTTGCCACCAAGGTGGTTGGCGGTCGCCTGTTCGGCTGGAAGTTGGTCGAAAATACTGATTAACATGTTGCTGCACTCCTTGCTGCTGTTGAAATTCAATTTTAACCTAAATTTGACAATTTGTCAAGAAAATTAGTTCTTGAACACCCGGTGCTCAGGGCGCACAAAATGCTGCTCATTTTTTACGGCCTTCACCATGGTGTCTCCTTGTTCACGCCCTGTAGTTCGGGCGGCAGCAACTTCTCGACCATCTTGGAGGGGGGCACAGCCTGAACAAGCATCGGCAGCAGGGCCACCGAATTTACCGGTGGGCCTTCGTGGTGCTCAAGCTCTGGCATGTTGTTCGCCCGCAATTGATTGCAGAGAGCGTGCGATAGCGCTCGGTTGTTCGGATGGTCAAGACCGCCCTTGTCCAACGGAATGACGTGCTCTAGCGTAGTCTCCTCAAAGTCAGAGAACTGCTGCTTGCACACGTAGCAGTGCCTGAACCCAGCCTGCCACATCTTCCATCGGACCAACCGCACGTTGTTCTTGCGCTTGGCCTTGGGCTTATCCAGGGCCTTGACCGGGGGCTTGAGCGCCATCATCACCGCCCTGAACTCGTCCACACCGTGGTGTCCACCTGTGGTACCGGCTACATACGCCGTCTGCTTCTTCGACTCCGGGTAGTAGTTCACCAGCAGCTTGCCAGTCAACTGGTAATGGCCGTTGCCATGGTGGACAACCGTCACCCCGTACTTCTCAGCGGTTTTCAAGAGCTTGGCAACTGAGGCCATACGAGTTCTCCATCTGCAGTCTGTGGGTCTGGCGGGGTGGACTGATTCCCGTAGTCACCCCAATGAGCGGTGACCCAGGACTCTAAGTCTGCGTACACCGCCCACGGATGCTTTCCGAGAGTGCGGTAATAGACCTCGGGGGACACCAAGGAAATGTCAGCGGCGTGTTCGATTGTCATCGCTATCTCCAGGCCGTTGAACAACGTGATGTAGACCATGCGCGGGCCTCCAGCCAGTACAAGCTGGACTACCCTGGGAACTCCCTCTTCATCCAAGATCACGTCAGCACTCCAGGGGGCGCTCAGCAGGCAAGGTCGCCAACGTCGCATGTGACATCGCCAACAGATACCGAAGGTTGTACACCATCGGGAACAGGTCACTGAGCATCGGCAGGCCTGTATATGGGCTGACCTTGACGTGGCTGATCTGCTCGTCGGTCAACTCGCCCCTCATCGACCTAATAGACACGTGCTCGAACTCCGAGAACGCCACCGCCTGGGTGTGCATGAACCAGACCTCGTCCCCGCTGCGGAACCGCTCGTAGTGGAAGGACTGCCAGTCCGTGACCTCGGTCTCGATCCCGGTCTCCTCCAAGAACTTCCGCTGCATGGCCTTGCGAATGCCCTCTCCGGTTTCGATCTTACCCCCGATTCCGTTCCAGAGACCTAACTGCCAGTCAGGGCGTTCTTTCTTGATCAACAGTACCCGGTTTTCAAACTCGGGCGTGCTTGCTTGAGCGAACCCACAGACGTACTTCATTTGGGACTCCTTGGCAGGTAAATCAGGCCGAGCACGGTGATCAACACCGGCAGAACCATCTGGATCGTGATCTCCGGGGCCCCGTCCAACGAGAACCACCAGATGCTGACCCAGACGATCAAGTTAAATATCAGTGCAAACCGCGCCATGTCAGTCTTCCCCACCAAATTCAGAGTCATGGTCGTCGCTCTCGGACTCGAAGGGCTTCAAGCTGTACTTCGCGAGGCCCAGGTACAACGCGCTGGCCGTCTGCACCATCGCGGTTGTCAACGGCGGCAACTTCATCGTGTCCTTGATCTTCTGCAGTTCGGCCTCGTAGTCGAGCACCACCTGTGCTGTACGCTGACGGGTCTCGGCCTCGGCCTCGTACTTGCGCTCGATCCGAAAGCGAAAGCCCAGGAACGCCGGAGTGTGAAACCACACGCGGATACCGCAGACCGACTCCTCTTTCATCGCCACCGCGTGAAACTTGTTGCCAGTCCGTGGGTTCTTGAGCTTGCCGGGCGTCCAGGAGTCACCCTCGCCGTAGATGTGGCGGATGATGTCCACGTTCACCAACTGCTCGAACTCCGCGCCCTTGAGCAGCCACTCAATGCCCTGGAACTGCGTGCGCAGGCCCTGCCAGATGCGCTGTCCTGGGTTGCCGACCAGAACGTCGGTTGCCGCCTGCTGGGCGATGTTTCGGCCTGTGTAGGCCAAGCTGACTCCGCGACTGACTGAACGGTGGCTGTCTGAAACTCCATCGGCAGACAGCCACTTCATGATCCGTTTGAGCGCCTGCTCTTCTTTCTTGG
>JABXJR010000169.1_pt1 | contig 13402 bp, 24 predicted proteins | sample 7431291 | NCBI WGS metagenome assembly JABXJR01 (sample SAMN14395756, study PRJNA613071) | wetland metagenome | isolation source: water samle H3 from high-altitude wetland | place: Chile: Salar de Huasco, high-altitude wetland | collected 2015-11-10 | reverse complement strand
CATAACTTCTGTTTCGTAAGGTTCATCAATATTTGTGCCACACTCATTTAACATCTTTAATGCTTCTTTTAATGTCATTTCTCATCACTCCAATCTTCTTTATCTACTAAACGTTGCCCACATACCGTGCAGTAGTGGTTATGCCCTAAATCGTTATAACTTGGATACCCACATACAGGACATTCATCATGTGTCACATGTTCATCACTTACTTCATTCCATTTCATCGGTGTTTCTTTCTTCTCTAACTCCTCAAGGCATGTGAGTTTAGACTGTATTAAGTCTATAACTTTCTCATCAGCTGTAATTGGTAGTAAGTGTGAACTCAGGTGTTCATTGATTACTACTTGCTTTGTAACTATTTTAATATCGGTTGCCGTCATACTTCTTCCACCCAACCTTTCTCAAATATAAAATTAAAACATTCTTCAATGTTGCATTTATATAGTGTGTCAATAGTACTATTTGGATAATAACTAATATCATCTAATACAATAAACAAATGATTTTCGTTATCATCTCTTGAATAGAACCATGCTGTTTTTTCATTGCCAACTTGTTCAATAATAAACCCCACGCTCTCCAACATCTCAACCGTTACAAAATCTTTTAACTTATACATTTTCTTTACCTACCTTTGATAGTTTAACTCCACATTTAGAACAATAACTTTTATAACCGTTTTCTTGACCTGTTGGACTATAATTCATGGCACTTTCATTACATATAGGGCACTCATCATCAAACGTAATTATTGATGTTAAATCGTTTTTGATAAGTTTTTCTCTCACATCTCTATATTTAGGAAATTCATTTTCATAAAAATAAGGTTGTTTAATGTATCTCATAAGAACATTCACATCTTTCTTCAACTCGTCAAGTTCTTTTTCTAATCTCATGTTATGAGTTTCTAATATACCAATCAACTTACTGTCTTTTTGATATTGCTCAACTGATTTTTTAGATAGTTCTTTATGCTTGTTCATCACTCTTTACCTACCTTGTTATAAAGTTTTAATTCTAATTGCTGTATTTCTTCTCTTATACCTCTAATAGCACCTAATGTTTTTTGTCTTTCTAAAGTATTATCATTGACTTGATATTCTTCTACCATTTCATCTTTAAGTTGATATAACTTTAATAATTTCTCGGTTGCTTCGGCTTTTCGCTCTAAATCTAAAACTATAAAGTTTGCTTTTGCAAGTTTATCAATGTATGCCTGTTTCCAACCCAAATCTTCTTCAAGTTCTTTTACTATTTTTTCTATATCATCAATATGTATTTTTTCTTCAAACAACAACCACTCTCTTGTGCTTTCGGTCATCAAGTCATCATCTACAACTTCAACAAATCTTTTTAACTTCATTAAATCTCCTTTGTTCATCATTTTTACCTCTTTCTTAAAATAGTTTTTTAAATATCAAATATATCTAACTGCTTTGTTATTAACTGATCCATTTTGCTACCTCTCTCACGTTTGCCATCGCTAACATTTCTTTTAATAGTAAGTCGATTTCATACTCACCGAAACCGTTACGCCATAAATACTGCACTGTGCCATCAATGACTGCTGAACATTCTTTCTTACGTAGTTTCTCATCAATATGGAAGTCGTTAATATCACGTATTGTTTGTTCCTGTGCCTTGATATATTGTGCGATGTCTATGTAGTTTGTTTCGCTTGGTTTGTTGTTCATCTTTTTTTACCTACAAACTTTCTATAATTATCATCACGCTGTTTTTTTGTAAGTTTTTTTCTAAATGGATATTCAACCATATCATTTATATCTCCGCTTTCTACCCACAAATCAAGTTGTTGTTTTTGTTCATCAGGTGTCATTACATCAAATGTTTTATCAAACATAGGTGAATATACTTTATTGATTTCTAATATGTCTAAATCTACATAATTCCAATATTCTTTAGGTTCAATACGCCCATTATCAAAATGATATTTACTATCTTCAACGTAATTATCTTTAGTGTTCATTCCTTAATCAACCCCTTTTTATAGACTTCATTTTTGTGATGTCTGTGTTTTCTCATGTATGCGTTGCGTATTTCCTTATCAATTTCAGGTTTCGCACGTTCACGATTCGCCTTGTAAAATTCCTCTTTATAATTTGGAAACAACGTGTATTTAATCACTTGTCTGTCGACTTGATATTCACGTGATAGACTTCTCATGGACTGCCCATGCGTGAAGTATTTATCTCGTATAGATTCTTTGTCGTCATCATCAAGTTTAATGCGTCTATCGTATTGTGTTCCTGTAATTTTAATTGCTGTATCACTTTTATAAGGCATTACTTTCCTCCTCTTTATTCCACTCATTATAATAATCTTTTGCTTTTTGACAAGCACTACATAACGTCATATTCGTTTTAACCCACGTAATATCGTTTCTAACGTGGTATCGTCTACATCTTGGGCATTTGTGTATCTCGCCATCATTCCACATGATTTTAAGGCGGTATTCACTCAACCCTTTTAACTCATCGCTTGCCACTAATTTGTCTTTGTTTTTGTTCATTTTCATAGTCTTTAATTCTATCTTCAACCGGTGCTACATATTCCTTAAATGTCTGTTTTGGAAAGTGATTGACCTCTCTCAACATCGTGGTGTTATCATCACTCGTGTCATCATGTTGTAATTGTCCTTGAACGACACCACCAAACTCTTTTTCTAAATTACCCAAGAAACCATGTAACCAATGCAACGTTTCTTGTTTGTTCTTTGCAAACACCCTACGTATAGATGTCATGGCTGGTGCTAATGCAAACTTGATGGCTTCTCTCATCTCAATTTGTGAAGCTGCTAACTTATACCCATGTTGTGAAGCATAGATAACAAGTTCAGTTTTAGTGTCAATTTCAGCGCATAGTTTTCTCAACTCTCGTGTATCCATATAACCAAGTAAGTGTGCAAGTTGATTGGCATGTATAAACCCATCGGTTTCTTGTGCGTGATGGACGTATAAATACTGTAGTAGATCAAGTGCCTTATCGGTTAATAAATTGACACCCTCAACATCTTTTAACTCCTTATACATGCCAACAGGTGATGAATAATCAATAGGTTTTAAACCTCCACGTTTACCTTTTTCAGTTGTTGCGTCCTCAAAAAAATCAAGTTGTGTGATGTTCATAAGATGTGTTTCACTTCACGTTCAATATAATGCTTGACTATTTGTTCAGCAACATCACATGTTTTATCACCGTTTTGTTTATCATCACATAATACTTTTTCAATCACAGCACTATCACCAAAGATGTTTTTAAGTTGTGCCATACGTAAATCGACTAAACCTTCATCAAAAATGCTTGTAGATACTTTGTTTTGAAGTCTGATACGATAATATTTCATTTTTCATTCTCCCTCTTTATTTTTATTTACCTAAAACGGATTGCTTATCATATACTTTGCCGATAACCACAACATTACACACCATACTATAATAATCACGATATATAAAGGTATCGCCATTTTGCGTGGGTGGGTGTGTTTCATTCTATCCACCCTAACTCTTTCATTTGCTGTGTGATGGCTTCGTACTCGCCCTCGTAATCTTCTTCGCTATCTTCGTCAAAATGTAAATATAAATATCTATTTTTCAATCTTATTTTAAATAGTTGATATTGTTGTTCTATATCTAACCAAAACTCCGCCTTAACATCAGGAAATACTTTTTCTAATTTGATAGCATATTCATAACTTAATTTTTGTTTACCATTGATTAAGCACGAAACATGTCTTGTGCTACTATCGGTTATTATAGCAACATCTTTTTGTTGTATCTTTCTACACTCTAAATATTCTTTTAATATTACGCCCACTTTAACAGGTACTGTCATATCTCAATTACCAACTTCCCACTTCTTAATATCTCAACTACCTCGTATAAATCTTCTAAATCAATCGTGCCGTTAATCTCTACATAAGTTTTATTGCTTACTGTAACGCTTAATTTGTCGCCACCATCAGTCTTAAATGTGATAGTCTTAAAACTGCCACCTTTTGTTTGCTCGCTTGGTACTACGCTATAATCATTTAACTTAATCATTCAGCTTTCACCTCGTATTTTTTATAGTCGCCATTAGATTGTAACTTGTAGATGGCTAAAATCCACTCATACAAAACAACGTAGTTTCCTTGATAAAACACATTAAAACCATCTTCTACTATCTTTGTAACTAAATCTACTGAAACCGTATTAAAGGCAGTTTTTCTATTTATCAAATCCCCAACCTCAACCAAATCGAGAATGTTGTCGCTTGTTTTTGCAATCAACTCTTGTCTAATTTTGCTACCATGCACGTTTACTGTGTGGTCTTTCATATAGTGATACAAATCACTCTGCTTAATATACTCATAAATCATTCCATCTTTAAATAGTATATATCTCTTAATTTCCATCATTCTATTACCTCGTTATTCATTAAATCTTCAATATCATTTCCATTTTCATCATACCACTCACACCATTCACCATCTTCTAAAACTTCTAAACCTCCAGCATTCCATGATACATACTTATTTTTTAGGTCTGCGTTTGCTAATTCATCTAATTTCTTAATTGCTTCTTCAACAGTATTAACTTTATACGTTGTCTGCTTACCGTTTCTATTCCACCAAACTCTTAATTGTTCCATCATTCTATCTCCTTATTTTTTCTTTTCTATTTCTTCAACTACCATGTCAATTAGTAATTCTGCATATCGACCCTCAAAACTATGCTCACCCTTTTCAATCACATACAATCTTAACTGTTGTATCAACGTTGTTTTATCTAATTTCATAACGCCATCACCATTGTTAAAATAATCACAAACATCACGCCAGCCCATACTGCTACTCTAAAATTTCTTTCATAGCGTTCTAATATTTCATGCTCTTTTTTGATACGATCCATTTCTACTCCCATTAAATAAATCTCCTTTTAATTTTATTTTATTGCTATAACACTCACATAGCAACCACAAGGAAAAGTTAGGAGGCAAAACCTTATGATTGCTAAATCGGTGTTAAAACCGTTTTTCTTTAATTGTCAAGCCGTTAATATGTAGTCTATTTTTAACTCTATCTATAAGTTGTTGTGCGTCACCAACACTCGAAAATAACATCACTGTCGGTGATTCTTCTGACACCATGTTGATACCAACCATGCGACTACCAACTTTATCAATATGTATATTATTTAAACACGTGTTATCTTTTGGATTCACTACCACATATTTTGTCATAATGTTTTTATTTATCTCCCCTTTAATTCTTTATTGTAACGCACTGATGTTTTTGTGTATGCACTTCTAATACTTTGATAAACTGATAGATGTGTTTCAATAAAGTGTTTACGTGCTTCAACTTCTTCATAACCCGGTGCAAGTGCTAAAATTAAACTCTTTGCTGCACTTGGATTTGGAAATGATACACCTGTAACCCATTGTGATACTGTCTTTGGTGATACACCTATCATGCGTGATATATCAATCTGCATAACACCTTTTTCTTGTATTAAGTCGTTAATCCAATCCTTAACCTGAAACCCCTCGTAACTCAAACGTTCACGCTTGGTGTCGTTTTCACCTGATCTATTCCATGACATAACCTATAATTCCTCGCTTTCATTTTATATTTTTATTTCAAAGGTTTTATTCAATCTACCTATGATACCCTTATTCTACCACCGTTCATAAACCTTTGTCAAGCACAAAATACATTTTATTTCAACAAAATTAAAAACTTGCTAAAATAACTTTAAACTAAATAAAAGACAACACAAGGACAATGTAAGGACATAAAAAGACAATGTCCGATAAGAGATTAGAGTATAGAGATTAGAGTATAGAGATTAGAGATAAATAAAAGAATTAAAGACTTTAAAACTTATGTCGTTTTTGCAACGACGAGTGTGTGTTTTCAAACATAAAAAACTCTTAAATAACTGTATCAAAACTTCAAAGCAACTTCAAAGCAACTATAAAGCAACTTCAAACACATCTTAATTAAACTTTAAGACGTTTTAAAACTCATGGACAATAAAACTATAAAAGCAACTATAAAAACTTTTTGAGGCGTGTTATAAACGGTTGAGATATTTTTAGATGGATCAATCACTGCTCAATCACATCACATTACGTGTGTATGTGTGATGTGAAGCATTTTAAACTATTCAAAAAGGTATAAAACTCATTTTAAGTTATATTTTAGATACATTATAACCGTTTTAACTATAAACTTGATAACTTATTCATGGCGTATAATAAAACACGCTTAAAAACGATATTTTAGCGTATAAAGAAAAAAACGGCTATTCTATCAATAACCGCTTTTTAGTCTTTGATCTGATTAAATTGTATCTGATACTTTCATTTTAGATTGAATCACCTCCATTAAATTCTAAATAATCAATGATTGCTTGTGCATTATTGCTTGAATAAACTAATTCATTGTTAAAATATAAACTGTTACCACGCCATTTATAATTTTTTTGTGTAATTTTATTTACAATTACATTTTTTTTACTTTGTGTTAATTCTTTACAATATGTCATTACTTTAAACCTCCTATATAATTTTTATGTTTATCTGATATAAAATGAATTGTCATAAAGTCGTTTATATCCTCATAATCAACGCCAACTGTTTCATTAAAAAACTGTTTTACATCATCAATATTTGTTAAAACTGTTTTTAATTCTGATGGATCATAAAACTTAATTTTTTTAGTAGTTTTCATTTTACGCCCTCAAACATATTAAAAACGCTTTGAGTAAAAACTCCATGAATTGCTGTGCTGTGTTTTTTAAAATCTCTTTTTCATACTCATTGTAAACATTACTTTTTGATAATTCTAAATATTCATCAACCTTTTTATATGTTTCAATTTTCAAAATATTACTATCAATCATATTTTCAGGTCTGACAATTTTTAAAAGATCGTCCATTTCATTTTTAACTCTATCTTTGAAGCCTTTTTGAGTGAGTGATTCTTTAGCTGTTTCTAATTTTAAAAGTCTTTTTTCGTTTTTAGTCAACTTACTTTTAAAAACTATTTCGATAGCGTCCTCGTGCGTATTTTCGCATGATTCTACATCTACATATTTTAGAACTTCATCAATCAATAAATCAAAATTGATATTATTTAAAATATTTTCATCGTTGGTCTGACAATCTAAATAAGTGGTAGCATAATTTTGTTTATTGTCTTTTGCAATATCTTTACAACTTTGATAAAATCCTTTTGCTAATTCATTATAATTCATTTTAAAGCCTCCTGTTTTTTATTTTGAGTGTTTATCACTCATTGATAAGGCTTTTAATGTGATATGCCCTCGTTGCAATCTCACACCAATTAAAGCCTCATTGTCAATGATAAACTATTTATAACTGTTTTAAAGTCTTTTAAATATCTTTATGTTTATGCGTAACTACTTTCATAATTTGATGTGTTTACATCTGTTTTATAAGCGTTATAATGCTTTCCCAATTTGATATAAACATTATTTTGATAACCTAATTGCATACGTTTGATATATAAGTTTTTTTCAGTGTGTTTATTTGATTCATAACACATAAAAAAACTATCTTCAATAAAACAATCTTTTGAAGGTTTTACAGTGCCACTCATTGATGAGTAACTATCAACCCTCTTTGATCCAATCTCTTTTAAAATTGCTGTGCTTGTGCCTTTTAACCCAATAACTTGATAATATTCTACATTTGTTTGGTCGTAACCCCAACTATTCACAAAAACATCACCAACACTTACATTAAACTTTTCATTTTTTTTCATTTTCTGATCCTCCTATTTTATTTTTTTAACTATAACATAACCAATATAATCAATATAAACTATATCGACTACCAACCAACCAATCAAACATGATAGCATAGTTTTAACTCTATCATATTCAACCGCTTTCATGCTGTTTTTTTCATGCGTGGATTCTAAAGCAATAGCACTAATAACATCAATCAATTTATTATTATAAGCAAGTAACATCATTTTTCAATCCTCCATATTTTTATTTTTACATCTTACTACAACACCATTGTATCATAGACGTTTATAACATGTCAAGCATAAAATTAAATAAACGTATGGAAATAACATAAAAGTGTTTTATAACCTGAATCTATCTGAAAGCAACTATATTTTAAAGCGTGGATCAATCTATCTTTAAATGGTATTATAAAGAATGTATATATAATATTATTATGTTTAGAATAAATAAACACGTGCATGTATACGTGCATGCGTATGTTTAGCAAACATTAAACACCATCAAAAACTATCTCATGCGTATGATTAAACTAAATAAACTATATCATAATAACTAAATGAGTATGATTATAAACTATTAAGAATTAAAAACTCTATCATAATCTATCAAACATTATAAACTTATCTATTCTATAAATTGTTTATTCTTTATAATAAATAAACGCCCGTATGCGTGTACGTATAGAGCATGGAAACATTAAACTATTAAAGCGTATTTATAGAGCATGAAAACATCTAAAGCGTTACTATCTATAATAATCTATCTTATAAGTTGTTATAAGTTGTTATAAGCTGTTATAAGTTGTTATAATCTATCTTATAAGTTGTAACGTGATTTTAAACTATATAAAAGCATGATCCATTTCTACTCCCATTAAATAAATCTCCTTTTAATTTTATTTTATTGCTATAACACTCACATAGCAACCACAAGGAAAAGTTAGGAGGCAAAACCTTATGATTGCTAAATCGGTGTTAAAACCGTTTTTCTTTAATTGTCAAGCCGTTAATATGTAGTCTATTTTTAACTCTATCTATAAGTTGTTGTGCGTCACCAACACTCGAAAATAACATCACTGTCGGTGATTCTTCTGACACCATGTTGATACCAACCATGCGACTACCAACTTTATCAATATGTATATTATTTAAACACGTGTTATCTTTTGGATTCACTACCACATATTTTGTCATAATGTTTTTATTTATCTCCCCTTTAATTCTTTATTGTAACGCACTGATGTTTTTGTGTATGCACTTCTAATACTTTGATAAACTGATAGATGTGTTTCAATAAAGTGTTTACGTGCTTCAACTTCTTCATAACCCGGTGCAAGTGCTAAAATTAAACTCTTTGCTGCACTTGGATTTGGAAATGATACACCTGTAACCCATTGTGATACTGTCTTTGGTGATACACCTATCATGCGTGATATATCAATCTGCATAACACCTTTTTCTTGTATTAAGTCGTTAATCCAATCCTTAACCTGAAACCCCTCGTAACTCAAACGTTCACGCTTGGTGTCGTTTTCACCTGATCTATTCCATGACATAACCTATAATTCCTCGCTTTCATTTTATATTTTTATTTCAAAGGTTTTATTCAATCTACCTATGATACCCTTATTCTACCACCGTTCATAAACCTTTGTCAAGCACAAAATACATTTTATTTCAACAAAATTAAAAACTTGCTAAAATAACTTTAAACTAAATAAAAGACAACACAAGGACAATGTAAGGACATAAAAAGACAATGTCCGATAAGAGATTAGAGTATAGAGATTAGAGTATAGAGATTAGAGATAAATAAAAGAATTAAAGACTTTAAAACTTATGTCGTTTTTGCAACGACGAGTGTGTGTTTTCAAACATAAAAAACTCTTAAATAACTGTATCAAAACTTCAAAGCAACTTCAAAGCAACTATAAAGCAACTTCAAACACATCTTAATTAAACTTTAAGACGTTTTAAAACTCATGGACAATAAAACTATAAAAGCAACTATAAAAACTTTTTGAGGCGTGTTATAAACGGTTGAGATATTTTTAGATGGATCAATCACTGCTCAATCACATCACATTACGTGTGTATGTGTGATGTGAAGCATTTTAAACTATTCAAAAAGGTATAAAACTCATTTTAAGTTATATTTTAGATACATTATAACCGTTTTAACTATAAACTTGATAACTTATTCATGGCGTATAATAAAACACGCTTAAAAACGATATTTTAGCGTATAAAGAAAAAAACGGCTATTCTATCAATAACCGCTTTTTAGTCTTTGATCTGATTAAATTGTATCTGATACTTTCATTTTAGATTGAATCACCTCCATTAAATTCTAAATAATCAATGATTGCTTGTGCATTATTGCTTGAATAAACTAATTCATTGTTAAAATATAAACTGTTACCACGCCATTTATAATTTTTTTGTGTAATTTTATTTACAATTACATTTTTTTTACTTTGTGTTAATTCTTTACAATATGTCATTACTTTAAACCTCCTATATAATTTTTATGTTTATCTGATATAAAATGAATTGTCATAAAGTCGTTTATATCCTCATAATCAACGCCAACTGTTTCATTAAAAAACTGTTTTACATCATCAATATTTGTTAAAACTGTTTTTAATTCTGATGGATCATAAAACTTAATTTTTTTAGTAGTTTTCATTTTACGCCCTCAAACATATTAAAAACGCTTTGAGTAAAAACTCCATGAATTGCTGTGCTGTGTTTTTTAAAATCTCTTTTTCATACTCATTGTAAACATTACTTTTTGATAATTCTAAATATTCATCAACCTTTTTATATGTTTCAATTTTCAAAATATTACTATCAATCATATTTTCAGGTCTGACAATTTTTAAAAGATCGTCCATTTCATTTTTAACTCTATCTTTGAAGCCTTTTTGAGTGAGTGATTCTTTAGCTGTTTCTAATTTTAAAAGTCTTTTTTCGTTTTTAGTCAACTTACTTTTAAAAACTATTTCGATAGCGTCCTCGTGCGTATTTTCGCATGATTCTACATCTACATATTTTAGAACTTCATCAATCAATAAATCAAAATTGATATTATTTAAAATATTTTCATCGTTGGTCTGACAATCTAAATAAGTGGTAGCATAATTTTGTTTATTGTCTTTTGCAATATCTTTACAACTTTGATAAAATCCTTTTGCTAATTCATTATAATTCATTTTAAAGCCTCCTGTTTTTTATTTTGAGTGTTTATCACTCATTGATAAGGCTTTTAATGTGATATGCCCTCGTTGCAATCTCACACCAATTAAAGCCTCATTGTCAATGATAAACTATTTATAACTGTTTTAAAGTCTTTTAAATATCTTTATGTTTATGCGTAACTACTTTCATAATTTGATGTGTTTACATCTGTTTTATAAGCGTTATAATGCTTTCCCAATTTGATATAAACATTATTTTGATAACCTAATTGCATACGTTTGATATATAAGTTTTTTTCAGTGTGTTTATTTGATTCATAACACATAAAAAAACTATCTTCAATAAAACAATCTTTTGAAGGTTTTACAGTGCCACTCATTGATGAGTAACTATCAACCCTCTTTGATCCAATCTCTTTTAAAATTGCTGTGCTTGTGCCTTTTAACCCAATAACTTGATAATATTCTACATTTGTTTGGTCGTAACCCCAACTATTCACAAAAACATCACCAACACTTACATTAAACTTTTCATTTTTTTTCATTTTCTGATCCTCCTATTTTATTTTTTTAACTATAACATAACCAATATAATCAATATAAACTATATCGACTACCAACCAACCAATCAAACATGATAGCATAGTTTTAACTCTATCATATTCAACCGCTTTCATGCTGTTTTTTTCATGCGTGGATTCTAAAGCAATAGCACTAATAACATCAATCAATTTATTATTATAAGCAAGTAACATCATTTTTCAATCCTCCATATTTTTATTTTTACATCTTACTACAACACCATTGTATCATAGACGTTTATAACATGTCAAGCATAAAATTAAATAAACGTATGGAAATAACATAAAAGTGTTTTATAACCTGAATCTATCTGAAAGCAACTATATTTTAAAGCGTGGATCAATCTATCTTTAAATGGTATTATAAAGAATGTATATATAATATTATTATGTTTAGAATAAATAAACACGTGCATGTATACGTGCATGCGTATGTTTAGCAAACATTAAACACCATCAAAAACTATCTCATGCGTATGATTAAACTAAATAAACTATATCATAATAACTAAATGAGTATGATTATAAACTATTAAGAATTAAAAACTCTATCATAATCTATCAAACATTATAAACTTATCTATTCTATAAATTGTTTATTCTTTATAATAAATAAACGCCCGTATGCGTGTACGTATAGAGCATGGAAACATTAAACTATTAAAGCGTATTTATAGAGCATGAAAACATCTAAAGCGTTACTATCTATAATAATCTATCTTATAAGTTGTTATAAGTTGTTATAAGCTGTTATAAGTTGTTATAATCTATCTTATAAGTTGTAACGTGATTTTAAACTATATAAAAGCATGATCCATAAATAAACTACCTTAAAATAAACTACTCTAAACGATAGCGCCCTTTTATTCTTCTATTATCTCTTTTTATCTCTTATAAAAACAAAAAGAAAAGAAAATATATAAAAGAAAAGAAAAATAAAAATATAAGCCCGTTATATGTCTATCGGCTTATAACTCTATCAGCTTTTTTATAACTCTATCAGCTTTATAACTTTATCAGCTTTATAATTCTATTGGCTTATACCTTCTTTTATAGCCGCTTTGTCATAGGTTTATAAAATGTCATTTTCTATCACTCACACATAAAAAAAAGAGGCTTACACCTCCTTTTATGCTTTGATCCTCCTTTGTTGTTTTATCTTACTATTAAGTTAATAACATCATAATTATGTGTAATGTGTTTCATTGCTGCTTTTGATGATCTGTAAGAATTTACAATATAGTTTAATGGTATTAAGTTTTTACCGCTTACTTTGTCAATGTCTGATATGTAACAAGCCTCAAGCACTCTACACCAATTACAATTAAATCCATAAGATCCATGAGAATAGCCCTTTACAATTGCAAGGCGTCCATCATTTAATGTGTAATAAGCGCCCGCGCTCATACCGTCCATGTAATTTAATTCTAATGTTTCAATTTTGATTTTACTTGATACAATAACAATAACATTAATGGTATAATAACGCTCTTTTTCATTTTGAATATTTTGTATAATCATTTCAAGTTGATTATAATCTTTCATCATGTTTTCACTTGATGTTTCAAATATAACACCGTCTGTACTTGATGTGCTCATAACATAATCATTTAAACCTTTAATGCTTATAAATTCTTTCATAATCTTTAATACCTCCATTTTATTTTTTAGAGTCTTAATCACTCTATCAAGTGATAGCGTTATTGTCTATCACTTCAACAATGATTAAATGCTTTTTAAATGAATATTGATTCGCCTATTTATTAGCAAATATATTTGCTTGATACATAATTTCATAAACGGTGATATTTATGCCGATTTCATCGCGTATAAAT
>JABXJR010000168.1_pt1 | contig 13430 bp, 10 predicted proteins | sample 7431291 | NCBI WGS metagenome assembly JABXJR01 (sample SAMN14395756, study PRJNA613071) | wetland metagenome | isolation source: water samle H3 from high-altitude wetland | place: Chile: Salar de Huasco, high-altitude wetland | collected 2015-11-10 | reverse complement strand
GTTGAGGAGCGTGTGGAAGTGAACATGTCGGATTTGAAAGTTATTCCAGCGATATGAGTGGACCCGATCGTAATCAATTATTGAACCGCGGCCAATGGAAGGTTGAGTATCGTGCTGATGGGCTGTCGTTTCTAGCCTACCCATACAATTGCCACGGGAAGATTTCGCACGCATGGGTCATGGGTCCGATGGACCGGCATGTAGCAGAGTGGTTGATGGATGCCATAGAAAAGAAACAGGCTAACCAAAATGAGTGAACAACGCGAAAATAGCGGCATTTTAGGAAAGAACGAGCGGCAGCGTGAGGGCAAGAATGATCCTGGCTACTCGGGCCAATGCACGATAGGCGGTAAAGCGTATTGGATTTCCGCCTGGCTTAAGGAGGGCACTGGCGGTCGCGGCAAGTTTTTCAGCCTGTCGTTCAAGCCGAAGGAAGCGAAAGGTGCGGCGGCTGCTGAGAGCAAGCAGCCTGGCGAGGAGACTTCTTATGTTCCTTTTTAATTGATCCATGAAAACCAAAAACGAATCAGCTAATGAAGTGAAAACTTTTACTCCGCCAATATGACACGAATCAAAGGACAGGAAATCGTCGAAGTGATTGATATTGCTGACTCAGAGATAAAGGATTTGCGCTCGATTGAGCGGCAGGTTGATCGAGGTTACAGCGCATTCCTGAAGCGGCGTGGGTTGCCATTGCCGTTTGGATTCAAAGAGGCGAAGGGGAGGAAAAGGAAATGAACAACCTGCATGAGGAGAGTGCCCGTTTGGCCGTGAGGATTTGCACGCAATCGAAGTGCTCGGCCAGTTGGTTGACGTGGCGCTCGATTAATTGCATTTTTTCATCGTTGGTCATTCAGCCTCCTTGTCGCGGCACCACGCCAGGTAACAGAGCGCTGCGGCGGCCAACACTACGGCCAGCGCTTTGGCGACGTTGATCCAATCCACGTATCGAACTATGAACAAATTATCACTCTTTGAAATCAAAAAAGAACACGCTTATCGAAAAGAAGAACGGCTGGGAATGCTGTGCGGCGCTGATAAGCCGACTGATGATCAACTGAAGATAGCCGAACGCGAAGCCGACGAGTGGCGTAAGGAAGCTTTAAAGGCAAACTAAATTGAGGATCGAGAATGCGTCTAAAACCCAAAACCGTAATAGACCAAATGAGCGCTGAAAAATCCGACGATGTGCTGGCAAGCCTAGATGCCAAGCAGGGATCGTGTTCGGAGAGTGAATGGCAATGCTATAAATGTCTAGATGGTAAATGTGAGGACTGCATCGAGTGGCCATGCAATTGTCCTTGCCACATAAATCCATAAAATGAGTGGGCCAAAACATCCAGGTGTTAACTACGCGAGTAAAGATCGCGTAAAGACATCGCGATACGTTGGGGTTGGTTATCAAAAGCGTACTGGTAAATGGTGCGCTTGGGTAGGAAACATTATCCAGCTTGGGCAGTTCGATACTGAGGTTGAAGCGGCTCAAGCCAGGAACGCCGGACAGATTAAGCACTTCGGATGGGACCCGTCTCCGAATATCATCGAAGAATACAAAGGCACGAAGTACGGATCAGTTGGCAATCTTGAAGATTTGATTAGGGGCATTTCTCACATTCGGGATAATAGAGAAGGATCGGTTTATGTTCGTGGACGAAATGGTGAGAGCGCGGCTTCTGCCATTGGGAGAATGGCGAAAGTTTTTTCACTGTTACGATGTCAGGAATACATCAAGGAGGCGTGCATCAAGATGAACGCGGCCTTTGACGTTGACCTTGATTCAATTGCCATTCCTAAGACAAGCCTGCCGTGGCTAACCGTCCCTGAAGTAAAACCGATGGCTAAGGTAGTTATTCATCGCACCATCGGCAGTGGAACAGAAGGTTGGAAAGAGGTAGTCGAGAAGTATAAAGACGAGTGTGTATATCTTGGGACCAAAGATGACCGGCAATTGTTCCGAGCTGAGACCGGTGCCGAGCAGCTTCCGTATCACAGATACGCAGATAAGCTTTTGGACGCAGCCCAAGTGATTGCTGGATGTGAACTTTTTATCGGAGACAACTCGGCGTATTCTGCGATTGCCGAAGGGCTCGGCGTTAAGCTTGTTTCTCCCAAGCAATGGCTGCTTGCTCGTGAAGCCGAATTACATCCGGAGTGACGTAGTGCGCGAAGATGGCTGGATTCTTATGTCCGGACATCTGGCATGCTAAAGTCGTTTGGATTCCAGCATTAGCGAGTCTTGAACAGAACGATGCCCGGAGATTGTGGAATGTCTTCGCCTTGGATATCCCCGCTTTGTCGCGTGACTTATTGAACCGAACCTGGACGCAAGTGGTTCCACGCTTGTAAAGCAACGCCAGTTCGCTATCCACGTAAATGATTCCCTCTTCTGGTTTGTTTGGGTAGTCCGTACTCTTTTCGCTGAATTTCTTTTCCAGAAGTTCGACGCATTGTCCTTCGCGCCTAAACGGAATAACACAAGGCTCGTGAGTTTTCAGGCGATTGATGTTGATCGTGCATTGATCGAAGTCCACGTTCTTCCACGTAAGCAGGCATACATCTCCAATTGCCATGCCTGTTTCCCATGCGCAAACGATTGCCCAAATCATGCAAGGATCGGATGAGGCAGCCCATTTTAGTTTCTCGAATTCTTCCGGCGTAAATGGCACCCGCGGCGGAGGAGTTTTGACGAGCGGCGCTTTGGTGACTTTGTGCGGACTGCGCTCGATATGTCCGGCGCGTTCCATCCAGTTCAGAAACCTGCTCGATGCTCCCAGCGCACAGGCGTTGGCCGTTTGCGGTGCCCACTTGTTGAAAGCGTATTTGATCCATGATTGGTAACTAAACGGATCAATCTTGCGAGCGCCAATGAAAGAAACAAATTCCCCGACGTAACGGATGTGATTCGTGACGGTTGCAATGGCCCGTTCCGAAAATTCTGTCTGAAGATATTCCTGGGAAAGTTCGAGAAGCGATTTGCTTGGTGTTTTTATTTTCATCCACGTCCTTTCGCTTCCGACACCGCTTCCTTTATATGCTTAATTGCCCATTCCAGTTTTTCCATCCATGCGGGAGCTTTTACGATGAGCCAGTCATCATCCGAGTCCACGAAATGTTTCACCGCATCTTCAAAGGGTTCCTCGGCCCATACTTCGGAGTCCGGTCCGTGTATAGCTATCATGGTTTTTCCATTCTCTACTTGTAGAGATGTGTCCCACTCGCCTTCGCTCAGGTCATTCATTTTTGCGACGATATTTTCCGTTCTGGAAATCGTGTCTTCCATACGTGAAACCATACGCTCCCATCGATTTGAAAGACACCACCTTACGTTCCGATTTTTTGACTTTCTTTTCATAACGAAAAACTACCGCTAGTGTAGGTATGTTGTCAAGCTTTTGTTGCGGGCATCGGTTTAACTTTGCATTCCCCGCATATCCACGCCACACCCTTGCGCTGATACTGCGTGCCGTGCCGTGACATGCCATGCTGAACCCATCCTTCCGGAAATGGCTTAGCCGGAGCTTCCTTGTCACAGCGTTCGCATTTGGCTATCAGCGGATCAGTGATTAATTGTCCGCATTTTCTGCAATGAGTTTCTTCCGCTTTAATCGGATTTTGTTTTTTAGATTCTCCCATAATCAGTCCATCAACGTAAGTAGCCGTCGTTTCTCTCGCGCAGTTAGTTTCTCCAAATGAGCTAGTGCGCCTCTAGCGTTCTGTTGTGTTCGCTTCAAATATTCGATGTGCCGCGATTCATTTGAAGGCGTGATCCCGCAGCCGTTCCGAAACCGGCTGGCGTCTCCGATGGTGACAGGGTCCCACGATTCTTGCGCTGAGATCCAACGGACCCTTTGCATCGACAACCCGGAACGAGCTGCAATGTCGCCGGTCTTGAGCGGCGTGCGCCAGGACCGGCGAGCTATCAACCGGCAAGTGATGGGATTAATCCTTTCCCACATTTCAAGGTAGGTAGCGGCAGTTTTCATTAATGTTTGCTGTCGTGCCACGCTGCCCTTGTGTGTGCATTAAGCTTTTTCCACCATGCCCTGCGTTTCCACTTTAACGGTTCCCGCCGTCCTGTTATTGGGTTGACATCTACTTTCGTAGCAGGGCCGTATTTAAGATATGCATTTCTCGAATCATTTTCTATCCTGATAGATTCAAAAATGTAATATACCAATCGGCGGATAAATATAGTTAGTCGTCTCATACAGGGCGCGGCATATAGTTGCCCTTCTCAATAATCCCCCACTCTCTCAAGTCCCAATCGCCAGTGACGCCTTCCATCTCGGCCACTTTGGCATACTCGTTATTGTTCGATTGGGATTTGCGAAGGTAAACTTTTGCCTGGAAAGGTTTGTGATTCGTCCATTCAGGAATAATAACGTGCGCGTCCTTAAAACGATTTGCGAGTAACCAGCCAAAGGTAGTCTCGATAAAGCAATCTGAACGATTCTTGGGGTATCTGACGCGATTTAAATAGCATTCCAGAAGGTCCTGTTCCGAGAGTGCGCCGGTCCGGATGGCAATTACATCCGTGAGAATTCCAAAGCGGCCGTAAAATGAAGCTTGAGGACGTGCGATTTGGCGTAGTTCTATTTGTCCAGGAAGCGCCAATTGAATTCTGCGGTTAGAGAACGCGGATTCTAGGGCGTCCACGAAGGATGGCAGCACCGGAATAAAGCGTTGACTGATTTTGAGAGTAACGTCCGATTCCTGTCCCCATGCGATTGCGTTTAAGACGGCCTGCATGTCTCCTCCGAAATGTGAATGCCTGCCTTCCCCAACGACGTATGCGCAATCCAAGTTATTGGCGAGCGTTTTAATCTGCTCAGATTTGTCGGAGAGATCATCAGAAATTAAGATAGGCGTGTCGGCACCAAAAAGAGTTCGGCAACGCTTCACGCAAAGTTCTACGAATTGCGGCATTCGGTAGCTACCGATGCTGATGGCGAACGTCATTTAGAAGTGGACGAGTTCACTGTTGCCAGTGCATGCGCGACATGGCACAATCACTTAACAATCCTACCGTTCACAGGCTCAGCCGCTTTATAATAACCAGTGAGCAACTTGATTCCACAGACCGGGCAGAACGGAAAGACTGTGACGGAGAAACCCTTTTGAGCAATCGCTTCTGCATGTTGATTAATCTCGTCAAGCTTCGAAGCGTTTGTGAGCTTAACAAGCGGATCGTTTTCGCGCCCGATGTAACCGGCGAGATGGTCGCACTTAGCTTGCGTATCGTTTAGTTTCTTTAACATGGCGAACCGGAATGTGAGTGTCGAATACAGTTTTGATTAATCCGCATGTGATGATCTCCACATTGTTAAGCGTCGTTCTGGCCAGATGCTCGGATTGCTCGTTATTAGCACAGCCGTCCATCGTATGGATCTTCACCTTCATGGCGTCTGATTGGTCGGCGTAAACGACACTAACGAGGCTCTGATGGAAATTGCGCTGAAGGATTGATTGGACGTTCTTGAGTGATTGCTCTTGCTTCTTGGTCATTAGTTCAGTGTCTAGATGTCAGTTGCCTGAGCAATTTCTGCCACTAAATCACGCGCTTCGTCTATGGCTAAAGCTCGGTCTTCGCTTCGTGTTTCGATGTTATTGATGCTCTGCGCCGCGTGCCAGAGCGCGTTGTTCTGAATTCTTTTTATGAATACAACCATCTGTGGAGTCGGTAGCATTTGCCCATGGACAGCCGGGTCATTTGCGCAGATTCCAATATATTCAGATGCCCATTCTTCTGCGGTCTTCATTATGGCTATACTTCAAACTTCGCAATCATCAGTTCAACCGCCGTCGTCTTGCAAACTTTCACGCCAAGTTTTTTTGTCAGCTTTCCAGCCTTCGATTCAAGCGTTTTGAGGGCTTCCTGAGAAAGTGTGAAACTTGTTTTTTTCTTTGCCATATTAAAAACGTAGAATCAATCAATTATTTTCGTCGGTCATCAGCGAACCTACGGTTCGCTGGCAGCTTTGGAGCCGCGGGTTTAACTAAACGCTTGTTTTTCATTTCATAGGTTTACATATTCTTGCGATGAATCTCCGTTTGGTCGTCGTCTTCCGGTTGCCGGGTGTCGCATCCATCCTGCTGGTTCCGGTTCGTCTTTCCATTGCATTAGAGCTGCGACCGCAACTTCGGGTTTATCATATCACCAGCTATCGAACACGATGAATCCATCGGTGACGATGATGCGCGCCCGCCCGTATGTGAGCGGTATGATCTCACGCCACGCAGGCTCAGGACGGATTATTGTTGTCATTGACAAAAGATACCGTTACTGTAGGTAGTGTCAAGCAAATGAAAATAGTACTTAATAAGTGTTACGGTGGCTACGGACTGTCCGAATTGGCATACAAGTTAAGACGCCTTCCCGTCCACGCTGATATCTCCGCTACTTTGAATCCCGATATTCACATTGACTGGCCGAACTTGTTCACGGGGACCGAATGACGGATTTAAGACTTTTGGCGTTGGAGCGGTTTTGCCGATAAGGACAGCGGCTTCTTGAAGCGCCTTGGCAAGGGCAATTTGCTCCCTGATAAGATTGATTTGCTTGTTTAGAATCTTGTCCTTTTCATCGACGGTGATCTCGTCGTTAGGAAGGGCAAGAAGTGCGTGGCAATTGGCAATGGCGAGCTTCAAATCTTCCATCGTGCTTAAAAGGACGGTCGGCGCTAGTGTTTTGAGAATTTCCTGTTCGATGTAAATTCCGAGCGAGGCGGCGGCGTGAGATGCCTTGATCTTAATCAGGGTGTATCCACTTTCCTCGGCGAATTTCAGCGCTTGTCGAACACTGATTTTCTTAACTGCTCTGCTTGGTTTTCGTTTCTGTAGTGCTTGTTCCATATACCGGCCTTTTTGAATAAGTGTTTTACTCGTTTCGTCGGCATCCAAGTCTTCATCCAAGAGTACACGGACTTAACGTTGCTTGCCATTTGATCTTGAAGAACGCTCAAGGAATACATCTCAAACGCTGTGTCGGCGTCGATGCTGGACAACCAAATCCTGTTTGTGTGACCATCCATAAATCCTCCTTTACGCTCAATGATCTCTGCGGAAATGAGTTTTTGTTCAAAAAGAAACTTGAGAACCTTCCCGACATTTGCGCGGTGTCCATTGCGCTTAAAATGTGTCGTTATTTGCCCCGACGTCTTCGGCGTGTCGGACACGAATACCAAAACATCCGCTTCAGCTTTTGTTAAATGGACGTACTGCATCTGGCCATCCAACTTCTAATCCATGAAACTTCCCCCAGCAATCTTTGGACGCAATCCTGTTTGCGGCTCGCGTGAAGCACCAGCACCCAAATGACTCTATTCGCCCGTTCTTAGGGTTTGTGAACGTGTCCCCTGGCATTCCGCATGTTCCACGTGGAACGTAGTAAATCGGGCATCCCAGACACGCTATGTTACGTTTATCGGAGATGTCTAATGGCGTTCGATCAAGTCCAGACCAGCCCTTGACTAAGTTTTTCGCGAAACTGACGAATTTCCATAGGCATTCACGGTAATCCAGTCTGAGGGCAGACCAATAGGCTGAAATTAGCAACGAACGTATCACGCGGCGAGCAGGCGGCGGCGTTTCGTGATCGTCGGTCTTCGGCGTCGCGAACCCGTAAGTTTGGGAAGCTTAAACCGCTTGATGCGTCCATAGGTTTGGCTGCGTGATCGACGAAATGAGCGCGTTCGCGAACGCCTTCCTGAATAGCCCAAGGTGGACGGGGTTGCCTTCAGGTGTGTCGTTTTTGCGCTGACGCCAATTGAAGAGAGTGCTCTTTGATCGGAAGACTGAATAGCCCCACGCACAGCAGATAGCGCGTCTTCTTTGCTAAGACCGTCGAGAGAACCAAGACTAGCCAAGGCTTCTTTGAGATTTGTCCCGCGTAATCTAGCGAATTCGGCAAGTTCCGGACGTGTCATCGGGCGAAGCGTGCCGCCGAAATTGTATCCCTTATTTTTGTCAATAGGACTTGGCCTTGCTGGGGTGGCGTAAAGATTAGAGTAGGCAAGATTGTCCTTGTCAATACCACCACGGATGCCACCGCCAAGAGTTACGATGCCGAATACTCGCTCTACTGCTCCAGGCGTGGAAACGTCATCTCCAAGCATGTTTACCCTTCGAGAAGCGCTCCACGGTGACGGGACTAACACATTCCAAAAACTTCCAATAGATGGGTCCACGTTCACACCGGCAAGACGTGTCATCTCTTGATAGGCAGGAAGCAATGGAATTGTTGACGACAGAAAGCCACTGACAATTCTTCCGACGTTCACGTTTCCGTAATCCGAGTAAGTTCCCAACATGCCCGCCGCCGTGCGTCCTCCGGCCATCATTTGCCAAGCTGATTGAGCGGCTACACCAAGTAAATCAGATGCTCCAATTGGCGTGGCCTTTCCAGGTTCAACACCAAGTTTCGCTGCTTCTTGATTAAGTTTTTCCTGTTCCTTAATCTTTTTGTCCATGAGCGTCCGCATGGCAGAAGCGCCAGCCAATCCTCCAGCCATAGGCGCTAGTGGTCCAACCCTCAAAGGAATCTTAAGCGCCTTATCCCCGCCCAACGGAATCTCAACCGTATAAGGTGAAATGCCTTTAGCCTGCCATTCTTCGCGATCCTTCTTGTCTTTAGGCCAGCCAAGGCGAACCACGATGTATCCAAGCATGACCAATGAGCCAAGAATAGCTTGCAGCGTGAGTCCAGTTATCGCTTCAGTGCGTCGGTGGAGTTTATCTACGTCTGTCTCGAAAAATGGATCATCTTTGAACATTCCAGGAAACAGTCCAAAACCCGTCCATGTAAGAGCACGGTTTAACGAAGTCCCCATCGCGTTTCCGAACATTGCAGCAGGAAGTGGAATATAAGACTCAAACCACTTCTGCACTGCACGCGCTGGTTTAGCGAATAGAGCGCCACCAAGTCCGCCCGCGGGTAGGTTCCATGAAATCGCTTGTGCGTATCTGGCGTTGCGTGCCTCAAGATTATCAAGCGGTAATTGCAGGGCAGCGATCTTTGCGTAGATTCGCTCTTGCAATAATTCCCAAGCGGCAGCTTTTACTTCACCTTTTGTAGGCGTGCTGTTCGGAGTTGTAAGAATGGATTCAGCGTCATTGTTGGCGGCAGCGATATCGGTAGCGATGTTTCCGAAAATGTCTTCTGATTCGTTCTTGATTTCCAGTTCGGAAACTCCTTTCTCTCGTAATCCTTGGATTACCTCACTCTTCATTTCCTGCCAGATAGCCCCTTTAGATTGCAACGTGTCAACCGCAGAGAATACACGATGTCCGAGCGTTTGAAGCGCCCAAAACTTGATCAGCCATGACCGCACAATGCTGGCTGGATCGCCTTTCTTTGCTAATTCTTCAGCCCTCAAATTCAGGCGCTCTGCCATCATCATGCCTGATTGAAGTTGCTCGATATGTGTTGGCAATCCTCGCCCTCTTAGTCCTTGCTGAAATGCTCGAAGCGAATGGGCAACAGTTTGGGTCCGAATTTTAAGCGCATTTCCTATGTCTCGGCCAAGATTCTTGAACAGTTCGATATGGTCCGGCTTTTTATCAGACGCAATCTGTCTATTAAAACCTGCCCAAGTGTTAGCTATCGACCGATGCGGAATGTACCAAAGTTGAAACGACACAACATCGAATAATTGCCGTACAAATTTTGCTGGTCCCGTTAAAACATTCGATGAGTTTAATTCGTTACGACCCGCATTCCAGTTACGTCTTAACACAGGATCGGTTAACCATTGCCACGGATTGCGAGCGGTGGGAGCGCCCCATTCCTTCATCATGGCTTCAATCCGCTGATGAAGCAGGTGCCTTTTAACTTGTGTGACCTTTAATCTCTCCCGTCTTGCCGCAGCTAATTTGGTTGGATCACCGGAAACTTTTGCAAACTCATCTGGAGTCAATTGCCTTAGCGCGTCCTCTTCATCAACCAAGGCCCTTAATCCGTCGATTTGCGCGTTGGTTGGGCTTATCCAACCTTTCGTTTTAGCAAAGGCTCGAAAGAAATCGTTGTCGTCAAGTCCTCCGGAATGAATGAACTCCGAGATCTTCTGCCAGAGTTGCTTATTCTCAGTGAATAGAACCTCGCGCTGTGCTGGGTCCAGCGCTTCCTGTGTAGCTTCAAGTGCCCTGTCTCTGGCTTCCTTAAATTTGGCTTTGTAAGCATCTGAAAGAACGGCAGCGGCTTTGTCTGCTTGCGCTGGATCAATACGCATTTCACTGACTAATGCGCTGGCAAATGTCTCGGAAAGCTCAGCCTGATTTCTAACCGGCGTGGCCATGACTTGAGCTATCAAGTTTTGGATCGTTGGAACAAGCTTTTGGACCGAAGCTTTTTTAGAAGCGGCATCAATTATCGAAGCATCGAAAGCCCCGGCCCGGATTTGTTTCTCCAATTCTATTCTGGTGTCTTCAAGACGTTGCGCTCTTTGTTCTGGTGTGGCTGGTGGACTTCTTCCAAAGTCCACGTCTTTACCGCCCAGGAATCGGCGAGTTATGGATTCTTCGGCTGCTTGCAATCGTTCCGCTACGTAAGTGAAAGCGACTGCTTCCAGGTAATCTTGCGCGTCTGGCTGTTGATTAAATTCTTCCATTTCGGAAATCACAGCAAGTTTGTTTTGAACCCAAGCAACTTTTTCTTCACGCGTGCCGGTTGCTATACGGGAGACTTCGTCTGCTGAAATGTATCCGCCTTCAGAGATAATCAGGTTAATCAGTTTCTTAACGCGTGGATCGCTATCGAATCGGCTGTCGTTCGCGATACCGGCATTGATTAATCGTTGTAGGCGTTCTAAAGCTGGCAGGCGTGTGTATTCCTTGGGATTAAAAAAGCTGTCAATGAACTCCGTGCGGCGTCGTTGAAGTTGCTCGACGAACGCTTCAGTTATTTGATTCTTAATGCGAAGTTGATTGGCAGGCGAAGCCTTGTGAATGTCCATCTTAGCCTCAAGCGCTTTCCAATAAGCAGAGAATACCCGATCCACTTCCTCAGCCGGAGATTTGGACAACGCGAGTAAATCAATACGTGTGTCGAGCGCCTTCGGGATAGGTTCCAGTGAACGAACGCCTTTAAATTCGCTCTTGAGAACTTTCTGAATCAGTGAATCCGTTACAGGGCTGTAACCAAGAAGATTGTCACGGATAACGCGCCAATGCGCGAACTCCGGCTCGTTCATTCCTTTCTCTATCTGTTCCGGTGTTGGACCGATACCGCCGCCATTGCCCTCTTTGAGGGTTTCGGCATCATACATCGCCATGTCTTTGCTGGTAGCGCTTGTCTCTGATTCAAAGAATTTTCTACTGGCGTTGCGTTCGGCCTGACGCACTGCTTCAACCATTAGCTCGTCCACTTTGGCAGCGGTCAAAGGCTCTACCATGTGCAGGAGCTTTTCTGTTGGCGTTAGAGGAATGGTCTTTGATGGCGGTTCCACAACTCCATTTTCCTTGGCAAGAGCGATGATGTCTTTAACTGCTTCCTCGACCCTGGCGTTAGACAGCAACTTGACCAGCTTCGCCTTGTGTTTTGGCTTAAGCTTCCCATGCACCAGCTTGTAAACTATTCCACCAGGATCGGCAGGCGGCGTTTGAGTGAGAATGTTTTCTATGGCTGTCATTACCGCTTCATCTGTGGTGATTTCGCCTCCGATAGCAGTCTTGATGGCGTTGATAATCGTTTGGATTGTGCGTCTTCCAATGCCTCCGAAATAACCCTGATCAATTTGCGAAGTAATGACAGTGGCAATGTTAACCGCGCCTTCCAATATTTCATTCCCGCGCCGTGGCATCATCCCAAGAATTTGTCCAATCGTGGAGAAGGCGGCTCGCGTCAACCCCGTAAGCTCAGCGTAAGTCTCAAGCTTGGTGAACATGACTGGCTCACCACGGTCCAGTTGGGCTTTTTGCTGCGCCATTAATTCGCGGACAGAATCCAGGAAAGAATTCCCAAAGTCTGGCAACTCGTTACGGTTTTCCAGCGTCCACTTAACGCGCTCCAAAAGTTTCTCAAGTTCCGGCTGATGATCAAATGCGCGGTCGGAGGCATCGACGAACAGAATGTCGCCTTCGCCACGATGGACATTCCTCAATCCGGCCTGTGCGAATTGATCAAAAGCAAAAGCTACCCCCGCATCCCTTTCGGCCCTTCCTCGTACGTTTCGAGTGGCCGTGTCTTCGATGCCATGACGAACCGTTTCCGTTTCTTTCATCTCACCCATTGGGCCGAACGAAGCACGCTCGCCTGTCGCCGCTTGAACCGCACGATTAGCTCTCGCCTCGCGAAGAATGATCCTCGCTGCCGCCCGCGCTGCCTGATCGCGGTTCAGCGGGATTTTGAATAACGCTTTCGCCTTGGTGACTATCCAATCGACAAGTCGCTGGAACAGGCTTTGGTTCGCCAGTCTTCGCGTGACTTCGTTAACCGCTTCTTCTGGCACTACTTCTTCTGAATAAGTTTCGCCACGGGTGCCGCGTTTCTCGCGCTGACGTTGCTCATCTTCCGCTGTGACAAGTTTAAGAATTGGATCAAATAACTGCTTGAAGGCAGGATCTTGCTGTAACGGGTGTATCAGTTCCTCGTGCAGAACATCCGCAAGCTGAGCAGCCGAACCAATCTTTGCCAGATTCAATTCAATCTGCGGAAGAAATCCGGGCAACATAACGACGCGCCCAGCCGGGTCTTCGGCATTATTTGTGAAGCGAAAGTTTACCGGCAACGTGCGGACGCCTAACGCGGCGAGGACGGCTTGCTCGGCCTGCTGTTCTGTGAGCGGCTGACTTACAAGAGCGCCGATGGATAAACGTTCGTTTGATGGTGACTCGAATGTGATGGTCTCGTTACTGGCCATCGTTTTAATTGATAAACCCTTCTGTTTTAGGAAGGCCAAATCTGTTCCGCCCTCACTTGCTTCAATTCCGACTCCGGAAGGCTGTCCCAAAGTAGCGCTTCCTTCGGCTGGCGCTGGACGGCTACCAGGAACGACGGCAGCCCCATGAGCTTGCTCGACAGATGTTTTGGACTCGTCAGATCGGACTGATTCAACCACGGCGGGTTTTGTTCCACCCGGTTGAGTAACAATTTTGCTTCCTTGTGGCTGCTCGGAAGGTCTTCTTGAGATTGGCGGGACCACAGGCGCACTACTGACTCCGCTAATCGGTGAGCCAGCGACTCCTGCTGAACGTCGCTGAGCGTCGTCGATCTTTGATTCGAGTGATTGTCACGAATCGAAGATCGGCGGAGGATTGATCCACGGCCTCTGTGTTCCACCTTCATCTGGACTCAGTGTAGGCTTCTTTCCGTCAATTACAACAACATCCACCGGCCAACCAGCGCCCATCTTTTCGTAAAGATCGCCGGACACCGTGAACCAATCGACGACGTTGAACCGTTTGAACAACTCCAAGAATTCAGCACGGTTGTAGGA
>JABXJR010000166.1_pt1 | contig 13539 bp, 20 predicted proteins | sample 7431291 | NCBI WGS metagenome assembly JABXJR01 (sample SAMN14395756, study PRJNA613071) | wetland metagenome | isolation source: water samle H3 from high-altitude wetland | place: Chile: Salar de Huasco, high-altitude wetland | collected 2015-11-10 | reverse complement strand
GATACTCCTACCATCAAGGAACTGAATCGTATAGACAAAATAGTAAAAAAGAAACGACTTTGAGGTTGAAGTGATAGGTTCGGGAGGGTCGGTTCTTTCAGGAGGGAGCGCGAAGTTCGCCGTTGGGACAAATGTAGATGCGGGGACAGATATGGTTCAGTTCAATCCCCAATCAGCACCGACATACGCGGTGGGCATCCGTATCACGAACGCATCAGTTACTGGCGTGCGGAACTGGACTGCCTCAAAGGTTGAGGTGGATTGGGAAGATGCAGGGAAATAAACATGGAAATAGACGAACTCAAAAATAACCAAGCATTCCACTCCCTAGCCGATACTCTCATCGGGGAGTACCTGCGGAATAATTACCCATGGCTCGTTCAGGGAGGGACGACTACCTTCCAAGGAAGTTTCTTACAGACCCGTGGGTTTGAGAAAGGAATCAGGGGCTCACGATTAGACCAGTTTGGGAATGTAGAAATCAACAACGGAACCATCCGTGGGACTTTCTTCATAGGAGGAGCACAGAAGACGATAGACAACACGCAAGACATCCAAACAGCCGTAGACGAGGTGAATGACGCAGGCGGAGGGACGGTCTACCTTAAAGCAGGTACTTACACGCTTGCGAGTGATGTGGATTTGGCGACGAATGTGGCCTTGGTCGGGGTGGACAGAGATACTGTCATTTTAGATTGCGATGGCTCGTTTTCGGTACGAATCGTCGGGACTTTTGTATACAGCACGGGAACCGTCACCATCGGTACTGGTGATACCGAGGTAGTCGGAAGTGGTACGACGTTCACTTCCGCGATGGTGGGGAGCCAGATACTTCTCGGAACTGCTGGCAACTTCTACTGGTACACCATCTCAGCCTTCACTGATAGTACCCATGTTGATATAGACACGGCCTATTTCGGCCCCGCGTTGAGCGGTGCGACCTTTACGATTGCCGACATCATTGTTCACACCACCATCGGCAACCTGACGGTTGTGAACGGCGCGATTGGCGTAGAAGCGCAGTATGCACAGGAAATCCATCTGGACGATTTATATGTGACGGAGTGTAGTGGCCTCGGCATAAGTATAGATGGGGTGGTGTATCCACGGCTATTCCTTACTGCTTCAGCGAATGGAACAAACCTACAAGCATCTAGGATGTCAGGGTTCAAGGTTGATTTCTGCGACTTTAGTAACGCAACGACTGGCGCGAATGTAGTGTTTTCCAACTGTGGCGATGCGACATTCTTTGACTCTGTGGTGAATGGTTCTTCTTCTTCGGGGGTCACCATGAGTGGCTGTGATGGCATCACCTTCCTCTCAGTTACTATAAACTCAAACGGGAGCAATGGCGTTCAACTGAGTGGAACCAGTAACGGAAATCAGTTTATTGGGTGCAGTATGAGCCAGAATGCCTCTGACGGAGTGGAGATTACCGCAACTTCGGATAGAAATACCATTATTTCATGTACGATAGCAGATAACGGCGTGGATGGCATAGAGATACTCAACGCTAACTGCGACGATAACCTTATTGGCATGAACCAGTTTTCGGGGAATGTAGTTTCTGCGGTTGACGACTCTGGCACAGGAACGCTTATAAGGAGTAACATAGGAGAAGCCGATAATTAGAAACCAATGGCAACATCAACTTCAATCGGCCCAGACGGGAAGCAATACACGCAGGCGGGATACTACAAAGAGGGAGACCTCCAGTCTTTTCTTGGAAAAGGATATGTCGGAGAACCTGGCCGCGGTTCAGCCGAAGGAACGACCAAGTACATGCGGATTTATAATCCGACTTCAGGAGAGTATCTTCGCGTGCAACCTGGCTCTGGTTCTACCGTAGCAACGCGAGCTGGCGGCTCTTCTACACTTGTCTCCCCCTCAGGGACAACCGCGCAATTTAGCGAACCCACTAATAGCCCACAGAACCTCACCCATGTTCCCGCGAATGCGCCAGTAGGGACGAGCGTGGACGCACAGGGGAACATAGCACAGCCAGTCCAGACTCAGACCCCTGGAACCACCGCAGGACTCTATAAGGTTCCCACGGGTTCCACAGGTCCCACAGGACAAATCTTTGATGTCTTTATGGGCAACGAGCACATCAAAGACCCCAACGACCCACGACTCAAGGGAGTCAACATAGACCACCTCTCGGTCGGAAAAGCACCCACAAACTTCCAAAGCCAATTCTCACCCTATGAGGAGGGGTTCAACAGTGCTCTAGGAGCGGGTGCGGGTGTACCCGACACCGCAGGAGGCGAGGCGGGACTTCTTGCTAGTTATCTCCAAGACGGAGGGTTGGACAACGGCTCAAGCATCGTCAGTAGCGACCCATATCTTTCTGGGATGATAGACAATCTCAGGGAGTACATGAACCCTGCCAACCAGAGAGAATCCCTTACCGAGACATACCAGAACATGCTCAAGGATTCTGGGATTGAAGCGATAGACACGCAACTCCTAGATATGAAGAATGTCATCGAAGGAACCGAGGATGACTTGCGAACGGAAATCACCAAGGCTGGAGGATTTGCCACGGAGTCACAAGTCATGGCCTTGGCCAACGCCCGCAACAAGCAACTCATCAAGAACTATAATAATCTGTTAGAAACACGGAATGTCAAAGAGAGTTATCTGCAAACTGCTATTGGTCTGGAAGAAGCCGACCGTCAAGCCGCCGACAAACGCATGGACTCTATCTTTAACATGAACATGCAAATCGCGGAGTACGGCCAGAGGATGCAACAGAACGCCGTACAAAGAATGCAATGGCTTCAGGGTGAGATAGGGTTTGATGGTATCTATGAATCCGTTGCGGGCGACCCCAATGCTACCGCCATCATCGAACGGACGATGGGATTGCCATCGGGAGGATTGGCCGCAGGGGCGAGGCAGGCGCAGATTGCGCGGGCATCCCAACAGCAGAAAGAAGCTCTCGACCTACAACTTCGCCAGGAGCAAATACTCACCGAGAGGGCGCAACGGACTAAAGTCTATAACGACATTAGTAGCGAAAAAGCCTACGACCCAGGAGAAATCCTCGCATACGCGCAACAGTTCGCCACCACGGGTCAGATTCCTTCGGGAATGCCCAAGGGTTCCTTCGGTCTGGTTTCCCAAGCCGCGAAAATCCTACCGAAACAGCAGGGGCAAATCCTTAGTGCGGCTACAGGAGTATCACCCACAGGAGAGGCGGCCCTGCAAGGTGGTATGGGTGCGCTCTACAGCGCAATCGAGCTTACAAACCAACTCAAAGCATTGGATGAGAAGAGGTCTAAGGGTGTCATCTCTGGTACGCTAGGTAAGATATTCGGTTCAGACGACCAGCAGAGATATATGGATACACGGAATCAAATCGTGGACCTCCTTGCGAGGGCACGCTCAGGGGCGGCGCTTACCGTCGAAGAAGAGCGTCGCTATAGTTCCATGCTTCCTGGTCGGTTTACCGAGGCATTTTTCCTAGGGTCTGAATCCAAGAACAGAATCGACAACTTCCATAACGCTCTTACCTCTGACCTAAAAAACAAGGCATCGGCACAAGGCTGGGTGGTGAACGGAGTATCCGTAGTAAATATTGGTGGACAGGATTACACCATAGGTTCCGTGGTACAGAACAGCGAAGGTCAGCAGGGAATCATCCTATCCGACGGCTCAATCTATTACTAACATGACCATCGTATCTGGCTCACAATTCTTCGGCGGGAAACCAGGGCAGGTTGTAGGGCGAGCTGATGCCCCGAAAGAACAGGAAGAGGAAGGGTATCTGAGCCGCGTATTCGGAGGAATCAAGGATACCGCAATGGGTGTGGCAGATGATATTTCTGGACAAGCAGGGAAACTCGGCGCGATGACGGAGCAAGACAGACAAGGACTGCCTGGTGCTGTTGCTCTTGCGCGTGGAGGTCTTCGCACTGTTGGAGGCGCGGCGAGAATTGCGTTCACCCCACTCCTAGAGGCTCCTGGAATCAAGCAAGTTGGGGAGAAAGTCGCGGAGAAACTCGCAGGAACGGAAATCATGCAACGATATGCGAGTTGGGAACAGAAACATCCCGAAGCGGCAAAAGATATTCAGGATGTGCTTGATGTGGTGGGTCTTTTTGGTGGTAAAGGAGCTGGAGAGCTGGGAACAAAGGGGGGTGGGTTGCTTTCCGAAGCGGCACCGAACGCGGTTCAATGGGTGAAGGATGGCGGTAAGGGAGCGATTAGGGCGGCAAAGAGTTCTCCAGAAGAGATTATGACTAGGGTAGCGCGTGTAACTCCGACCGAACAAGCCGCATTCAAGAAGATTTCAGGAGGGAGCATTGGTGAATACCTAACGAAGACGGGTAACTTTGGCACTCCTGAGGACATCGTGATAAGGGAAGCGGGAAAGTTTTTGCAGTCAAAATCCATGGTGGACGATGCCTTTTCCAAACTCCCTGGAGAATACAGGGTTGGACCTATTGAGGATGCCCTCAAATCAGTTATCAGGCGCGGAGAAAAAGTTTCAACGCCTTCGGCGCAAGCCGACTATCTATTCAGAGCAAAGGAGCTTCTCAAGAAAAGCGCATCTATGGGGTTGAACATGGAGGAAATCAACTGGGTAAAACGCACACTAGAGCGTGAGGTTCGTCTTGGCTACAATAAACTAATGAACGCTGATGCGGTCGAGAGGGCCAAGAATGTCGACAAGGCAATCAGGAATTGGCAACTTGATAAAGCCGCAGACCTTGGGTTCACGAACCTGTCGGAGATGAACAAGCAAACCCAGATTGCCAGATTTATAACAGACAAACTCGGTAAGAGCATCGCATCAAAAGAAGCGCTCAACAACCTCTCGCTTACTGATTGGGTTATTCTGGCAGGCGGAGACCCAACGGCTATCGGAGGGTTTCTCACAAAAAAGTTCTTCTCCTCGAAAGCCATTCAGGCGAAGGTTGCCAAACTATTGAGCGGTGAGGCAGGTGAGGGAATCATTACCCCCGATGTTCTCAATCCAAGAGGATTGCTAGAGGGGCCGAAGGGGCCGATACAAGCACCTTCCGAAGGTATACTTAGAGGCCAACAAGCACTCCGTGAGTTAGGAAGCCCCACACAGCGTCCAAGGATGAGCAGTCCGAGCTACACACAGAAAGTACCTATTGTTGACGAGGGAGTTGAAGAGGTTTTTGTGCCCTCCCCAAAAAAAACGAACCTCCTAAATCGCGCTAAAAAAACAGGAGGAGAAGACCCCCTCCTCTCCGAAGCCCGTAAGTACAAGAGCGCGGAGGAGTTTGTGAGGGCGCAACAGAACCCATTGGCCGAAAAGGATACGCTTTATCACGGCTCCCCCAATCAATTTGATAAGTTTGACTTGGCAAAAAGCAGACAAGAAAATCACATTGATGGGAATGGTATCTCGTTTACAGAAGACCCAGCAAAAGCTGGTGCATATGCCCTTGATGACGACCAAGCATCAAGATACCGCCGAGCTATCGGGTCAGAGGAACTGAGGAATGAGGGTTATGTGTATTCTGTAAAACCGAACAGGCCGATACTATCCCTGGATGATACTCCTACCATCAAGGAACTGAATCGTATAGACAAAATAGTAAAAAAGAAACTCTACAGTGAGGAGATTCCGAGCTGGAATGAGAAGATGAAAAGCATAAAGGATGGTGGGACTAACGCTGACCTACATGAAGCCATGCAAAGGCACTTTGGAGATTCAACAAATCGTGTAATGGGCGACTTGGGATATGCTGGCGTGAAGGACGGGCCACATGAAATCCGTATCTTTGACCCTAAGGACATAATCATAAAGGGTTCTAAAAAAGTGATGTCCAAATCCCAACTCACCGACCTCTATAACCGCGCTGTGGGGGAGGGGAAGTAGACTGCAAAAACCACTAGCCTACGAGTACCACGAAAAGACCGCGATGATTGCTAGGAATAGTATGATAAATAGCATAACTAATACTACCATGGAACCCCAAAAAAAGCACGCACCAATGAACCCAAACGAAGCCGCCGCCGCGCTCAGTATCGCTACGAGGATTTCAGAAAACGCGATGAGACAGATGAGGCCGCCGAAACAGGAACAGGAAGTACAAGAAGAGACTCCTCAGGCAAATCAGGAAGCACCTGAACCTGAGAACGAAGAAATAAAAATGCTCCAGAAAGACCTTGCGGAGATGAAGGGCAATCTTGAGGGTGTCATCAACACAAAGTTTGACGAGCTAAAGAAAACAATCACTGATGCGATTGCGGATTAAAAAAAAACTACGGAAGATTGCAGGGGCGCTAGACCCCTCTCAAAAGATAGATTTAGAATTGCAATCATTGAGAGAAGAGGTGTCCGATGTTCTATCGTCAATAACACCAATCAAGGGTGATAAAGGAGACAAGGGGGAGAGGGGGGAGCGCGGATTCCCTGGACCACAAGGAGACATCGGGCCTAAGGGTGATTCCATCCAAGGGGCGCAGGGTGTGCGAGGCGAACGAGGGGGGGACGGAACCGACATCAGCCCCGAAGAGGTAAAAAAGAAACTAGAATCACTCACGAACGACGAACGACTCGATGTGAGTGCCATAAAAGGAGCCGAGTCATTAGCCACGAAGAATGACCTCGTTCTTCTTAGGGGTAGGGAACGGAGCGGAGGAAACGCAAACCGTAATATCGCTATCGGCGGGAACGCAAGTGTGCTCTCTCGGTATACTGACATCAACTTCAAGGCAGGTACGAATGTCACTCTTTCGTACCAGAATAACGACCTCAGTAAGTACACAGATATAACGATTGCCCCCACAGGAAGGAGTGGTGAAGTTGGTTGAACAAATGGAGAACCACCCTGAATATGCCTGCATCGGTGGACTCTACTTCACAAAGGGAGAAGGAGGGGTGGCACAAATCTGGGGCGACCCGAAAGACTCGCTGAACTTCCGTCCGCAACCGCCAGACCCCAACGGAGGACTGGTAGAGTGTCAGGGAACAGGCATGGGCTTCAACCTCTGGCGGATGTCTGTGTTCAAGGACAACAAACTGCGGAAGCCGTGGTTCAAGACCCTCAACGGGAAGGACGGAACGGGAGTGGGAACCCAAGACCTATTCTTCTGGGGAGATGCGAGGAAGTACGGGTATCGCTGTGCCGTGGATTGTAGTGTCCGAGTTGGTCACTACGATGTATCAACTGATGTTATATGGTAATGAAAGAACTGAAACTGGACTTGGGCTGTGGTATCAACAAGAAAGAGGGCTTCCTAGGCGTAGACGCGAGGAAGTTCAAGGGCGTGGACAAGGTGGCAGACCTCACAAAGAAGTGGCCGTGGAAGACAGGTAGCGTGGATGAGGTTCACTGCTCTCACACGGTAGAGCACTTCACCGCGAAAGAACGCATCCACTTCGTAAACGAACTCTACCGAGTCCTGAAGCCAAACGCCAAAGCCACAATCGTTGTCCCTCACTGGGCATCTCAGAGGGCCTACGGAGACCTCACGCACCAGTGGCCTCCCGTATCAGAGTTCTGGTTCTACTACCTAGACAAGACATGGAGAGCGACTAACGCCCCCCACAACGACGGATACACCTGTGATTTTAATGTTACTTGGGGCTACGGAATGCGAGAAGACCTCCTCTCAAGGAACCAAGAATACCAGAATCACGCGATGGCGAACTTCAAGGAGGTTCTGACCGATACTATCGCAACATTCACAAAGAAATAAGATACACTCATGCCCAACGGACACACCATACCAGAGCGGATTACGGCCTTAGAGGTAAAGATTACCGAAATCGCCACAAATCACCTTCCCCACCTAGAGGCCAAGGTAGACCGCCTCACATGGCTCCTCACCACCACCGCCGTAGGGGTGGCCGTATCTATCGGGCTTATTGTACTCAAATGAACTACGGCATCATACTAGGACAAAGGGAAGAGGACTGGATTGCAGGCACGATTCCCCATGAGGAGAGGAACCCCCTAGGCGACTGGAGGCCCTACCTGCCTCCTGGCGAATGGCAGGCGAATCATCAGGTAGACACGATGGCTTGTGTCACCTTCTCTGCGCTCAACTGTTTGGAGACGCAGATGAAGTTTTACAATGTGACCATGAACCTCTCTGATAGGTTCACAGCGAAGATGTCCAACACCACTCCACAGGGGAACTACCTCTATCGTGTGGCTGATTCAATCCGCAAGGATGGGGTACTCCCAGAGCACCACTGGCCCGCTCCCCAGCAGTTCAGCTGGGACTCCTACTACGCGGACATCCCCCAGAGCGTGAAAGACCTCTCTCAGAAGATAGATGTCAGATACGAGTTTGTCAGCGACCATTCCAAGGAATCCCTGAAGCACCAACTCAAACACGCACCCCTACAAGTTGTCATTCCTGGGCATGCGGTTATGCTCTTTCTATGCGATAATGATGTAGACAGGTATTTTGATTCATATGAACCTTACAAAAAGACATGGACAGACCCTTATCAGGCCGTCCTGAAGCTAGTGTATTACCCTAACCCATCAACCACACCCATGACAGAGAAAGATGTCCGTCAGTTGCAGGCGTTGGAAGGATACAAAGACCCGCTTGGCGTAGCGTACTGGACAGGAAAGAAGTTGTCAGATTACTTGGCGGCACGACTGCCTCACAAGAAAGAGGAGATTGAGAGTGCCCTTAACTAAACCCACATGAGCACAGAGACAAAAAGATGGTTAGTCAGCACAGCCGTAACCTTTGCGGCAGGATTCTTCGGTGTACTCGTCTTGAATATTGACTCCCTTGACCTCGCATCGCTCCAGAGCGGAGCACTCGCGGGTGTTCTCTTTGCGGCGGTGCGGGCAGGAGTGAAGGCGGCGGCGGAGCTGTTCCTCGCGTGGTACGCTAATAAATAACTTATTAAGATTCCAAGAGGATTCTTCTTGGCCTTCCTTGCTTTAGTCGCGTTTCCTGCGGTGGCCTCGGCACCGCCTACGCAAAACAGCTTGGAAGCACGAGAGAGTCAGTACCTTGTTGCCTTAATGACCGTGCCAGATGTGCCGCAACTGCAAAAGAACTCTTACAATCCGTCGTCCTGCATCAGCTACATCCGTAGCCGTAGGTCAGACCTCACGGAGCCGTGGGGGACACCCAAAAACTTCGCCCAAACGCACACGCTCCACACGGAGCCGTGGGTTGGGAAGGTAGTCATCCTCAAAGAAGGGCCTGTGTGGCATGTGGCACTGGTGGAGAGCATAGAAGGCGACACCATGACCGTAAGTGAGAGTAACTACATCGCAGGAAAGTATGGTACTAGAACCTTGCCACTCAACTACGCCTTAATAGTCGGATACTGGTAAGTATCCCGTAGGAGAGTGGTGTTCTGGTGAAACACGAAGGCCCCTTTTCAGGGGCTTTTGTGTCGTGGCTGACCATCTATGGGCTATTCAGGTCACTATCTCATAAGAACACCAGTGCTTTTCTTGGGGTCATGCCTTTGCGTGTTCATCTATCTGTCTGTTCCCACAGTTACAGCACTTCTTATGGCCGTCGTCGGTCTTGATGCAATAACAGTGCTGACAGGACGGGACTGACCACATACCACCGCTTGGCACTGATGATTCCCAATGCCCGTAGCACAACGGCCCAGAGTACATGATGACATCGCCAACCCCTATCACCGCCCCACCGCATTTTTCACAGGTTCTCATATTCATTCCTTAGTTGATACCAGTGCTACGATTGCCGTGATGACTTCGCTGTACGCTTGGTGGGGGTGAGGTCTATATGCTTACCGTCCTCAAAGCGGATACGGTTCAGTTCCTTCAGCTTCGCCAGTACCTTCTTCGGCCACTTTGACTTATGGATGTATACCAGCTCTACGCTCACCTTCGTCTTTTTCATCTTCATGGAGTGAGTGGTAAACCTTCGGGTACTGTGGCGATACGGGCTTCAGCGGTGGCAAAATACTTTTCATCCAGTTCGCAACCGATGAAGTTCCGTTTGAGGTTCTTGCAGGCCACTCCCGTAGTACCGCTTCCCATAAAGCCATCAAAGACTGTATCTCCTTCGTTGGTATAAGTCTTGATAAGATATTCCATTAGGGCTACTGGTTTTTGGGTGGGGTGGAAAACATTCTTTTCGCAGTTTATTCTGATTATATTATTGGAATATCCAGTAGAAGAAGATACATATCCGTCAGAGTTGAAACTATAATGGTTATCGGCAGAGTGTTTTTTTCTTTTTCCTTTTTTTATATCTTCTATTTTGTATAAATTGATATGCTTGAATGTTGGGTTATTAAAAATGTATTCATCAAATCTGTCATCAAGTTTTAGTTTTCCTTTTATAACAATGAAGTGTTTTTTATTTGGCTTTGAATAAACAATTTCTCCTCTCAATAATCTTCCCTCAAAAAAAGCATATAGTGTGTTTGAACCCAAAAACTTATCCATTTCGGACTTGCCATATCCAGCCAATAATCTCTTTTCTTTTAGAAATAAAGAAAGTTCCTCGTTTCTATTATTGACAAAGACAACTATGTTTTCTGTTTTTATTAACGGATTGTATTTTACTGAAAGAAACTTTGTTGCCCTATTTTTCTCCCACACCCACTCATACTTAAACATCTTCAAATTACTCATCACTAACTTACTTGTAAAAGGTTGTGAGGCGGTCATTACGATTGCTCCGTTGTCTTTTATAACCCGTTTCCACTCTACCCAGAACTCGTCTATCTTGGTCATAATGTCCCACTCCCATTTACAGGCGGTAGTGTTGTAGGGCGGGTCTTGGAGGATAAGGTCTACTGACTTATCTCCCATCGTTTTCAGGTATTCAAGGCAATCTCCGTGGTGAAGCGTTATCATGGAGTGAGTTGGTTTATACGAGTGCCTTTATGAGAGCGTCCGAGATGTTGCCTGAACTGAACACCACCTTGGCGTCGGTGAGGTAGGCGAACTTGCCAACGATTTTCTCTACCTTGCCGATGAGGTGGTAGGTGACGGTACGGAAGAACCAGCGTGAACCTACGAGGTCGGACAGTGCTGACAGCTCATTCTTTTGTTCTGCCAACAACTGCTCTACTGCGTCAAACTGCTCGTCTGATACCTCTACGGACTTTCCGCCTACGGTGATTTGTTTCATGCGAATGTTTTGTTAGTACGACCGCGACCCCGACCCCGACCACGACCCCGACCGCGACCCCGACCGCGACCCCGACCCCGACCCTATATAGTTTATTGCTATGTTCATCTGTTTGCTTTACCGTTTCACACTACGCTTCTTTGGTTTGGTCTTATTCATTCTCTCGTCCTGCATAAATCCAGTACCCAACGGTAGCGATGGTGGCGATAACGAAGGCAATCCATACCCCATCAGAACCCGTAGCGACTGACGATGCTTGCTTCACTAGCCCACCCATAGGAGGGGCTGTGGGAGCGGGGGTCTGACAAGAGGGGTCGTTGGGCTGGACATACCGAAGCCAGCCAACGGAGCACTTAGGAAAACTTGCGCTCGACGAACTCCCACCCCCAGATTGCGGCCGAGATGAGTCCGACGGTGAGGGCGTAGCAGATGCAGTAGGTTCGCCAGACGGGGATGGTTGCTCCGCTTCCGAAGGCGAAGGCGAGGGAGATGAGGACGGGGACACCAGTGGGGAAGGACTCGTGGAGGGGCTTACGGACGAACTTGGGGAAGTGGTAGGAGAGGGTGTAGGTGTTTGACACACATACTTCCACTTGTGGTTGATGTATTTCCATGAGCAGTTTTGATTCGTGGCGGAGGCGGTGGTGGTGAGGGCGATGACACCGAGTGCTATGAGGATGAGTGTTTTCATTGTGCCATTAGGATAGATACAGACCGAACCAACGACTCACAGAACACCACACCACGCCCGTTTGTGACCCACGAAGCGTCGTCCAGCGTCCACTTTTGGAATCCTCCGTCCAGCATCTCTCCATAGAGGGTGGAACCATCCGCGAGCAGGACATCCCAGTTCCCGTTACCATCCGTGTTCAGCGTTACGGGCATCGGGTGTGGCTCGGTGTGGATGTTCTCGCAGTTCCAGCGGATAGGTTCTTCTGCGTGAACAGTGAACAGCCAGACAACACTAACCCAGAAGGCGATGGTGAACAGCAGGACGAGGAGGACGATGGTGAGGTTTTTCATGTGAGGTTTTCTTTAACCGATTCCTTCCCGTTCTTTACTCCCTCGTTGTAGACCGTCTCCATGAACTCAACGAGGGCGAGGTAGAGGGGCTTGGCTTGCTTATCTGACTCTATCGCTGGGTTGTAGGTGAGCACCTGCGTTATATCCTTGAACAGAGCGTCGAAGCGGGTTTGCCAGTTTGGTTTCATGGGCTTAGTTAGGGATTGGTACTGTGCGCTTTACACCGCATCGGCTACAGGAGAACTCCGCGAGATTCCCTCCTACAAGGAACCAGAGGAACTGCCAGAGGTGGCCTTGGTGGTAGCAGGGGGTCATTTTAGTTCTTTCCAACGCTTCTCCCAATTCACTACGACGGATTTCTGGCTTCGCTTTCTTAGTTTCTTCAATAGTTCAGGGTAGTTTTTCTTGAACCATATCGCCGCGTCCAACGGGTTCTTGTGCCACCACTGGAAATGGCACATATAGCAGAGGCACAAAAGGTTATCCGTATCCGCGCTCATGCTCACATAGGTTCCTTCTGGGTAGATATGTGAGCCATGCATGGCGAACCCCCCCTGCTTGCTTCTCCCGCACCTAACGCACGCATATCCATCACGCTCCTTCGCCTCGTTCTTGGCGTGCGCGACACACTTCTTCCTCCAATAAGTCGCTGACTTTTTCATTTACTAAAGTATAGATACAACGCTTCCCTTACGATGTCAGACCTACTCCGTTTCAAGCGGAAGGCCTCCTTGCGTAACTGTTCTTTCAGCTTCTTGGTGAGGATGAATATCGCTAACTCTTTCTTCGGTTTTTTATTTGGCATTTTCCAAGTATTTCTGTTTCATCTTTCTGCTCCATCTTCCTCTCGTTGTGTCGTGGCACTCCTTGCACAGCGTAAGCCCGTTGTTTGTATCCCATAACTCTGAACAAGCATACGCCTCCTCTATCGTAGATATTCTATTCTGGGCCAGCATAACCCACAATTCTTTGATGTGATGTACTTCGAGGCGTTTCTTCGTACCACACCACCTACAAGTCCAGTTATCACGATTCAGCACTATCTTCCTCCAGTCTTTGCACTTACGGGATGCTCTGACGAGTTGCATTATTGAGCTTAGCAACCCGATTCCATAGTTCCACGGAACTTTTCCTTTTTGGGAAGGAGGAACAATCCCTTTTCTCTTTTGTGTCTCCGATATTTTTTTCTTCACCGGTCCGGGAACGGGGATACCTTTATTCCAGTTTGATTGAGTCGTGAGCCATTTCCAATAGCAGTTATGGGAGCAGAATGTTCTTTTACGCATATTGCTCCGCGTCCGTGTAACTGGACTTAGACAACTCGAACATTTGAGCGTGATGTCGTATTTGTGTTCACCGTTTTTTACTCCAAGTCTACTCATACGATTCTTGGTCCCAGTAAATCAGTGGAAGAAATATCTGCGCTCC
>JABXJR010000161.1_pt1 | contig 13697 bp, 11 predicted proteins | sample 7431291 | NCBI WGS metagenome assembly JABXJR01 (sample SAMN14395756, study PRJNA613071) | wetland metagenome | isolation source: water samle H3 from high-altitude wetland | place: Chile: Salar de Huasco, high-altitude wetland | collected 2015-11-10 | reverse complement strand
CCAGCAGCGGTGCGTGTGGCGACGTAACCGTCTACTGGGCCCCATGCGCTTTCATAGCTGGCTTGGCCGGTGATGCTGGTTTCCGGCAATGCCACTACACCCTCCGGAATCGCCACCAACGTGTAGGTCCCGGCACTGCTTTGCTCCAACTGCAACCCCGTCCCACGCAACGCTTCACGCAGCGCACCCGGTGCATCGAACTGGCCCTGGACCGGTGCCGAGGTCTTGCCCGAGGCCAGCGCAGGGCTGAGGGTCAGCGCGATTCCGGCCTGGCTGGCGATCTGGTTCAGGGTGCTGGCCAAGGGCGCGGCCGGCAGGTTGTAGGCGCGCACGCTGGACGCTTGCTCGGCGGCGATCAGCAAAGGGCTGGCCAGCGGGGCACTGAGGGCGATGGCCACGGCTAACAGGCTGGGGCGCAACAGGGTGTCTAGCGTGCGGGACATGGGGCGGCTCCTGAATGGAAATATTTCTCAATTGCCTAGGTGCCGAGCGAGAATCAAAAAGTGATAGGGCTGGGTGAAAATATTTTTGGGGTGCAATATTTTGACTGCGTTCTATCTGGAAAAACGCGGTCGAACGTGGGAGCGGGCTTGCTCGCGAAAGCGATCTGAAGGGCACCGAAAACCTAAGGTTTGGCGCTCACCGTCACCCACCACGGCGTGTGCTGCTCAATCTGCACCGGCAACGTCGGCAGCAGGGCATTCAACGCCAAGCTCGTGTCATGCAGCGGGAAGCTGCCGGTAATCCGCAAGTCGGCCACATGTTTATCCACACCCAGGTACCCGGTGCGATAACGCGCCAGTTCCGCGACCACATCCCCCAGGCGGGCGTTGTCCACCACCAGCATGCCGCGGGTCCAGGCGTCGGTGGCAGGGGTGACGGCCAGCGCAGGGTCCAGGCCATTGCTGCGCATCAGCACTTGCTGGCCTTCCTTGAAGACCTGCTCTTCGTGCAACGCCTCGGGCTGCGCGCCTACTGCCGATTGCAGCACGCTCAAGCGCGTGGCGTCGTCTTCGCGCTTGACGATAAACCGCGTGCCCAGCGCACGCAGGCTGCCGTCGCGGGTTTGCACGTAGAACGGTCGTGCGTCGTTGTGGCCGGTTTCGACCATGATTTCGCCTTCCTGCAACACGATCAGCCGGCGCTTTTCATCAAAACGCACGTCGATGGCACTGTGGGTGTTGAGGTTGATCAGCGTGCCGTCCGCCAGTTTCAGCGTGCGTTGTTCACCGGTGGCGGTGCGTTGGTCAGCCAGCCAATAGTGGATCGGCACATAGCGCTCACCGGCAAGCAAGGCCAGGCCAAGCACCAGCGCGATACTCGCCAAGCCGCTACCCAGCTTGCGCACGCGCTGGCGAATGCCTTCGCGTGATTGCAACAACGCTGCTCGCGCCGGCCCCGAGGCCACGCTGAAACGTCGGTCGAGCATGCCCAACTGACGCCACGCACGGGCGTGCTCCTCATCGCTGGCCAGCCACTTGTCGAACTCTTCCTGTTCCACCACGCTGCCGTCGCCCGAGTCGAGGGACAGTTGCCAGGCAATTGCCGCATCCAGCACGCGTGCCGACACTGGCTTGGAGCTGATCACCGTCACAGCGGCTCGCCATACAGTGCGATGTAGCACTGGCGAATGCCCTGGGCCAGGTACTGGCGTACGCGAGGTACCGACACGCCAAGGCGCTGAGCAATTTCCGCGTGGCCCATGCCGTCGAGGCGGTTATAGAGGAAGGCCGCGCGCGCCTTGCTCGACAGCTTGCCGAGCAGGCGGTCGATGGCCTTGAGGTCTTCGAGGATCAGTTGCTGTTCTTCGGGCGAGGGGTGTTCGCTTTCCGGGATCAGCATCAATTCGGTGAGGTAGGCCTGTTCCAGCGCTGCGCGTCGGAAGTAGTCGAACAACAAGCCCTTGGCGATGGCCACCAGGAACGCCCGTGGCTCGCGGGGTTCGCGCAACTCGTCACGGCCCAGCAGGCGCATGAAGGTGTCTTGGCTCAGGTCTTCGGCGCGGCTCGGGCAGGCCACATTGCGCCGCAGCCAACCCAACAGCCAGCCACGATGGTCGCGATACAACGCGCCAACCAGCTCACTGTGTGGGTTTGGGACCGACGACAAGGCATCACCGAATAAACAAGAGGTTTAAACTAACGAGAATTATTCGCGATTGTGTCAGAGGCGTCGTGTCGGCGCAATTGGCGTCTGTCGGGTTAGGACCGAATGTAAACGCTCACTACAAGGAAACTATGGCGTTTAGAGCGAGGGGGATTGTTTGCGCCGTTTCCATTGGCTCAAACGCTCTTGCAATGCCTGTGGCGTGTCGATGTGCTGCTGACGTGCGCGACTGAACAGGATCAACATCAGCTCGGCCGTGGCCAGGGCATCGGCGCTGGCGTGGTGACGCTCGCCTACCTGCAGATTGAAGTGGTTGATCCAGTCGTCCAGCCCGGCTTCGCGGATATGCGCTTCGGGGCACAGCAGTGGAGCAATCTCTGCGACATCGAGAAACGAATGGCTCAGACGGTAACCCAGGCTGTCCTTGAGCGCCCGGCACAGCATGTGTTGGTCGAACGGCGCATGGAATGCGAGCAGCGGGCTATCGCCCACAAATGTCATGAAATCCAGCAGCGCTTCAACGGGATCGCTCCCGGCTGCAATCGCGCTGGGGCCAAGGCCGTGAATCAGCACACTGGGGCTCAGTTTGGTCTCCGCCCGTTGCAGCGTGCGTTCAAACATCTGCGAGAAATCCACCGCGCCGTCTTCAATCACCACGGCGCCGATCGACAGCACCTGGTCACGGTTGAGGTTCAGGCCGCTGGTTTCCAGGTCGACCACCACCCAGCGCTGGCTGCGCAAGGAACCGTCGCCCAATGTGGCGGGCTTGGGCAACTGTGCCAGGCGTTGCTGTTGCGGGGTGTCGAGCCCCGGTTTTTTCGCACGCAACCAACTGAACCAACTCACAGCTGGTACCGCAAGGTCAGGCTGCTTTGCAGGCGTTGGGCCTGGCGCAGGGATTCACGCAGGATGCGCCGGTCCAGGTGGTTGAGGCTGTCGGGGTCGACGCGGTTGGAATACGGCTGGTTCTCACGGGTTTGCAGTTGATGCTGCTGCATGCGGGTTTGCTGGATGAAGTGATACGCCTCTTCATAGGCGGCACCGTCCAGTGGCTCGATGACTTCCTTGGCCACCAGTTGGCGCAGGCGCTCCAGGGTGTTGTTGGCGTGGATGCCATTGGCCAGGGCCAACAGGCGCGCGCCGTCGACAAAGGGGGTGAGGCCCTGCACCTTGAGATCCAGCGTGGCTTTTTCCCCACCTTTACGGGTGAGCACAAACTCGCGGAAACGTCCTACGGGCGGTCGCTGGCGCAACGCGTTCTCGGCCAGCATGCGCTGGAACAAACGGTTATCCGCGACCTGGTCGAGAATGCCTTGGCGCAGCTGCTCACAGCCACGTTCATCGCCCCACACCACGCGCAGGTCGAAGTAGATACTCGAGCCCAGAAGATTCTCCGGAGTCGCCTCGCGGATAAACGCCGCGAAGCGCCGCGCCCACTCGGCCCGCGACAGGCACAGCTCGGGGTTGCCGGCCATGATATTGCCCTTGCACAGGCTGAACCCGCACAACGCCAGGCTTTGGTTGATCTGCTGGGCCAACGGCAGTAACCGGGCGCGGATCGCAGCGGCTTCGGCAGCGTCCTTGGCCTCGAACAGGATGCCGTTGTCCTGGTCGGTATACAGTGTCTGCTCGCGCCGGCCTTCGCTGCCGAAACACAGCCAACTGAACGGCACGCCGGGGTCGCCTTTTTCTGCCAGGGTCAGTTCGATCACTCGGCACACCGTGTGGTCGTTGAGCAGCGTAATGATGTGGGTAATCTGGGTAGACGAAGCGCCATGGGCGAGCATGCGCTCCACCAATTGGCCGATCTCACCGCGAATCGCCACCAGGTGTTCCACCCGGGGCGCGTTGCGGATGGTTCGGGCCAGGTGCACGAGGTCGACGCGTTGCAGGGAAAACAGGTCGCGCTCGGACACCACGCCACACAAACGCTGATCTTTGACCAGGCACACGTGGGCAATATGCCGCTCGGTCATCGCAATGGCTGCGTCGAAGGCACTGTGATCCGGCGTCAGAAAGAACGGCGCCTGGGTCATATGGCCTTCGATGGCCTGGCTGAAATCGCTGGTGCCATCGGCCACCACTTGGCGCAGGTCGCGCAGGGTGAAAATCCCCAGGGGCGCCTTGTGCTCGTCGACGATCACGATGCTGCCGACTTGCTGCTCATGCATCAACGTAACGGCTTCGCGCAACGGTGTTTGCGGGCTGCAAGTGACCGGGTGGCGCATGGCCAGTTCGCCCAGGCGGGTATTGAGCGAGTACTGGGTGCCGAGGGTTTCCACGGCTTTTTGCTGCACCTGCTGATTGACCTGGTCCAGCAGGCTGCTGACGCCGCGCAGGGCAAAGTCGCGAAACGGGCTGGAGAGCGCGAACAGTTTGATAAACGCAGGTTTGTTCAGTTGCAGGCAGAAGGTGTCTTCAGCGGCCTTGTGCTCGGTACGGGTCGCCCGTTCACCGAGCAGGGCGGCGAGGGGGAAACATTCGCCGGTGGTGATTTCGAAAGTGGTTTCGGCGGAGTCAGGTCGCTCACCGACAACGCGGCCTTGTTTGACGATGTAAAAGTGCTCCACCGGCCCGCCCGACGGCTTGAGGATGCTTTCGCCGGGGCCGAAGAAACGCAACTGGCACTGCTCTACCAAAAACGCCAGGTGCGCGTTTTCCATCTGGTTGAACGGGGGGAAGCGTTGCAGGAACTGCAAGGTGCCGTGGATGTTCTGCAAAACAGCAGTTTTCCCCGCCTGGGCGAAGGCATCAGCTTTACTCATAACCATGACCGCATTTTTTTGTCGTTATCGTCCTTCATGGTCGACTCCCACGCGGCAGGTGCCCATTGGACGTAAGTCTAGGTCGATGAAAATGGCATAAAACTAAGGAAAAACCTTACATGACTATCGTCCAAACCCCGTAGAACACCCACTAGGCAAACTTTCCGACGAAGTGCACATTGTTCGCCCTTCTGCAGATGTCTGACGAGTGTGCTGGGAGATTGATGAGAACTGCTGAGAACCGTATGTCCGACCACGATATTTTAAGTGATGCCGAGCGCGAGGCGCTAAGCGCCGTGATGCTGGAGCCTGATTTACCGCCGCAACGGGTGTTGATCGTCGACGACGACAAGGACGCTCGCGAACTGTTGGCGGAAATCCTGGGGCTGGACGGTATTCGCTGCATGACTGCTGAGAGTGGTGAGGCAGCGTGGGACTTGTTGAACTCGAGCAGCTCGATTGGCTTGTTGATCACCGACCTGCGCATGGCACCCAGCAACGGCTTGGAGTTGATCCGCCAGGTGCGCGGGTCCACGCGGGCGGCGTTGCCGATCATCGTCATGTCCGGGGACGCGGAAGCACCAGATGTGATCGATGCGATGCATTTGAGCGTGGTGGACTTTTTGCTCAAGCCGATCGATAGCGTGAAGTTGGCGAAGATGGTGAAGCGGGAGTTGGGGATGGCTTCCTGATTCTTGGGTGTATGTGCTCGCGAAAGCGCCAGTTCTGCCACTACCAATCCCCAAAAAAAAGCCCTGATCTCACAATCAGGGCTTTTTTCATTTACAGGCCATTCTTAGCCTTGAACTCCCGACGCCTGCGGTGCAGCACCGGCTCGGTATACCCATTAGGCTGCTTGGTCCCTTCAATCACCAACTCCACCGCTGCCTGGAACGCGATGTTGCTGTCGAAGTCCGGTGCCAGTGGGCGGTACAACTTATCCCCGGCATTTTGACGGTCTACCACCGGCGCCATGCGCTTGAGGCTTTCCAGCACCTGGTCTTGGTTGACGATGCCGTGGCGCAGCCAGTTAGCGATGAAAGCGCATGGGGCCCAGTAGACGGTTACGTCGCCACACGCACCGCTGCTGGCACCAAGACCGATACGCCGATTGCCGAATTGCCGCGCTCGGTGTCGGTGATCACCCGCAAACAAATGGAAGACCGCTCCGTACTCAACCTCAATGACGCACTGCGCTACACCGCCGGCGTGCAAAGCAGCGGCTACGGTTCCGACTCGCGTAGCGACTGGCTGTTGGTACGCGGCTTTGTGCCAACTCAATTCCTCGATGGCTTGCCATTGCCAAAAGGCAACTACGCCACACCGAAGATCGATACCTGGGACCTGGAACGCATCGCTGTACTGCGCGGCCCGGCATCGTCGGTCTACGGGCAAACCCCGCCAGGCGGCTTGCTGGACATGGTCAGCCGTCGCCCCCAAGCCGAAAGCTCAAATGAAATCGAAGTGCAGACCGGCAGCAACAACCATAAGCAGATCAACTTCGACAGCACCGGCAAGATCGACGACGAAGGCCAGTTCCTCTACCGCATCAGCGGCGTGGTACGCGACAGCAATACCGCCGTGGACCACATCCCGGACAAACGCTACAACGTCGCCCCGAGCCTGACCTGGAACATCAACGACGACACCAAGCTGACGTTGCTCACCCAGTTCACCCGCGACGATACTGGAATCACCGGGCAGTTCCTGCCATTGCAAGGCACCAAGCTGAGCTCGCCCGCCGGCAAGATCTCCCATCACAAGAACCTCGGTGATCCGGAATGGGAGTTCTATGACCGCACCTACTACGCGCTGGGATATGCATTTGAAACGCGTCTGAACGACACGTGGCAGTTCCACCAAAACCTACGTTACACCAAAAATGACCTGTCATTCCAAGGCATCACCGCTGGCGGCGCGTTCTATCCGAATGGCCCGGAAGTCGCGGTAGACGACGCCGGCAACGTGACCCGTTCCGCCGGCAAGGTTGATGAAAACATCGGCCAGTTCGCCGTGGACAACAACTTCCAGGCCGACTTCCAGACCGGCCCAGTGAGCCACACATTACTGCTGGGCCTCGATCACCAGCGTTCCGACAGCGATGCGCGATGGCTGTGGGGTTCGGCCGGTGTACCGACCATCAACTTCAACCGTCCGGTGTATGGCCAGGACTTTTCCAAAGTCCAGTACTTCACCATGTACGACTACACCCAAAAGACCCAGCAGACAGGCCTCTACGTCCAGGACCAGATGGCCCTCGACAACTGGCGCCTGACCCTCGGTGGGCGCGAGGACTGGGTACACACCGGCACCACCTTCCACAACCTGAACGACGCCACCAATACCCAGCGTGACAAGCACTTCAGCGGTAACGCAGCGCTGAGCTACGTGTTCGACAATGGCATCACGCCGTACCTGTCCTACGCCGAATCATTTCAGGCCGGCGCGGGCACCCAAGTGGCCAGCACCGGGACATTCAAGCCAACCGAAGGCAAGCAATACGAAGCGGGTATCAAATACCAACCGCCTGGCACCAAGGCTTTGTTTGCAGCCGCAGTGTTTGACCTGACCCAGCAAAACTCAACCGTGACCGAAGGCAGCATCACCCGGCAAATTGGTGAAGTGCGCGTTCGCGGTCTTGAACTGGAAGCCAGTGCCGACGTTACCGAAAGCCTCAAGCTGGTGGGCTCCTACACCTACAACGACAGTGAAATCATCGAAGGCCTTGCCGCCGAAAAAGGCAACCGCATGAACCAGCTGCCACGCAACCAAGCCACCGGCTGGGCCGACTACACGTGGCGCAGCGGCTTGCTGGACGGTTTCGGCGTCGGTGCAGGCGTGCGTTATGTCGGCGACACCTATGGCAATGCCACCAACACCGATTTGGGCCATGTCGGCTCCTACACCGTGTACGACGCCTCGGTGCACTACGACCTGGGCCGCGTAAACAGCACCCTCAAAGGCGTAACCGTCGCGGTCGATGCCAAAAACATCTTCAACAAGGACTACCTGTCCACCTGCGACGGTTTCTACTGCTACTACGGCGACCAACGTAACGTGGTCGCCAGCGTGAATTACAAATTCTAAGACGGTGAAAAACCGCTGACGAAGGGCCACCTGAATGGCGGCTCTTTTTGCCTTGGAGCCGTGATGAAAAGCAAAACCATCCGCCGCTGGTCCTTCATTCACACCTGGACCAGCCTGATCTGCACGGTGTTCCTGCTGCTGCTCGCCCTCACCGGCCTGCCGTTGGTATTCCATCACGAGATCGATCACCTGCTGGGCAACGAGCCGCAATTGGCGCAAATGCCCGCCGACACACCACAGCTCAACCTGGAACAACTCGTGACCGCCGCCCAGGCCCATCGCCCTGGCGAAGCCATGCAGTACCTGGCCTGGGACGAGGACGACAAGAACGGCGTGATCGCGATCATGGCGGCCACCGCCGGGACCGAGCCCAACTCATCCCACACCTTCATGCTCGATGCCCGCACCGGTGAGGCCGTGGAGATGCCATCGGCCAATGGCGGGTTCACCCTGTTTCTGCTGCGCTTGCATGTGGATATGTTCGCCGGTTTGCCGGGCAAGTTGCTGCTGGCGTTCATGGGCATTTTGTTTGTGGTGGCGATTGTCTCCGGCACGGTGTTGTACCTGCCGTTCATGCGTCGCTTGAAGTTCGCCACCGTACGCCAGGACAAGTCCACACGTTTACGCTGGCTCGACCTGCATAACCTGATCGGCGTGGTGACCCTGACCTGGGCATTGGTGGTGGGCGTTACCGGCGTGATCAGCGCCTGCGCCGACCTGATCATCGCCGCCTGGCGCCAGGACAGCCTCAGCGCCATGATCGAACCCTACAAACATGCGCCGCCGCTGACCCAGCGAGCACCAGCCACCGAGCTGCTGGCCATCGCCGCCAAGGCTGCGCCCGGCATGGAGCCGGACTTCATTGCCTTCCCCGGCACGCGTTTTTCCAGTGAGCACCACTATGCGGTGTTCATGAAGGGCAGCACCCACCTCACTTCACACCTGCTCACGCCGGTACTGATTGACGCCAGCACCCTGGCCGTCACCGCCATCGCCGAACGGCCGTGGTACATGGACGCCATGGGCATGTCCCAGCCGCTGCACTTTGGCGACTATGGCGGCATGCCGATGAAGGTGTTGTGGGCGGTGCTGGATGTGCTGACCATCATCGTGCTGGGCAGCGGCGTTTACCTGTGGATCGTCAGGCGTAAAACATGAAGCCGCGTCAATCGAGTTTCTGGAAGGTGTTTGCGATTCCGCTGGGGATTGGCCTGCTCAGTGCCGCCGGGTTGTTTGCGGCGTTGCTGGGAGATGGACTGTGGGATTCGTTGAGTTGGCTGGGGTTGGGGATTCCGGCTGTGATTGGCGCTTTGGCGTTGTTCAGGCGGCGCGGCTGAGGACGCTTTCGCGAGCAAGCCCGCTCCCACATTGACCGCATTCCATCTGAAAAAACGCGATCGAATGTGGGAGCGGGCTTGCTCGCGAAGAGGCCTTCAAAAACACCTTCGATACCTCTAGGCTAGCCACTGCCCACAGTGAGGAATGCCCATGTCCGCTCCCAGCATGACCTTGTTCCACAACCCCGCATCGCCCTTTGTCCGCAAAGTTCGCGTATTGCTGCTGGAAACCGGCCAGCAGGATCGCGTCGCCCTGCAAACCTGCATGCCAACCCCGGTCACCCCAGACACCCACGTGGTGCAAAGCAACCCAGTGGGCAAGATCCCGGCCTTGCGCCTGGCCGATGGCTCGGTGCTGCACGACAGCCGGGTGATCCTCGATTACTTCGACCACCAGCACGTTGGCAACCCGCTGATACCCCGCGACGGCTCGGCCCGCTGGCGCCGCCTGACCCTGGCCTCGATGGCCGACGGCATCATGGATGCCGCCGTGCTGGTGCGGTATGAAAGCGCCCTGCGCCCGGTGGAGAAACACTGGGATCAGTGGCTCGACGAACAGCGCAATAAGATTCGTCGTACCCTCGCCGAGCTGGAAGCCGACGCGATTGCCGAGCTGGCCAGCCACTTCGACATTGCCGCCCTCAGTGTGGCGTGTGCCTTGGGCTATCTGGATTTCCGCCACCCGGACATGCAATGGCGGTTGGACAACCCCAAGCTTGCCGATTGGTACGCCGAGGTCAGCCAGCGTCCTTCGATGCAACAGACCCAGCCGCCGGCCTGAAATCCACCGCGAACCAATGTGGGAGCGGGCTTGCTCGCGAAAGCTGTGGGTCAGTCAATGAATCCGTTACTGGCAGACTGCCTTCGCGAGCAAGCCCGCTCCCACACTGTGCGGCGGCGTTGTTGAGGAATATGACCAATCCCTCCTTCACGCGCTGATCCTCGCGCAAGCCAATCATGACTCCACCTTGCGCTTGCCCACGCCATACCAATCCAGTTTGCGCGTCAGCACCATCACCGTCCCCAGCAAGCCAAACAGCAACAGCGAGCCCATCAGCAGCGCGTAATCCTCGGCACTCAGCAACCCGTACAACAAGCCATACAACGCTGCCAACCCCGCCGAAAAGCCCAGGCCGTGAGTGATGCTGCGCAGCACGTGGCACACGTAAAAACCGATCAACAACACGCAGGCACTGGCGGAGATGAGGTAGGCCATGGCGAAGCCGATGTGCTCGGACAACGACAACAGCAGCAAGTAGAACAACGCCAGCGCAACGCCCACCAACGCGTACTGCACCGGGTGCACCGCCAGGCTCTTGAGGACTTCGAACAGGAAAAAGCCGGCAAAGGTCAGGGCGATGAACAGCAATGCATATTTGATCGCCCGGTCGCTCTTGAGGTACTGGTCAACCGGGTCGATGAAGTTCACGCCAAAGCTGCGGTTGCTGAAGTCCTTGCAGCTCTGGCCGTCCAGGCAGTTTTGCAGCGCTTGTTCGAGGTTGGTGGAAAAGAATGAGGTCTGCCATGTGGCGGTAAAGCCCTGGTCGGTGACTTCACGCCGGGCCGGCAGGAAGTTGCCGATAAAACTCGGGTGCGGCCAATTGGAAGCCAATGACACCTGGCTGGTCTTGCCCACCGGCACCACTTGCAATTGCTCGGTGCCTTGCAGGCGCAGGTCAAACGCAAACGCCACGACGTAGGGCTTTTTGCTGTCCTGCTCGGGCAGTGTCACGTGCACGCCTTCACCCAACCAGTCGACCTGGGAGCCCGGTTCAAAGTCCAGGCGCTGGCTGCCCAGCTCAAGCTTCAGCGCGTTTTCGATGCCACGAATATCGCTGATACCCACCGCCAGAAACGCCTGATCAAAGCGGTAATCGGCGAAGTCTTCGGTGATACCCAACTGCGCAGGCAGTTCGAAACGCCCGCTGATGCGGTTGTCGGCATGGAACAACCGCGCCTGGTAGATACCCCGTGCACGCAGTTCGGTCTGCACCTTGCCGTCGAGTTCAAATCGATCCGGCAGGAAATACAGACGACCACGCTCTTCACGGGTGACTTCGTAGCGTTTGTTGAGCTTTTCATTGAGCTTCCACTCGCGCACGGTCTTGCGATAGGGCACCACCATCACCGGGCCGGTGAGGCGCTGGCTGTAGCTGGAGCTGCGGGCAATTTCCTCCAGCACAGTGTCGCGAGTGTATTGCCGGTCGCCGATGATGCCGTTGATCATCAGCAATGGAATCAGCAATACCAGCATCAGCAGCGCAATTGCGCCCAGTTTGAAAAGCAGACTGCGGTTCATGGGACTCTCCCTGTTTTGATGGGGCGAGTCTGGGCAGCCTGTGTGGGAGATTTATGTGGGCAATGTGGAGACTGTGTGGAGATGCAGCACCACGTGCACGCCACCCGGCACATTGCCGATCTGCAACGCACCGCCGTGCAGCTTCATCACTTCCTCGACAAAGTTGAGGCCCAGGCCTGTGCTTTTGCGCCCGCTGGCCGGGCGTGGCAGCGAGTAGAAACGCTCACTCAGGCGCGGCAGGGCGTAGTCGGGAATCGGTGCTGCCTGGTTGAACAGGCTGACCTGCACGTCGTTGTGCCGGGTGTGGGCACTGAACCTCAACGTGCCGCCGGGGGGTGTGAAATCCAGTGCGTTATCCAGCAAATTTCCCAACGCCTGGCGCAACAGGAACGGCTCGCCGTACACCCTCACGTCAGCAGCAATCGCCTGCTCGACCTGCAAGCCGGCGCCTTCGATGCGCGCGCATTGGGCCTTGAGTACGTCATCGACCATCGCCGCCAACGGGATACTCACCTGCTCCTCCAGGCCTTGGCGCTGCTCGACTTGCGCCAGGTTCAGCAGGCGTTCGATCAAGTGCTGCAGGCGTGCGCTTTCACTGTCGATATTGCCGACAAAACGCTGCTGCTGCTCACGGCTCATATCGCCCTGCAACAGCTCCGCCGCACCCCGAATTGCCGCCAATGGGCTCTTCAGTTCGTGGGTCAGGGTGTGCACGTAATGTTCGACGTAGGCCTTGCCTTCCAGTTGGGTGCGCATGTGCTCCACGGCGGTGGATAGCTGCTTGAGTTCACCACCACGGTAATGCGGCAGCTCGGCACGCCGGCCTTCGCTGACGGCCTCTGCGTACGCCGTGAGCCGCCGCAGGGCGACGCTCAGCCACCACGACAGCAATGCGCCAAGCAACAGGCCGAGGATCACCAACCCCGCGCCGTACCACAGCAGGCGACGTTCAGTGCGATCTACATAGGGTTGCAACGAGCTATTGGGCTTGGCCACGGTGACCACGCCGATGATCTCGCCGTTGTCGCGAATCGGCGCGCCCACGTGCATCACCGACGACGCCGGGTCGTCCAGTTCGCTGCGGGTGGAACGGGCGCCGTATTCACCGCGCAGGGTCAGGTACACGTCGTTCCACTTGGAATAGTCTTGGCCCACCGCTTCGCCGGTGGAGTCGAGCAGCACGATGCCCTTGGCGTCGGTCACATAGATACGGTGGTTGACCTGGTTTTTCGGCAAGCCCCAGATGGTCGCCCCCGGCTGGCGATTGCCATAAGCCTTGAGCAGTTCGGGCCAGTGGCTTTGGCCGAGGGTGCCGTTCTTCACGTCATCGCGCAGGACCTCGGCCAGAAGATTGGCGGTGTCCACCAGGGTTTCTTCGGTGGACTGGCGCACGCCCGGGCGGATTTCCTTCATCACCGTGCTGAGCACGAAGTAGCCGGTGAGGCCGATAAACAGCGCGTACACCAGGAAGATCCGCAGCCCCAGGCGCATCAGCTGTTGCCCGGACTGTAGCTGTAACCGAGGCCGCGGTGGGTCTGGATCGGCTCGGCATCGGCAGCCACCACTCGCAATTTGCTGCGCAGGCTTTTGATATGGCTGTCGATGTTGCGCTCATAGCCGGCATCCGCCGCCACGCCGACCGCGTCCAGCAGTTGCTCGCGGCTGAACACCCGCTCGGGCTGGTCCAGCAGGCTTTGCAGCAGACGGAATTCGTGACGCGTCAGGCTGAGCGGCTGGCCGCGATAATGGATCTGCATGCGTTCCAGGTCCACTTGGAACACAGCGGGCGTCACTGCGGGGCCGACACGCTTGAGGATCGCCCGTACCCGCGCCGCCACTTCCCGAGGGCTGAACGGCTTGACCACATAATCGTCAGCGCCGATCTCCAGCCCCACCACGCGATCGATCTCGCCATCCCGGGCACTGAGGAACATCACCGGCACTTCGCTGAACCGCCGCAGTTGCTTGCAGGTTTCAAAACCACTGATGTCCGGCAGGCCGATGTCGAGGATGATCAGGTCCGCCGGGGTCTGGCGCTGATGGGCCAGCGCCTCCTGGCCAAGGCTCAGCCAGGTGGTGGTGAAACCCTCGCCTTGCAGGGCG
>JABXJR010000159.1_pt1 | contig 13799 bp, 26 predicted proteins | sample 7431291 | NCBI WGS metagenome assembly JABXJR01 (sample SAMN14395756, study PRJNA613071) | wetland metagenome | isolation source: water samle H3 from high-altitude wetland | place: Chile: Salar de Huasco, high-altitude wetland | collected 2015-11-10 | reverse complement strand
CGGGTAAATCCTTAAATGCTTCTAGGGTTTTTATGATTTCAGTAAGTATCGTGTGCGTATCTATGGGGAGGTCAGTTGCTTTGTTGTCCCTTTCGAGTTTTTCGGGGTAGTCTTTGCCGTATCTTCGTATAAGTTCTGCTTCAAAGTGTTTCCAATCGTCTTTGTCGGCTAGTTTGTTGCTGCGGGCAGATTGTAAGTGGAGATTGTCGGGGTGGAACTTATAGATACCTCTACATTTAGTAAATGAAATGAAATGTCCTGCTTGCCCGTCTTGCCACCGTTCTAAGATACTTCCGTTTCCAATGCAGCGATTACCCCATTTGTACCAATCACGGATTCTAGTGTAGTCGGAGCGTAGTTTCCAAAGTCTTTTCTGTAAATGTCCTGAGCCGTGAGAGCCTAGTGGTATTGCTGTTACCCAATCTGGTATGTTCGTTCTTAAAGTGCGCTGAATAGGCTCATTCTTGCGTTTTAAGGCGGTGTTGGGGTTCTTTTTAGCCCACACCCTAGGCTTTCTCTTAAAACCGCTACGCTTCATTATCCCTATGAAAAACGATTAGGTCATTAAACTGTTCCCAGCCGTATATTTTGCGTATTCCCGATAAAGTGAGTGGCTTACATAAACAATCAAATCCTATGGTGTGTTCCTCCTTGTTGGAGGCTTCACTGAAGTTATGCTCTATTGCGAGGGCGGGTTTCATACCCTTACATTTTATCACTTACTTTTGTGTAAACTTAATGAAAACCCAGTTTGTTCTTTTGGTGAGTCAAATGCCATTTTTCACAAAATTGACATTTATAAGCTCTTAATCCTTTTCGGGTTGCGTTGTTTTTTGCCCCCTGTTCGCTTCTGCACACTTTGTCTGTTACGAAGCACTTTTTTCTGTGTGCTTTTATTATACGCTTTTTGGGTACGAATGTCCGATATTTCACCTTTGATGAAACGGATTTGAGAACCACTGGTGATATAGCGGATGGCTCCTGTTTCACAGTCCACCACTTCAATCGCGTGAGGATGTTCGCTTCCCATTTTTTTATTGAGTTCCCACATACAACCATCAGTAAGTAGATATATTTTTTCATCCATAGTTTTATTTTAACATTATTTCCTTTGTGTGGGAACGGAGTAACCAACAGTGGAGGGGAGCTTGTTCGGGTCGTGGGGAAAGTCTACATATTCCACCCCGCGCTCTCCGAGGATTCTCATAAGTTCTTCGTGGATAAAATCTATCTGTTCTATTTTCTCTAAATCTGCGGTGCTATTCGTGGCGTAGTGGTGTTTTTGGAGGGGTTTCCATAAACGTGCTTTTACATCTTCGGGTGTCCACCAGAGGGTTGTGTGAATTACCTTTGGCATATCCATTCCCTGCTCGTTCATTTTGTCGGCGAGGATACGGAAAAACTTATAGAGGGCTTTATTTTGTGAGGGAGTGCGTTGTGTCATAAGAATCTTAGAAGAAACGGGGCGAACCTTGCAATCAGCGGGTATTTGTTTCTCTTTTTCAATTCAGCAATCACTTTCTTCTGTTTCGCGTGGGATAAGACTACGGGTGGGAGATGTTTAAGTACTTTCGGTGCTTTGGGAACTTTAGGCTTGGGAGGGTGTTTTTTTTTCAATAAGTTGTTGTGGCGGGCAATCGCTTTGTCGCGTTTCTTTTCTTCCCTACGAACGCATGAGTCTAAGAAAGCATTTGCGCGTTGTAGTGTTGAGAAATCTTCAATGAGTGCGAAGTGTGTTTTGGAAAGCGGTAAACCGAGGTTTTTAGAGAGTATTCGGTACACCCCATTCCTTTCCATGCCTAAAGAAACCAGTTTGTCTATCAACCTATGGCAGTCTATTTTGTATTCTTGGGCTTTAGCGTCTGTTCTTTGTTTAGACATGATTATCTCTCTGGTAGTGGGGGGTCATAAGATATGCTTGCGCTTCCGAATCTTAGGGATTAGGTTAGTTTGTTTCTAGTGGTTCCAATATGTCGGTGGTAGTTAGCATTGAATGACCAGTCCCTTATACTCCGTGATATAAGCTCTCGTCCCCTCCGATGAATCTACCAACACGGATTGATAGACTCGTCGGAAGAGGCAACGCCTGACATGCCTTTAGGGAACGTTTTTCTTTGGAGGTGTTCCCTGAATCTCCTTGTTATTGGAATGTAAAGGGGCATACACGACGAAACCCACCTTTTAAGGGGTGGGTCGTGTCGAAGCCGCCGTACATGGCGCGACAATAACCGAAGAATCAGTTACTTTCGCGCAATGACGATAATCGTAATTTACCATGTACATAGGGCTTATTGCAAGTATACATGAAGATTTGGTGTAGAGAGTGGGACTTGACAGGGGGGTGTGAATAGTGATGAAAGTCTTTCAAAATAAACTTTCCATGGCTCAACCGTATACGAAAAACATTACAACACAGTAGGCAACAAAGCCATATTTTCAACCCAAACTTGACCAATCTTGGAAAACAAACCTTATTTCAAGCCACCAAAACATGAAAAAAACGATACTAGATTTGACGTAACTTGTCAAGCATGATAAAATATAAAGAGCGGTGGGTTAGTCGCCACCGGACGCGCTCTTTGACAAATGAATAAAGAATCAGAAACTTGTGTAGAGTGTCATGTCGCTACTGCTATGAAAGGCAAAACGATATGTGCGCTGTGCAGTTCAAGAAAGGCGATGAACGTCTTAAACGGCTTCTTCGCTAAAGAGTTCAAAAAGAAATAGCTCCCCCGCTAGAGAGAGCCAATTAACAGAATAATAGCATACCCCCTACTGCGCGTCTAGGGGGTTTTTGCTTAGACTTTTCATCTTCTCCAACGTAACCACAAATACCTTCTGATGCTTCTTCCCCTTACACCGATAGAGTTTTTTACTGGGGAGGTATGCGAGGCGATTAAGGCAGAGGGGGCAACGTGAGGCTTTTAATTGTGTCCAGTCCGGGGCGAATAAGGTTTGAGGCGCGGAGATGATGAAGTTACTTTTGAGTAAGCCTTTCTTCCCCACCTTATATTTTGAGAATTGTAAGTTGTTGAGGGGGGTCATGGGGTGGGAGTTATCTTCCATTTTATTACACTGTAATCTCCGTTTATACACTTAACGTAGCGGTGTTTTTTGCTTCGGGTTTTTGTTATAAGGTTCGGGTTGTTTTTGCGTGCGGTTTTTGGTACGGAACGGTGGTCTAAACCCTCTATTGTTTTGTCGGTAAAAGGTATTGACGTGCCTGTATATTTCCACCCCGTTGCTTTGTAGACGATTCCTGTGTGTCCAAACGCGGTATCTGCGTAACTCACCAAGATTAAATCTTTCGGTAATTGACGTAAGCACCAGCCGATAAACCTGCTTTCGCTATTCTTGGGCATTTCGTCTAGTAAGACGAGGCGATTGAGTTCGTATACACGGTGTCCGTTTTCTTTTCCCGCTACGCCGTTTATTAGCGTGTGTGATGCGGGTTTGCCTATTGTTAATACTCCAACAAGTTCCCGTTGCCATACAGCACCAAAAGAATACGAGGTTGGTGCAGTACGGTGTAGGTAGTGGTGTGTAATAACAAAGTCCATTGCTTCTCGGTAGCCTATTTTCTGAAAAACTAATTTGTGCGCAGAGGTGGGAATCGAACCCCCGTCTCCCTCTTGGAATAGAGGGCGTGTTGCCATTCCACTACCTGCGCTTGTCATACCTATCCTAACGTGGCTTCTAATTCTGCTTGTATACGTCTTGATAATGCGAGGGAGGGGGAGATTTCAGGTTTCGGGGCTTGTATTAACTTTCTCATAAGAACGCTTGAGTGATGATTTTTAGGGCATTTGGCGCGAGAATCACATGGTTCCCCGTCAATGACGTACCCTTTTTTCTTTAGTGCGGATATTCTCGCCCTATCGTCTTTCATAAAAAACGTACCTGAAGCCATGCAGTGCCATTCTCCGTCATTCAGGTAGTCTATGATTTGAGTTTCTTGCGGGGAGAGTTTCATGGTTTTAGTTTGGCAATCTTTTTTAGAACTTTTTCTACTTGGGATTCCGTGAGATGCCCCATTACGTCATCAGTAATTCCTGTTTCATAGTCAAGTTCAAATCCGTCTGGTCCGTTCTCTGATGTAAACCGAAGTATCGCCAATTCCCACTCGCTTTCGTTTGATGTGTATGAGCCATATCCACGACCGAATGGCATACTGAACCTCACAACCGAAGCCCCATACCCGTTAGGAAAACGATAAATACGCTGTATTCCGCCCAAACCGTTAGGGTGTTCTCTGTTTGCTAGGGGTGTATCAAATAGTGTCATAAGTAAGTATGTGAATTAGTAAGTTTTTTCTAGTTTTGCGGTTAGTCGTTCCACTACCCATGCTTTTTGGGATTTCATACCGTTTGCTTTTGTTTTTTCCAACGTGCTCTTGATGCCTTACGGGCATTTTTCTTTCTTTGTTCCGGTGTGAGTTTGGCGTTTGTAACCGCCGCGCCCCGTCTTCCCATTTCGCTTGCTGTGATTCCTTTCATATAAAAGTTAATTTTTAATTCTCTGAAACCTGCACTGGCGTTGGTAATTATTTTGCTTCCTGAACGTCGCTGTAAATCTTTGCCGTAAGGCGTTTGATTTTAGCGTCGGTGTACTTTCTATCCAGTTCGCTCAATTCTTTCTCTGTCATAAACTCGGAGAGAATTGTGCGACTGAAATTGTCATAATTCTTTCTAAACTTTCGGCTCATAACTTTATTACTTTAATGGTAAGTTCCTTTGTCCGGCTTCCTTTGTTTGCCTTCTTCCATTCACGAAGCCCGCGAGCAACCGCTGTCGGGAGGTTGGTTGCTTCAGCGCGGAACTCACTCGTCTTTGGATACGGCGCATAGTAGGAAACTGCGATTAAGAATGTCGCCATGCGTTTTTGTGTTAGAGCCAGTGCAGATGTCAAAGAACCAGTACCTAGTATAGCATATCCGCAACCATGCGCAACCTTGCATAATCTGATAAACGCGGATATAGTGTATTTATGCTACGCGGTTAAGCCATATTATTAGGTTATCCACTTCGCCAGCACAGTGTTTTGACTTCCCACCGTTGCGCATGATATAGTTAAAGGGTAAAGGAAAGTTTGGTTTAGGGTTCGCCCGTACTGAACTTCACCTCATACAGCGATAGACGGGGAACGGGGAGCCTACAAAATAGTACAAGCTCCCCACAGTACCCTTATAACTTATAAAGCATAATCAAAAATATGGACAAAGAACAAAAAGAACACTACGCCCTTATCTTCAAGAATCTTCCCTACATTCTCGCGGGAATGGCGTTCATATACTTCGCGTTGATTGTGTATAAGAGCCTATGACGTTAGAACAAGAAGTTGAACTGGCAGAAGCCATTTATCAAGAACTTGAAGCGGAACTAAACAAAGATATCTATGTCGAAATACGATGAGAACTTAGTTGAAACCGCGCTCATCTTCCTAAAAGACGGTAACTACCCCGCACTTCACGACCTCGAACTTTCAGAAGAAGAAAAAGCACACGTTGAGAATCAGATGAGTATAGAACAGGAATTGAGTTACGAAGCATACGTTAAATCACTTCAAGACTTAAAAGCTGATGTAGATGATGAAATAAGTAAACATGACTAAAACAATAATGGAAGAGTTTGGTGAGATAGCAAAGGCAACGGCAGAACTTACACGCCTTATGGGGAACACTGTTGAGGTAGAAGAAGACCACGGAGATTGCCACTTATCAGAAGAAGACGGCTGTACGCACCCTTCACACCCGCAGATATGAAAGATAACTTTGTCTTTGACCCCATAAAGCATTCCTACACGTTGGACGGGGAATTATTGCCTGGCGTTACTACCGTACTCAATACGCTTTCAAAGCCTGCACTTATAGGTTGGGCGGCGAAAATGGTAACAGAGTACATTAGAGATAATTGCGCGTGGACACAAGACGGTCTAAAAGGACGCGAATATACCGTATCTGAAAGTGAGTTGGAAAAAGCAAAAACCGCGCACGCCAAGAAACGCGACAAGGCGGCAGACCAAGGTACTGACATTCACTCACTTTGCGAAGAATACATTAAAGCCTGTATCGCAAGAGGCGGTAGTGCGGGTTCGGCGGGAGCAGGTGATAAAGCATCAAACGAACAACTGATGAAGTTTGTCGTGTGGGCGCAGGATAACAAAGTTATCTTCCACGAATCAGAAAAGAAACTCTACTCTCCGACTCACAAGTTTGCAGGGACGTGCGATTTTGTGTGTTCTATAGAGGGGAAAAAATATGTTGGGGACATAAAAACTTCTAATGGATTTTATGGAATGGAGGGAGTTCTTCAATGTGCAGGATACCGAATAATGTTAGAGGAATTGGGAGAAAATGATTACATCGGCTCGGTACTTATCCGTTTAGGGAAAGACGGGAGTTTTGAAGAACTCTACCGTGAAGACCCTATGGGAGAAGACAGAACCACATTTCTTAGCCTTTTGCGTGTCTATAAAGAGACAAACAAGTTCAAAAAATGGCTTGATAACAACAGGCATATATGATACACTTATTGCATGAAGTTACAACCTATTACATGTCCGACTTGCGGACTCGTGAGAATGAAAGACTACAGGGCAATATGGGCGATAAAGAAAGGCATTAACTCTAAAAAATGTTTCTCCTGCACGCGACCCGTTAAAGGAAAAAGCAACAAAGGTGCTTTCAAAAAAGGATGTAAACCGTGGAACAAGGAAAAACCGATGTCAGAAGAAACAAAACAGAAAGTATCTAAGTCAAGAAAGGGGAAATACACAGGAACGAACAACCATAAATGGAAAGGAGACAAGGCATCATATTTTGCGAAACACATTTGGATGTTTACTAATTACGGCAAAGCAACCCAATGTGAGGAATGTAAAATTACTAGCGATAAGAAGCAAATACATTGGGCAAATATAAGCGATAAGTACAAGAGGGAAAGAAGCGATTGGAAACAACTATGTGTTTCTCATCACAGCAAGTTTGACCGATTAAAAAAACTTAAAAATCAAAAATAACATGGCAAAATACACAAAAAGCGTATCTATATCAGGCAACTGGATTAAAGCAAAAGACGTTCAGAACGGAGCGAAAGCAAAGATTAAAAGCGAAACGAATCCCGTGCCGAGCCAGTTTCTCAACAAGGACGGCTCTATAAAGAATCAGGACGTTACCAAGATACTTATTCAAGGTTCAGTAGAGCCTGTAAATGTAGGGTTGAATCGCGCAACGATTAACGGGCTTGTAGACGCTTTCGGCGAGGATTCCACGAATTGGATAGATAAAGTTCTTACGGTTCACGCAGAAAAGGTAAACGTAGCAGGGAAGCGCGTAACCGCCCTTTACTTCGTTCCTGAAGGCTATGAAGTAGGTGAAGATGACGGAGGATATATTGTCGTTAAAAAGATAGGAGAGAAAGCAACTCCCGTAACTTCAACGCCTACAGAAGAAGAAATCAGCGCAGACGATATCCCTTTTAACTAACCCCTGGGCATTGGGGATAAACCGCCTCTCCCGTTCTAGAAATGCTAAAATGGGAGTATGCAAAAAAGATGTTTCAAGTGTAAGAAAAAAAAAGACATTCAGTTCTTCTACAGACACCCCCAAATGGGGGACAAACACCTAGGAAAATGTAAATCTTGTACCAAAAAAGACGTTTCGGGAAACTACAGAAAAAATCGTGAACACTATATCCAATACGAAAAAGCACGATGGAAAAATCCCGAAAGAAGAAAAAAATCAGCTCAATACTTAAAAAATAGACGCTTGAAAAATCCGGGTAAAAATAAGGCTCGCGCAAAGGTATCAAACGGCTTAAGAAATGGAAAAATAAAAAAAGAACCATGCCAAATATGCGGAAACCAAAAAGTAGAAGCACACCACCCAGACTATCGTCGCCCTCTTTTTGTCCAATGGTTGTGCCGTACGCATCATTTAGCAATAGACGGGAAACAGTCCTTCTAACCCCAACAGTAATTAAATAAAATGAAAAAACAAACAGGTGAGGTGAAGAAGAAAGGTACTGGAGGGACAATTAAGGTTGGTGACCGTGTATGGTTCCGTATGCCCCACAATGGGACAGTTACTAAGTTGTTCTGGAATGGTGTGCAGATAGAACCTGATGAGATAGAAGAAGGCACAGTCATGGAGCGTTTTGGCTTTGACGAGATTGACACCCTTACTAAACCTAAATAAAAGAATATGGACACACCACGCGAAACAGAAAACTTTTTTGAAGAGATACGAGTAAAAGACCACAACAAGCTAACCTCAGTAGGCTTCACGGACGACCAAGCACGCGTTCTATCAGAAATGATGCAAACTAAAGCCTTTTCAGGCGGGATACTATGACTAACAACCAAGACTGGCAGACGAGGTTTGATGAGGAGTTTGTAATGTTCGACCATTCAAACGGTAGGCCGAGTGACCAAGTTCTTAATAGCGCACAGGCAATCAAAGCCTTCATCACCTCCTTACTAGCAGTAGCGGAGGCACGGGGAGCGGAGAGGGCGGTTGATTACATTGATAAACATTACGGGGCGAAAGCACCTGCCGAAACCGCAAATAAAGACTTCAACGAGCTTACAAAAGTCTTAGAAAAAGCCCGCACCATTACTCAACTAACAAGTAAGTAGGGAGTGTATGAAAAAGAAAACAGATACCGTCTCGAAAATTGAGTCGAAGATATATAAGATTACTGACGGGCTAAAAATGACTGCCGATGAGCGGGCTGATATAGAAAACCTTGTAGATGACCTAGCTATGGTCGCACTTGACGTAAAAATATGACCCCCACCCCCACTACAATGAGTAATCTAAATAATGAGGTATGACAATCAAAGCCACATTACCAGTAGGGAGTGAGAATAAAACATGACCTGTCCATACTGTAAAAATCCTGCGACGTTTGGTGACAATGCTGGCTTTTACGGTAGACGCTACACGTCATCTGCGGGGTCGTATATGGCGTGGTACTGCACCCCTTGCAGTGCATATGTTGGCACCCACCACAACGACCCTAACAGACCGCTCGGAACTATGGCTAATGACGCTCTTAGAAAGCAGAGGATTGCCGTACACGCTATGATTGACCCACTGTGGAAGTCTAAGCAGTACACACGGGCAGTAGTGTATGAACGGCTCACAGAGGCATTTGGACGGCAGATACACGTTGGTGAGGCTGACGAAAAAACCTGCGAGGAACTTATTAAAATAATCCCTTCACTGTTTGTAGTCACAGTAGGGAGTGAGAAGGAATAGAAATGAAAACAATCCTGCATCTTTGTGCCGACACTGGCTCTGACACCAAGCCGTACAAGGTCGCAGGGTACAACGTCATACTTGTTGGCTCGGATATAGGTGTAGAGAATTACCACCCGCCGCAAGATGCGTACGGGGTTATCGCTAACCCACCTTGTACAGAGTTCTCTATTGCCCGTACTGGCGGCAAAGCGCGATTGGGCGACGATGGGCTTTTCTTGGTTCGTGAGTGCCAGCGTATTATTGCAGAATGTGAGGCGAATGGAGGGTTGCAGTTCTGGGTTATTGAAAACCCTGCAACTGGTCGCTTGAAAGACTTTCTCGGCAAACCCGACTACGAATATCAGCCGTGGTGGTTCGGCAGTCCGTGGACAAAAAAAACGGCACTGTGGGGGAAGTTTAACGAACCAGAAAGGAAGTTTTGGGACTGGAAATATGTCCCGAAGATACCAGAATTGTACACCCGTGAGGAAACAAAGCACCGACGCTCAACTGGTAAGCCAGCGATGTACCAGCTTCACAAGAGCGCATACGACTTGATACCAGAGTTTGCAGGATTGCCGCGACCAACAAACGATATGGAGTTTCGCTCACTCTGCTCGCAAAAGTTCGCACAAGCATTTTTAGAAGCTAATCCGTAACCCCCTCTAACCCTCACTAAACACACTATGACCACTGACAAAGAGGTAGAGAAGCACTTAGAAAAGATTGCGGGTCGTATTAAAACAATGCGCCAAGGTGGTATGGAAATATCGCCCGCATTTGAACTGATTATCCTGAAGGAAGCCGAGCTTGCCTATAAAAGCGGGCAAAAGGAGATAAGACTTCGTATGGAACGGTTAGCCTATGAAATAGACAATGCCCAAAACGAATACGAGGAATGTGAGAGAGAACTTAAAAGACGCAGACTTAAAATCTAAACACCATGAACAACGATGAAATAGGGAAGATAGCCCCCGACATTCATGTGAATGGTGTTGACTACATCACAGTGGACAATGCCGAACGCGAGGCGAGGAGAGCCCTCACCACCTATAAGGCGGGTATTAAGGAGCAGGTGGAGAAACTACCAACCTATGAAGTTACCGACGATGTGAAAACTGAAAGTGGCGAATTGGTTGAGTTTTTTGAAAAGAAAGTAATCTGCAAAGCAGACATCCTAACCACTCTATCGGAATGAAAAAGTTTCCCGCACTTGGAGGGTGGAACTACCGTCTTATAAAAGACAAAGGCTACCTATTTATCGGGGAAGTGTTTTACAATAAAAAGGGTAAACCTATCGGCTGGTGTTCAGAAGAACATATCGGGGCTGAATCTATACTGGAACTAAAACGCGCACTCAAACTCATGTCGTTGGCGTTCAATAAGCCTGTGCTGTATGTAAAAGGGGGAAAACTCACTTTAACGGCTAGAACGTAAGGTAAAATACGTTTATGGGACAAGAGGCTGTCCACATCAGACCTGATAACTTTCAAACATGGAATTGTCAGTGTGGAATGAGTGGCATACCGAGAATGACCGCCAAGTGTCCACGCCCACTCTGTCTTTTTAGACGACCTGCTGATTTTATACCTAAAAGACCATGACCATAGAATCTCCACGCAAAACACCGAAGTCAGGCAGAGGAAACTTCAACGCAAAATTGAAATTACTTGTTACTCATCAAACCAAACTGAACGAGGGTTTGCCTAAGAAGAAAGGGATTAAAAAGAATGTTTTTAGATAAGCCTGAACTACTAGAAAAGTTTAAGTTGATAGAAGAAGAGCCTGACACTTATCAACTGAGAGCGCAGAGATTGGCACTGTATCTTGCAGATTTAGGTAATAGAATAAGGGGTAAACAATGAAACAAATATTTTTCAGACCAGTATATCCGTTTGTTATAAACCAACAGTTTGGTGATAATCGTGCATGTATCAGTGATGACGGGAAAAGGGTTATAACCCCAACAAGTGCGGTGTGTCCAGTAGGATTTCGTTCTGTGTACTCACAAATGAAAGGGCATAACGGGCTTGATTTAATGGCGTATTCGGGTCAGCCCGTTCACGCTTCTTTTTATGGTGAAGTTGTAGAGGTAGAAGAAGACCCTGCGCGTGGATTGGGCGTTGGTATCTATCACGATTTAGTTCTCGACGGAAAGTGGAAAACGAGGTATTGGCATTTAAAAACTATTGCAGTGAAACTTGGACAGATAGTAAACACGGGGGATATTATTGGATACGCAGACAATACTGGATACAGTTCAGGCGACCACTTGCACTTTGAAGTAAAACCTCAGAAGCAAAAGTATGAAAACTTAGACTCTGATAACGGGTACTTCGGGGCGGTTGACCCTATGCCACTCCTTCTGCCCGACTTTGCCGCAAAACAACTTGCACTTCAAAACATCATAAATGCAGGGGGGCTAACACTTGTGGCACTTAAAAATATCCTCAGAGTTCTTGGGTTCATTAAATAACCCGTGGTATAATATAAAAGGCAATCTAGCGGGGGACAAACATTTCAACTCAAAACATAACCCTCAGTCTACATTTCGCCTCGCTCTCCCAATAAAAAGGGATAAAGCCACGAAAAAAGCCACTCTCACCAGTGGCTTTTTCGTTTGTTGTGCCGTCAAGACTCAGATGGAATCTTGACGTTTAATTTTGCGAGCGCATGTCCACATATCTTCTTTATTCTTTAAGACGTTCGATAATACAAAGTTAATTGCGTAATAAGGGTCAGTAGAATCCCGTAGAGGAATATGCGGATGACTAGGTTGGTGAATCTGTGCGAGTCCCCATGAGTCCTCCTGTTCCCCTTTTGAGTTAATGATTTGACTTTGGAGCGTAGGTTCGAGTGGCGAGTTTTCACATTTAATAATCTTATAAGTGAGTAATTCTTGCTCTGTAGTAGCACCATATAAGCCCCCTAGACGCGTTATTTCGTCTTTTAAGGCTTGTTCCCTATCGCGTAGGCTCTCAGGCCACACCAAAGGTTCTGGTGCAGGTGAAAAGGCGTACGCGGGGGTTACAAGAGCAAGTATAAGTAGGGCGATGTAAGCAAGTTTCGTAAGCGTTAATTAGGGGAGTGCTTCCGTATCTCTATGGTTTCACGGGAAACGACTAATGACCCGTGCCAAATGCCGTGAGGTAAACTGTTCGCTATTTAGATGCGCGAAGTGCTGCGAGTCCTAGCCCGTTCAAGAGAACGAGTAAGTCGGGGCTATTGAGAACATCCTGTATAGATACGTCTCCAGTTAATAGGTTCACTAACGATACTAAGACTAGCAAGAAAGAAATAATGTACGTTTTGTATCCTTTGAGTAATTTCATAGTTTTTGCCCGTAGGCTAGTTAATGATAACGCTGTGAGGGTGGGTGTCTAGTGGTTATCTACAGGGGTTGACGGGTGGATTGGGATGTGGTAGTATTGGTGCTTATGATAACTATATTCGGGGCGTTAGTTTTAGGGATTGTCCTAGGGGTTCTTATTATTGAGGTCTGTGTGCCTAGTAAAAGAATAGGATAGGCATGTCTTTTATTCTTGCTGGGTTAGCTATATTTTACGGATTCTTCGTTGCGCTCTTCTTGGTCGCCTCTTTTATTGCGGGGGTTGGAGAAATCCTTGCGTCCCTGAAAGACCTGGTAAAACGGGTGCTAGACCAGCCACGCCCTTAATTGTTTTTCCAATAGCACCGGAGTTGCCTGAAAGGAACTTGTTTATTTCAAGTGCTCCGCGCGGGGATGTAACCATAAATCCCATGAGCTTAATTACGTCTCCGAAGTCGAGGTCTTTGCCCAGGTTGGGCATCACGGGCGCAGTCTTACTGCGTGCTATCCCGCTTAGGATATCTGTCCCTGTTTCTCTCTCCAGCATCTGAATCGCTTTTAGGAACTCCTCCTTATCTCCATCAAACACTTTCTGAAGTCGGTTTATGGAGGTCGTTATCTTGGTGGGGCTGTTTGACTTCCACGCTTTTACAATATCGTCAGCGTAATCGAGCATTTCTTTCTTGACTGCGTAGTTCACATAGAAGTCATCATACTCATCCCCAAATGTCTTGATGCCTATTTCCTTCAGATAATCTTTCATGTCGGAAAGAATCCTATCTTGTCTTGGGTCAAGTTTATTACGCTTCTGTGCGTTTATGTCTTTGATGAGTTCGGTAAGCTCCTTAGCACTCATGTTCTGTGGATTCTGCGGTAGTTTTATGCGGGTCTTCGTAGAAGTGTTGTACTCGGAAGCAATATCGCGCAACTCCTTACCCACACCCTCTGGTACTCCGACACGCGCACCAGAGTTCTTCTGGATGATTTTTTGCAGGTCGTCTTCGTAACTTTTAGAAAGGTTCTTCCTGAAGGTCTTAATGGCTTCTACGGCAGTGTCATAGGATTGCTTTGGAGATGGGATGACTCCCTTTGTCTTAGTAGCAAGACTGAGTGCTTCGGGAGAAACGCCAGATGTTTTAGACAGTATGCTCGGTGCGAGTTTAGAAGCCCCCCCCAACAACAGCCCCGAATATAGTTATCATAAGCACCAATACTACCACATCCCAATCC
>JABXJR010000158.1_pt1 | contig 13869 bp, 28 predicted proteins | sample 7431291 | NCBI WGS metagenome assembly JABXJR01 (sample SAMN14395756, study PRJNA613071) | wetland metagenome | isolation source: water samle H3 from high-altitude wetland | place: Chile: Salar de Huasco, high-altitude wetland | collected 2015-11-10 | reverse complement strand
TTAATTATTTTTGCAGTAACACAAACGGCTGCGGCTATATGGTTTATTGCTAAACAAGAAAGTTCTGAGGCTGCAACAACCGGTCAAGAAGCTGAAATGACTGCTGAATTAACAGCATTGTTAACACCTATCTTAAAACCTTTTACTGATAAAATTACAGAACTAGAAACTAAACTAGCAGAGATGAAGGTTGAGTTAAGCAATTTACCAGAAAAAAAAGAAGTTAAAAAAGAAGTTAAAAAAGAAACCAATGTTAAACTTTCCGGGAAAGAAATGTTAGACGGGTTCTTAAAAAGAAAAGCAGAATTACAAAAACAAATAAACAAAAACTAAAATGAGTTTAATAGATAACACAACCTACACAGGTAAACAGGCGGCTGGATTTTATTCCGATGCGTTATTAGTTGGTACAACTAAATCACTATTCAGAAAAGAATTGAATGTGAAATCAAAAGTGCTATTGTCGAGTTTGAACTTGGGTTCATTCTTGCAGGAAGATTCTTGTGCGCCTACGGCATCAGGAAACTACACGCTAGCTCAAAAAAGTTTAGAGGTGTGTCCTATTGGGTTTAAAATTGCTTTCTGTACTTTAGATTGGGAAAGAAATTATCTTTCTGAGTCAATGGCAGCAGGGGCAAACGCTAAACAAAATTTTCCTAAGACAGCTATTGATTATATTTTCATGAAAATTCAAGAAGGTATTCAAGAGCAAACTGAAGACTTAACATTTACAGGTGATACGGCTGCGAGTCCTCCTGATTTGTGCGATGGCTTGCAAAAGCAACTATTGGCAGATGCTACCGTAATTGACGTTGCAGCCGATGGCACAAAGATTGAAGCTGCATCAACAGTTGTTGGTGAGTTAACCCGTATGTACAATGTAATTCCTAAAACGGTAAGACGTGGTAAAAAAGGAGTTTTCATGGTAAACATTGCGACTTCTGCTGCTTATCAGTTGGCTTTAGCTGCCAATAATCCTGCATTAGTTGGTTACAATCAAGGGGACTATGGATTAAAATTCATTGGGCTTCCTATGATTGAAGCCCCGGGATTGGGAGATAACAAAGCTATTTTCTGCGACCCGCAAAACTTAGTTTGGGCAACAGACATGGAAGATGATGAAATGCAAATTTCATTTATTCAAGACCCAACAAATCCAAAAACTTCTTACGCTATTGGCTCATTCAAATTTGGAGTGACTCACTTGGTAGGTAAGGAGATTGTTTATTACAATTAATAATCGGGAGGGTTAAACCTCCCTTAATACTTTAAGAAAATGCCAGACTGCGATTTGCTCGATGGAGGTCTTGAAAGAGACTGTACACCAAACATAGGAGGGTTATTCACTACAATGTGGATAACCGAAAAATCAAACATAACCGGATATACACGAGACGGTGTAACGGGTATTATAACAGCATTCATCATGGTTAGCCCGGCTGTATTTTATCCTTTTCAATTCAATAAAGGAGTTTCTAGTTATACTGAATCGCAAAATTTTGATTCAGCAACAGGAAACACTTTAAACACACAAACAATAGTTTTAGGATTAACGAAGAGAGAGCAATTAAAAAGAGATAAAATTGTTTTGCTTGGTAATTTTAAAGAGCTTGTTATTGTTACAAAGGACAACAACGCAAAATTGAAAGTTTTCGGTATGGAAGGCGGCTGTGTTTTATCTACCAACGAGGGCGGTTCAGGAACTGCAAAAACTGATTCTAACGGGTACACGCTAACATTTATTGGTGAAGAATCACAGTTGGCAGTTGAATGCAGTCAAGCGGCTTTGGATGATGCCATTTAATTATTAATGATAAATTATTTAATGGCGTGTTGTAATTTCATCACGCCATTTTTATTAACATGATAGTCTTACAACATAGTTCTACCTCAGAGAATTTTTCGTTTCCATTGAATTATTCATTAGGTGTTAATATTGTTTTTACTCATGTGATGAGTGGAGAATCAACAGAATTAAATAACCCGACAAACTTAGGTACTAATTATTTGGAGGTTAATATTAATCCGTCTTTATTCAAATACAGCGGTGAGTATATTGTTAGTGTTAGTAATTTATCAGATTCATTGTTATACCAAACAACGATGTGCATATTAAAAGACTTATCTTTATCTAAATACTCAAAAAACAACACCCGTAATAATGTCATTTATAAGTAATTTAAAATTAGAGTTAAAAAAACAGTTAGCACCAAAACAGACTGCTACTGATTTTAATTTTAATGGTTCTTCACAAACAGATTATTTTAATACCAAAGCAAAAAGGGGCGATGATTGGTATAGATACGGGGACGAGGATAACACGCCTGTATACCTGGAATCATTATCTAATGGGTCTGCCATTCACGGGGCTATACTTAAAACAAAATCTTTGATGGCAAGCGGAGACGGCATGTTGATTGGTAATGCTAAATCAGTAGAAGAGTCGTTAATAAATTACAATGCATTAACCCCGCTTCAAAAAGCCGAACTAAAATACATTGAAGAAAATAAATTAACAGGTGTTACATTACAGCAAACAAAAGATTTGATTGCTGATAACTACTGTATACAAGGGGCGTTTGCATACCTTGTTGTTTGGAATAAAGACTTTACTAAAATAGCATCGTATAAATTTATTAGCACTAAATATTTACGCGCTGAGGTTACTGAAAAATTTGAAAAACCAAGTAAATATTATTATTACGAAGGTGATTTTAATAAAGCTAGGAAATCAGATTTTGAGGAGTATTATGTTTACGACCAAAAAGATAGACAGCACTACAATCAAATAGTTTTTGAAAAGGATAGCGACAAGGTTTATGGCACTCCAAGTTACATAGGAGCCATCGACTGGATTAATGTTAATATTCAAATGGGATTGTTTCATAAATCAAACATTGAAAACGGAATGAATCCCGGACTTCATTTTAAATTTTACACATTACCAGAAAGTGACGAAGAGAAAGATTCAATAATTCGTAACATTAAAAAGAATTGGATGGGTGCTATTAATACAGGTAGATTTGTGCCTACGTTTAGTCCTAGTAAAGACCTTGCAATGGATGTAGAGCCAATAGAAACATCGAACTTAGATAAACAGTTACTTAATTTATCAGAGTTAAGCGACAGAACTATATTGAGCGGGCATCAGTTATCAAGTCCTTTATTGGCTGGTATTAGTGTAAGTGGTCAGATAGGTGGTAACGTTGAGTTAAAGACATCTTTTCAACTTTGGAACAAAATGATAATTGCTAAGATGAGGCAGAAAATCGATAATTCTTTACAAAAACATATTTTTGATATTAATGTTAAAGGAGTTAAAATTAATACTAATCCTTTTAATCCTTTGGAAAATATAGTTTAATGGAAGCGATATTCATAGACGAAACATATTTAAAAGAAAACAGTCCGTTTTCTCAAAACATAAGTGTTGAGGACATTTATCCGTTCGCTGAAATTGCAGAGGATATTTATATTCAAGAAGCAATTGGAACATCACTATATAACTACCTTAAAGGCGTTGTTTTAAACAGTCCTACCGACCCTTCTGCAAATGATGAATTGGTTTTAAATCTAATTAGAAAAGCTTTGGTGTGGTATATTTTACACGATGCAATGCCATTTGTTTGGGTTAAGGTCAGAAACATAGGACTAGTTAAGCAAAGTGGTGATAATATGGAGGCTGTTAGTGAGGCAGAGATGAAGGGACTGCAGTCAGAGTGTAAAACAAAAGCGGTATTCTATATTAACAGATTAAAAAGTTATTTGTGCGCAAATGGTAGTTTGTATTCAGCATATAATACAGGCTGTTGGTCATGTGGAGATATACCTCCATCGGGTAAAAAAAGCAATTCAATAGATTTATATTTTGATTTAAAATAAATAAAATGACAAAAATAACAGAGGCTTGGGGTGGCTCATATTACATTGGAAACACTTCAACAAGAACATTAAATGGCAAAGGCCAACAATTAACTGTAGAGTCTATAATTGTCCACGCAGATACCGTGTTTGATACATTAACTGGTGTTGACCCTGTCGGTAATGTAGTTGATTTTCTTACAATTTTAGGACTTGACGTCGATTCTCCGTCCCCTACTATAAAAGAAGGGACACTCATTCGAGTAGAAAAAGACTGGTATATTACTACTATTAAATTAGCTAGTGGGTCTATTTGGACTTACATGTAATTATGCCGGCGATAGGAATAGGCATAGGCATACCTTTTGGTAGGCGAGGGGGTGGTGGTCAACCATCACCATCTATTATAGGAACTGTTTTTGAAGATGACTGGACAGAGGCTAATTGGACAGAATCAGGGGCAAGTACAGCGTGGACTTATAACGCAGACTCCATTGATACGGTTGGTACAAGCGGAGCTTTAACGGCTTTTGCGCGATACAATCAATGGACATTTCAGACGGAAAAATGGACACTTACTGGTAATGTTGTTGTTAATTCATCGACGGCAAGTGATAAGTTTTTAAGTTTAGGGATAGCGGGCGTGTCTGAATTATCACAAGACACAACGTTTCAATGTGCTTTGTGGAGCGAATCGGGAGCGAATAAAGGAAAGACGGAAATTTATTACATGGGTAATAATTTGGTGGAGGATAGTGGGGTTGCTAGATTGACTTATTCGGTGGGGGATGTGATTGAATACTTGGTTGATTTTTTATATGACACCATTACGTTTAGTGTAAGAAATTTAACAACACCATCAGGTACTCAAACAATTACTTATACAATAATGGGGTCTTTGATTTTCCCAGGAGGGGAGTTGATAAATCTTCCGAATATTAATCAGATAGCAATATTTAATAACTATGGTGATTATACAATAAGTAGAATTAGGTTTGAAGATAATCAGTATAAAAATGGATTTTTAACCGTTATTGGGGATAGTAAAAGTGAGAGATATTATTGTGAGGCGTTTGCAAATGGATTCACTAATTTATTAGGTTGGAGGACAGGTAAAATATGTCAAGTATCTGCTGGTAGCGGGGACATGACTCAGGATATTTTAAATTGTTTACCAGAGGTTTTGTTACAAGCGCCTCAATACGTTATAATGAATTTAGGGTCTAATGATTTGCGTAACGGAATTTTGCAAGCTACTTGGGAAGCAAATTACGAGAGCATAACAACGCAGTTAGAAGCTGCTGGTATTCAAGTATGGCACATGAGGCCAACACCTGAAGGTGTATTAAATCTATCAGCCTTAGATACTTTTATTACTTCAACTTACACAAATGTAATTGATGTGCCTTCTGATTGGGATAATGCAACTGACTTAAATCCAGATGCTGTACACTATACGGCAAGAGGCAATTTAAAACTATTCGATAAAATTTTAACATACACTCCGTTTATACAAACAAGTTACACACCCACCTTACAATCAAATGTGCAAACTTGGTACGATTCATTAACAAATAAGCCCACGTACACTGAGTTGAATCGTGTTAATTTATTATTTTACGGAATGGAAACAATAGACAATGTTTTAACACAATTTGATTTGTTTCATCCTATTGCACGATTATCACATAGTGAACAAATGCTTAGACCTATAATCACAACTGGAGGGGCTACATTTACCGCTGTTAATTCTCCAACGTTTGATAGCAATGGTGTTAATGGAAATGGAACAACATCTTATGTAAATACGAACTGGAATCCATCAACACACGGTGTTAACTACACTCAGAACATGGCGTATATTGGTGTTTACAATAACACTACAAGGGGTGAGGACACTACGTCTATTTGTGGGGCGAGTGATTTTAGTTTGTTTCATATTATTAGAATTTACCCAAGATACACAGGAGGGTTGTATTTAGCTGCCGCAAATTCAGTAGGTGATAGTGTATTAGCTAATGCAATAACAAGGGGTTTATTGGTCATTAAAAGAACTGCCTCAAATGCGTTACAGGGGTTTAGAGATACAACTTCATTAAGTACAGATAACGATGCCTCGGCTGCTATACCAAATAGAAATTTATGGATATGCGGTCAAAATATTGATAACGCTTTAGTAGATGGCACAACGGATAAAGTGGCTTTAGTTGCCGCTGGGGGCGATGTTAATGTTTTAAAGGTAGCTGATAGGGTATGGTTTTACATGAACGGAAATTAATTATGCAACTAAACTCTAAGACATAAAAAATTTATGAATATAGGTAGTGTTCCAGTTCCTTTAATTATTTTTGCAGTAACACAAACGGCTGCGGCTATATGGTTTATTGCTAAACTTTATACATCCGTTGAGGCCATGAAAGAAAAAGTAGTTCAGATAGAAAAGGAAAACAAAGAACTAAAAGAACAACTCAGACAATTAAGCGATACATTACTGCTTGTTAAGCATAGTGTAGACCTTCTCGTAATTGGTAGGTTAAAAACAGGACAAATGAAAGAATCTTCACATGGATAAAAAAGTAAAATGCTTTCGAACATTCGAGAACGATAAACAAACATTAGGCGTTTGGGTAGTTACTGGAGAACATGGCCCAGGATTGGTTTGCCGAACATTAGAACTACCAGATAAACAAAACGCAAACAATGTAAGCCGTATACTGGCCGGTAAATATACCTGCAAATACACTCAATCAGCATCCCTTAAAGACAAATACGGTAAGCCGTTAAAGTGTTATGAGATTACGCACGTACCGAGTAGGGCGGGTGTTCGCATTCATTCTGCTAATTACTTTAGCCAGTTGAGGGGATGCATAGCTTTAGGTGCCGCCCATAAAGATATTAACGCAGACGGTAATCTTGATGTATTACACTCTGGTAAGACAATTGACGAGTTTGAAACGTTAATGAATTACGAAGACTTTGAACTTGAAATAATTGACTTAACCAAATAATGCCATAGTTTAAAATAAAAAACTTTGGACAATAAAAGTCCAAAATGCAGGAGAGTACCCTGCTGGCTATTTTATAAACAACATACCATACCATGCCATTACCGGGATTTATAAAAAACATTTTTACAGGCGGTGCAACCGAACTAATTGGAAAGGTTGGCGAAGTCGTTGACAATCTTACCCTTTCTAAAGAAGAAAAGGAAACGCTAAAGATTAAACTCATTGAAGCTACTAATTCTCACACAGAGAAAATGGCAGCATTGGCACAGGCACAGACGGACTCTTATTTAAAAGACATGGATTCGGCAAGGCAGATGCAAATAGAAGCGTTAAAGAACCAAGACGTGTTTAGCAAGAGGTTTATTTATTACCTAACTTTAGGGCTTGTTCTAGTGGCGTTAATATTCGATTACTGTTTTTTCTTTGTCAGTTATCCAGAAAGGAATCACGACACATTAACGATGATTGCCGGTGTGATTAATACTGGCTGCTTGATGAGTATCGTTAACTTCTACTATGGCAGCTCAAAGAGTTCACACGATAAACAGGCGTTAATAGACACGGCAAGAAAAAAAGAATAGGCGGCCTACGTTTTTAACGATTCATACCCAGCTACCATTTGTCGTATCTTCCTGCCGTTTATAGTAGTCTTTGGAGCAGCCTGTAAAGCCCAGTCAAGCAACTTCTCCGACCAATACTCACGCATCTTATTAAGACGGCTTAATTGGTTAGGTTGCTCAATAACAATCTCATCTAATTCTTCTTCTGTAAATCCGGTTTCTTTTGCCATAGTTAAATGTATTAATATTTATTCATTGTAAATAACAAATCTCACTCCAAACAATTCTACTATTTTACGGCATTTCTTTACACCATTATAACTCATTCCTGTACGTTTGCAGTAATTAGGAATCGTTTCTAGGTTGAGGTAAGAGCCTGCTAGTTAGGCGTAATGCCGACCAGCCGCACTTACCGTTTCTTAGCTTTTCGTTCTTTAGCACGTCTTTCGCGTCTGCTTTCTTTCCCGCTTTTAAAATTCCATTCAATTAATGGTATTTCAGGCGGTGCTGTTATTTTAATAGTTTTATCTTCTTCGATTATTTCGTTTATAGTTTTACCTTTCTTTTTGGTAACCGCCATAAGCGCAGCCGTTAAAGTCGTTTTGCCGTGGTCAACGTGTCCAATTATTTCTATTTTATTTTCCATTTTTAGTTGTTAATATTCGTTTATCCTCTCCTCGGCACATACGCCTAACACGGGGCGTAGCGTCATTTGCGGGTTAGTGGTTAAATGCGTTAGTTCTTCGTTAGCAAACGAACGCCAGCCCCGATACCGTTAGCTGCTATTTTACCGACCACCGATTAAGTCTGTGATTTATCAAAGCTTTTATATCGTCAACTTTTGACATCGGACAGCGAAATGATATTGTAACGGTTTGCTCATTGTATTTTCTTTTTGCTCCTGCCCCTTTTCGGACACCTCCCCTGTTATCCTTTTTTATATCTGCTTTCATAATCTTTGCGAATTTCCTTTTTAAATAATTTTACCCCAGTTTGGTTTATGCTTTGTAGTTTTTTAAATTCTCTGTGGTATTGAGCATTTGTGTTTTTAAATTCATCAGTTGCCCTTAATTCATCAGAGATTAATCCAAATGAACCCTTAGAGAAAGAGTTTAATTTGTCAGAAAGCATATCAACAATAGCGTTTTGGTTGTTTTTCAATTCTTTGTATTCAGAGTAGTTTGTCATTTTTATTTCGTTTTGTTGATACAAATGTAACTCTTTATTTTGATTATGCAAACTATTTCAAAAGAAAGTTATTAACACCACAAAAAACAGCAGCTAACACGCGATTGGCAAAATAAAAGCCTATTAAGCATCGTGCTAACCTTCAACATCAGTGGTAGGCTTTTACTTCGCCAATCGCCACCGTTATAACCAATGCTAAGCGACACGTACATCGACAATAATTGCGGTTTTAGTATGGTAAATAACAAATCTATATTCTGTTTGTGTACCTTGTTTAATCCACAAAGCACAATTATATATTCCTTCCTTTCTGTCTTTCATTAATGTTTCTTCGTATTCAATTGCTCTTGATACTGCTTCGGTTCTTAAAAAACTGCAACGTTCATCTGTTTTTATTATTATTTTTTTCATTTCGTTTTATTTAATTAGTGAGTAAAAAAGCACTGGTTATAACAGCGGTTTGGCAAAAGCTGCCATCAACATTTGTGCGAACATTGAATTTTCCGTTAGGCAGCCTTCGCCAAGCCGCAAAACGTTTGACGGAAATCCCTCCGCTGGCCTCTCGGCCTCCACCCTTCGCTTTCCGTCAAATGGACTGGCCTTTCGCTCTGCGTAAGCCCTACGGGACTTCCGCAAACACGGCCTTTTGGCAAGCCAAAGGCCTGACCGAAAGGCCAGTCCATTAGGTGCAAGTTTTAAAAATAAAAACCCACCGCACCACTACTTTTTAACAGGCTCATTCATTTCTTTAATTTGCTTATCAAAAAAAGTAGATATTAATAAAGTTGTTTGTTCAGGCAACTTTTGAATAGATGAATCCTTTTGAATAAAATCAATGGTTTTGCCTCCTGCTACAATAAAAACAGCTTCTTTTTGAGTAGGTAAAAATATTGCCACAAGTGTTCCTAAAAAGAATGTGAATATTAAATATTTTATTTTACCTACAATTTGTTCCCTCGTTTTTATTCGAGCCTTTAATTTTTCTCCACTATGAAATTGATCAAAGTCTTTTGACATTAAATTTCCAATTATTATTGCGATTAATAATACGATTGAAATTATCGCCATTCCGATAAAAAAACCATTAATTCCATCTAACCTTGTTAGCCAGTAAATTTTTGAATAGTTGCTCATTTTTTTTGTTTTTAGTTGTTTATATTTATTAATTAATTCCTACGCTTTTTTATTTTTAAAACCAGACACCTAACAGCACCTTAGCGTCAGCTTCGTTCCTCAGCCGAACGCCAAGCTGCCAAACGTTAGGCGTAATGTTTTTGCCTACGCACCTTATCATTATAAAATATCAGTATATACATTTTTCGACACAACCGCTTTTGTGAAAATATTTATTCCTAAGCAAACTGGAGCTTTGTAAATTGTCATATCCCCATTTTTATAAACAACTTTGGTTTCGTATTTATAATGATTATATGGCTTAACATTACTAATTGCCATTAAATATTTGAATGTTTTTCTTGTTCTTATCAATCCGCAAGCCTCGCATTTATTTGGCAACTTACCCTTACTCCATTTGTGTTTCATATATGTGGATTATTTCTACTTGGTGGTGGAATTATGTCTTTACTTTTATTACAAAGGCTCATTCTTAATGTATCAATTTCAACCTGTTTTTTGCGAACCATATCAATTATAAATTTTTTAGGAATTTTCATCATTTCCTTTTCCCATTCAATCCCGTATGGCAAATACTCTTTTGGAGGCTCGCTAAATCCGCCTTTTGAATCAAGTGGAATATTTAATTCATCCTTAGTTATTTTAGCAGCTGTTTGCCAGTCTTGTTCACCTTTTTTTTTCATAATTTTTATATTTAAAATTCGTTAACCCACCCACCACAAACCGCAAAACGTTATAACCCATTCTTTCGCTTTTTTGCCTGTGTTTTTTTAGCATTTCGGCTGGACAGAACCACCACGGATTTACGAATTATACAAGCGGCATTTTCAAAGTCATTAGACCAGTCCCATCGGTCGAGCGTAAATTTTGACACGCTTAGACCTGTATTGTTTTTAAAGAGCGCAGACAGGCTCCCGTAATACCTGTGGAGCTTGTCTGCCTTTAATTCTAAGTGAAATATTTTTTTCATTTTCCGCGCTCTATTTCCATTAACATATAACTACACTCCTCATCTGTATCAGCGAAGTCGCGAATAATACTTTCAAAAGATGTTATCTCCATGTTGTATTTATCGCAAAAGTTATCAATTTGACCGCCAATGCTTACTTTAGTTCCGCAGGCATCATTTGTCCATATATACAAGTCGCTTGAACCCCTTAGAGCGGTGTTCGGCTCATGGTCTGACACCCTTACTTTTTTACCTTCGATGTTATAATACTTGCTCATTTTATTAAATATTTTGCATTTGACGAACGGCCATTTCGTGGTTAATAACTTCAAGGCGAGCCTGAGCCCTTGCGCCATTTCTCATAATGATAGTGTCAGCTATTCCGCTATCTTTAATAACCACTTTAGTAAATGTTGAAGCAGTCATTCCGAAATAACCATTAAAGCCTACATAAGAAGCTAATACAGCCATTACCTCTTTTACATTCTCAGCACCACACTCATCTGTTATTACTTCGATGATCTCGTTTCTGTTGTCTTTTAAATCTTGTATTGTTTTCATTTTGCGTTGTTTTGCTTATACAAATATAAGCCTTATTTCTTGTATATTTACAATAACAAGATGTTAAATTTGTATTATTTAGCTAACTTACTGTAAATCAATTCATTTAATTTTAAAACCTGGAAGCAAAAAAGCGAAAAAAAAGATTATAACCCGGGGCGTAGCGTCATTTGCAAGAGGCAGGCAAACGAACGCCAGCCCCGATGCCGTTATGCGTAATGCCTTGCTGACCGTTTCTAATTGAGTTCCGTGAAGGAAAAACAAAAAGAAAAAAGCCACCGCACACTAATTACACAATGCGATGCAATTTACCAAGCAAATCTTCAAGGCGGTTACTATATGCAGTTAGCCTTTTAATTTGTTCGTTAATACATCCTACCATATCATCAGGTTTTGATGGTTCTGTATCCATCTTATTTGCCGCTTCAAGTTCTGGAGCATTGTAAATTGCTCTTACCTTATTTCGCAAATCAAGCGTTAGTCCATCATACCTTGATGATAAAGTTTCAAGTGCCGTTAAACACTCTTTTAATTCGGGCTCTCTTTCCCTTTGTGGAACATTGTTCATTTTACTTTTTGTTTTATGATTATTAAATTGAGTGATTAAAGCCCACCCTTCGCTTTTATTTTAAATTTCTTTAGTGTTCCAAATCAACATTTTGCTAAACAATCCCTACTTCATATAACAGTACCTAATGGCCACCTGCAACCAGTAACGCCTAACAATCTAAGTTCTATCGGCAGGCGAGCCATTAGCCGCAAAACGTTAGACTACGTTCCGGTGTTCCGGCGGGACGAAATCCAAATCTATCGTATCGAAAAAAGACTCTTCCGTTCCGACGATTACAGGCTTTAGCCATTGGTTCAATATCTCGCCATTTACCGCCCGATAGCCTTTGCGCTTCATTGCTTCCAGGTATCTGAAATTGTAATCACTCGACCCAGTTCTGAGCGCGTAAATCCAGCCCCAGTTTTCCTTCGTCGCAAAAAATAAATCCAACTTTATACCTTCCGGGAGAACGCGCTGAGTGTACTTGCACTCTGGGCCAAGCTCGCCCTTAACCTTTTGCCACCCGTTTACAATTTCAGCGATACCAGAAACAAACATTCCGTTGTTTTCGTATGGCAGTGGAATTGCGACTATTTCGATGTCTTTTACTTCCGGCTTTTTTCGTCTGATGCTTCCTGCAATTTCGATCCGTTCACAATGTGGAGTAAGCCGTTCCTTTACTCTCTCTGCTATTTCTAACGCTTCTGAATGTTTCATATTTAGTTATTTTAAATTCTTCATATGCGGCACTGGTACTAACACGTGGCAATTGTGCCATTCCTACCCACGTTCCGACGCTTCAACGGCACAAGCCCCGATGCCGTTATAAGCAAGCACTACGATAAGTACTTCGATTGAAGTTTATCGAGTTTAAATTTTACTCGCTCATTTATTCTATCAGCATCAAAAAGTATTTCAGCCTGTGCCATCATTATTTTCATGTCAGCTAATTCATCATATAAATTCGCTTCCATTTGCTCCATGTCTTTAGTGGGGCATTTCCTTTGGTTCAACACAAGTGCAAGTTCCAAGGCTTCTTCTTGTATCTTATTGATTTGGGTTTCTTTGCCCCACTTATCAATCGCTTTTTGTAAAATTTCTCTGTTCATCTTCGTGTTTAAATTTAGACAACATATGTATAATATAACCGTGCAATGTCTTCTTAGGCTTACACTTTGCCGCTTTCTTTTCTAATGATTCCTTTAAAAGGATTGGTAACTTGATTGTCTTTAGATATACTTTCTTTGCCATAGTTTTTTTATCAAAGGTAATACTTTTGTTTGGTTTAGCGATAAAAAGTTAGTAACACCTTTTTGTTAATATCTTTTGTTTGGATTTAACGAAATTGGTATTACCTTTGACGCATGTCTGAATACAGAAAAGAACAAGACTGGGAAGAAATAAACAGGAAAGACGAGCCGGTTATAATAGAGAACTGCACGTCATGCGGTGCTGAGATGGTAGAGGGAAATAATAACGGCATGGTAAATAAATGGCCAGACCCTTATCATTATTTCTGCCACGGCTGTATAAGCAATAATCATCACATTTGGTATTATACCGGTTTAGGATTAAGTATGAGTGATGTATTATCAGTATTAAAGGATTTAGATAAATTTTAACTTAAAAACAAATAAAATGGAAACAGCTACAAAAGAAATCATTGCATTAGTTGAAGCCGAAACAGGCAAGACTTTGAGCGAACAACTTAAACGAGCAATAGAGCTGCGTATTCAAATGGCGTGTCTTGATGATAAACTAGAAGTAAACAATAATTACACTCAATTTTTGAAAAATGGAAAATAAAAAATTATCAGAACTACAAAAAACAATACCATACCAATGGAGGGTTCAATCGTTTAGTAAAAACAAGCCTCTATGTTCATGTGTTGCGTATATTGACGCCAGAGATGTAATGCGATTACTTGATGATATTGTTGGTGCGGAAAACTGGCAAGATGATTATCGTGTTATTAATAATCAACTGTTTGCCGGTATAGGTATTCGATGTTATAATACTTGCTCATTTTATTAAATATTTTGCATTTGACGAACGGC
>JABXJR010000157.1_pt1 | contig 13895 bp, 15 predicted proteins | sample 7431291 | NCBI WGS metagenome assembly JABXJR01 (sample SAMN14395756, study PRJNA613071) | wetland metagenome | isolation source: water samle H3 from high-altitude wetland | place: Chile: Salar de Huasco, high-altitude wetland | collected 2015-11-10 | reverse complement strand
TACCTGCTGTCGTTCGAAGAAGGTGACATCGAGGCGTTCAACGTGCTGTCACTCACCGCCAAGTTAAGACAGCTTGCCAATGGCTTTGTCTACTACGGCCCGGAGGAGATGAGAAAGGTCAAGAGGTTTCACACCACAAAGTTCGACCAGTTAAAAGAGATGGTAGCAGCAGCAAAGGAGAACGTGATGATCGTCGCTGCTTTCATCGAGGACTTTGAGATGATCGAGCAGCTCTTCCCCCGGGCACCGTGTGTCTATGGCAAGACACCACAGGCCCGGCGGCGAGCGATCTTCACCGACTGGAACGAGGGGCGCCTGCCGGTGATGGCGATTCATCCCCGGTCGGTGGGCACGGGTCTGAATCTCCAGGCTGGAGGGAGACGACAGATCTGGCTCAGTCCAGACTGGTCGTACCTTGCCAAGCACCAGACGGTCGGCCGACTGCACCGCACCGGTCAGACCGAGGACGTGTGGGTGGAGGTGATCGTTGCTGAGGGGACGATCGATGAGACGATCGTTGAGGCGATAAAGAATAAGCAGACCACGATAGAGAGTTTCTCGCAAGCCCTGCGAATATATCGCGGAGCAAAACTTGGAGGTGACGATGTACAAATTCCAAAAGCCGTTACCAAAGCCGACAAAGATGCTGGGTCCGAGAGTGATAGGGGAACACGAGGGTAAGAAGCTGGCCTACTACAACACCGATGTCGGCTGGCTGACCGCAGCAGACATAGCCAAGAGGATGAGCTGGCCGAGGAAGAGAGTTCCCCAACGGTACGAACGGACAGGCTGGGATCACCCAGACATGTTCTCCGAGAGTGAGGAGTTGAGGCGTAACGTCTACGCCAAGGCCACTGTGGTGGAGGATGAGGAGGTTGACCCGGTACTCCAGGCCGAGTGCTTGAAGCTCTCGACCCGGCCCCGAGACAAGCCGCTGCATCATCTGGAGTTAGGGACATGGGAGAGGAGTCACTACGATCCTTACACTGATGAAACCGGGATCGACCGGGACTGGAGGAGATGATATGAATAATTTACGGTTTGAGCGGATCGTTGTTGACCGGCTGGAAACCTGCCGGAAGGTACTGCTTCAAAAGAATGATGAGTATGCATCAGAGACTGACCGACTGCACAATTTCAAGATCGCAGGACTTGCACGGGGTACGGCTGAGACAACCGCACTAGATGGCATGCTTATTAAACACCTTGTCTCCATCTGGGACTGCGTGGACAAGATGGAGCTGAACAGGAATTATGTACCGAGCGAGGAGTGGGTACGTGAGAAAGTAGGAGATGTCATAAACTATATGCTTTTGTTAGAAGGATGTATTGAGGACAGGAGGGCAAGAGAATGCGCCGTCAAGACGCAGGAGTAATCGCCGCAGGGTGCCTGATCGTCTGCATGTACCTGCTGTATTTAATCTTCTACTAGGAGGCTAGTTATGATCTCTAACATGTTATGGTTGGCATTGAACATCTACTTCGAGGCAAGGGGAGAACCATTTGAGGGGCAGGTAGCGGTAGCTCACGTCGTCCTCAACCGGGTGGAGAAGAGCGGCACCTCGGTCAAGACGGTGGTGAACAAGCCTTGGCAGTTCTCATGGCTGAACTCAGGCAACCGGCCAGCGGTCACGGACTACGAGGCCCTTGCCACCGCCCTCAAGGCAGCTTATTCCTGCCTGGAGGAGCGGATGGACGGCAAGGATCTCTGGGGTGCTGATCACTATTACGCCTATGAGAAAGTCAATCCCTCATGGGCGCGAGGCATGAGGATGGTCATCGAGATCGGGGGCCATCGGTTCTTTAAGAGTTAAGGAGGTTATGATGGCCCTATTTTCAGAAGCTGTTTGCCCTGTGTGTGGCTATTATTGCTTGGGGTTAGGAGGAGCAGGTTGCATAGACAAGCCAGCGTTAATACTAAAATCTACGGGGGATAAAGAGAGGATGAAATACGAAGACCAATTAAGATACCAAGAAGATTGGCACAGGCTCAGTGTCCGGCTTGAAACAATAGAAGCTCGTATCCTCAGACTTGAGTTGAGTGCACCGCCACTGAACTATGAGCAGGAGATAACCACCGAGCCTTGTCCGTTCTGTGGGTCAAAGAAGGTGAATTATAACACCAACGGAGAGAACGCATACTGGGTGGTGTGCCGTGAGTGTGATGCTACTGGCCCTGACGGACAGACAAGTCTCCAGGCTATAGCTAAATGGAACCATGCAAAGGCCAGGGAGGGTAAACTCCCTGGCGAGTAACGGCGGGTCTTTAAGAGTTAAGACCCACCATTGTACAATACACCAGTGGTAGCCGATCCGAGGATGAGCCGACCATTGACCGGGTGAGCACAGCAGACTCGCTCACCCGCTGTAAAGGATGCGTCAACCAGCAGCAGCTTGAGTATCCCGGTTGCTGCTGTGTTGGCGATGATGAGCTTATCGTCAACCAGTTCCGAGAGTACCGTACCAGTCACCGCAGTCAGTGTCCCGCCGGAGTTTGCGGTCAGTCCATCGCCTGTTGCGTCATCGGAGATCCACACAGTGAGTGTGTGCCGTACCGCGATGGCGTCCCCTTCTGAATCTACTACGGTGAGAGTGATCTCAGTACCGTTCGGGGTTGTGGAAGCTACAGGTGTGGAGATGGTGACTCCATCAACCCCTCGTGTCTGATGCTCAAGCTCTGCAATGGCCTCTTGAAGCTCTACTCCCCCTTCGTACAACTCAGTGAAGTTATCGTTGATGTCCTGCTTGTCCACGCCGTCAATTACCCCGCCGCCCGGGTCAATCAGTCTTTGTGCCATAATACCTCCTAAGAGTTGAGTCCGAGTTTAGCTCGGGCAAGTCGTCGCAGCTTATCCTGGACGATTGGATTTTTGTCCCACGGCAGGTCGATTGGCTCGTAGGCCCACCAGCCCAGCGTGGCTACTGCAAAGCCGTAGATGTTACAGCGGAGCTTGGCATACCAGGAACTCCGGTCGGGATGGAGATTACCCAGGGTCAGGTTCCGTGAGTTGCTGACAAACCGCACGTTGGCCTGGAGGAAGAGAATGAAGTCCTTCTTGCCCAGCCCAAAATCGATATCGTGGATCAGGCACGGTGGTGCGTTGTTCACACCCTTGATAAAGTCAGGCACCATCCAGTTCCCCAGGCCATCACCAGCGCCACAGAACGTCGGCCAGCGGTGCAGGGGGAGGTCTTCTTCAGTGGGCAGCAACGGCACCAGCCAGTCGTGAACCTCCAACTCCGCACCGTGGTACTCAATTCGTACGTACTCGCTCATTCTTCTGCTCCGTAAGGGTGACAAGACTGCGATTGATCGCGTCCAGTTGGATCAGAATCCGGTTGTAGCGGTCTTCTGCTACTGCTACGGCAGTGTTGGTCCTTGCAAGGTCTGCTCTGTTTGCCGCGACCTCTCGGTTTGTCTCGTCGATCTTCACCCGAGCAACATCCTGCCTGAGTGATAGCGCCTGGTTGAGTTCGACGGCAGTCTGGTGTAGCTCATAGGAGTAGCGATAGCTGCCAGTGACTACTAGCAGACCTAGTACCCCAAGCCCCGTCATCGTCCACATGAATTTCTTCAGAGTCTCCATGGTTGCGGTGATATCCTTTCGTCTCTCCACCTCTACGCCGTGGAGCGCACAGACGGCACCTGTCTTGCCAAAGTCACAAGCCTCGCATTGGTATTCCTTGTCGGTCATGGCATCACGATAACTGGTTCAACGATGAAAGGTTCAGCCGTTGAGTTGTAACTCTGGTACGGCCCATCATACTGCGGTGCTGACCTCTTCCACATGTCGGTGAGAGCCTCCGCACCAAGCCAGAACATGCCAACCTTTGCCGCTACGTCGAGGCCCTTGTTGACTGCGCCCCATACCGGGTGGATACTCGGCTCGGTAGGCAGGTTGCCGGTGAACTCAGGAGGTGCCTTGCTGGTCACCGACTCGATCACTTGCAGCCAGACCCCAGGCATCACTTCCTTCATCGCAAAGACGATCTGAGTACCTGACTCCTTGTAGGCTTTGGCATACTCATCGTCCCGGTTTTGCAAGGTCTTGTGGACGATAGCCTCCTTGGCTATGCTGGCGTCTTTGATGTAGACTACGGACTCTCCAGCCATGCCAACCATGTCCCCTGCTACAGGGACATAGTCGGCGCAACTGGTGAGGCTTACTAGGAGGGCTAGTAGGAGCGGGTATCTCATTGTCATCCTCATTGGTTAAAGCCAGTGGCCCCGGTTGCCTCGGGGAAAGTCGTTGCGCCGGTTGCCTCGGAGAATTTGGTCTGCATCCCGCAAGGTGCTTCCTGACAGGTATCGCCGTAGCACCAGTTGTACTCTTCGTGGTGTGTCGAACATTCTAGCGCAGAGATGCAAAGAGAAGAATCCTCCACACAAGTATCTAATACAGGTGGAGCGGCCCTATAGATGTCCCACAGGTCGTTAATGAAAGGTATCCCGCTCCTATGAGTATATTTCGTGTGATATAAGCTGCAATCAATTCCGGCGTTGTAAGGTGCTTTCAGGTAGCACTCTGCCAGGTGTTCCGAGGTGGTCATCCCCATCCAGTAATCCATATAATCAAAAGTAGCCGGGTTGCCCCACTCCTCTGCTAATCCTGCTATGTGGGCAAACAAGGCCATCCCTATCTGTTGGTGGCTGTCGATATTTATACGGTAGGAGCTTTCGTGGGACCAGATAAACCCTGTGGCGAGGTGCCACTCTGATGGGTGTAGATGCTCATACTGAGACGATGCCCCTACGTTATTGCGGAACAAGGCTTGATAGTTACCTCTCCATGATTGGCCGATAGGGACAATCTCGCTGACTACTGTCGAGGTTGTTTCACCCACGTAATAAAAATCTGGAAAATCTCTAGGAACTCCTTTCGTTGATCCATTAATACTCCCATTCGCTACAGCATTTAGGAGTGCGTCCTCCCCCAGGAGTAATCCGGCAGTCAATACCGGCCCCATGAAGAAAACGGTATCAGGAATGCCAAGGATCCCACCGTGGTACATATCAATACCTATCTGTACTATATTTCTCGCAAGCTGTTCTCGCTTTGCATTATCCATCAGCAAGAGCATGTGCGCCTGACCCATAAAAGTCGCACAATCCTTGTGATAATTTGGCATCCTCTGCATGGCGTGGAGGTGCCTTCCAGTCCAGTCGTACACCCACAAGGGCCATGGTCCTCTAGAACCCCGAATCGCCCAATCAATCAGAGTGGCGAAACCGGCTTTTGTCGGCAGGACTATTGAGGACGTATCAATTATAGGCAAGCGCGACATCACCATATCCTCTGAGTCATACAGGGTGTGATCTCTATCTGTTGGAGCAGGTCGGAAATAAGTGGAATAATCGTCTATGGTGTTATCCATTATCGTCAGATAAGCAATTTCGTATAGTCTATCGTGGCTCGATGCTGCTCCACCTTCCCAGCGGGTAGTCCCGGCTGTTGGAGATGTTTTAGACTCAGCCGATATCAGCACATCTCCAGCGGTCAAGGGTAAGGGGAATGAAACGGTCAGTTCAGGCCGATATCTGAATTGGTCGGTGTCGTAAGTCAAGCCGTGAGAACCTCCACGATTTGCCACGCCTGGGTATATATCTGGGTTTATCTGAGAGCCATTGATAAAATCCTCCCCAGTTCCAGACGCCGCTGGAGTAACAGAAGAGACAGTAACACTCCCATCGTCTAACACATAATAATCCCCAGTCACAAATTGGCCGACAGTCTCATTGGTTGATAGCGTCCACGTAATGCCGTTCTGACTGATTACGTTACAAGTCTCTGTTCCTGTGATTGTTTCTGGGCAGTCAGTAGCATTAGCAGCCCAAGGAAAAAGAACCGCTATGACAATCGTGACTATTCTATAGTTACGTTGACTGCGATTTGTGTTGTTGTAGAAGTCCATGTTCCCCCCAAGTCAGCTACATTTGTTGCGGTGTCGCTATAAGCATCAGTTATTGTCTGAGAGTAGTATTCCCCGCCGGTAGTGTTGTTCCCGTAGCGATAACTACCAGATGATATAATACCTATGAAATACCCGGTGGAGCAATCGGCAGCAACATTTGCCCCCATGCTTGCGGTTTGCCACCCGGTACTGCCATTATTGGTGATAACCTCACTGCACCCGAGAAAGGTGTCTCCAGAATCCGGGGCCTCGTCTCCATCGTCTTCCCAGACACAGACTTTCACCTTTCTATTTGTGTCCGTTGTGGTCATTCGATTATATACGGCGGCTGTTGTGAAATCTCCAGCAGTACAACCAGATGTGCCACAGACTGGCGCTGCATAGTAGTTAATTCTGACCGCGTCATCGCTCGCGTATGTGGAGTTTGTCCCGAACGATGTCCACCCCAGATAGTCGGTTGTCCCGCCAACACAGGTAGAAGAACCAGCCGCTGTAGTAACTACGTAGGCATCACTCACCCCACCAATAGTCACCGTGCAGGAAGTCTCCGTTTCCGCATCAGCAGAGCTTGTCAGCCTTGCCCAGACGCTATCTCCCGATATAACGGTCCCGGCGGTGGAAGTAAATCCTGTGCTATTGCTTGTCTTGCTATAGGTTCCCCCCGACACGCTGATTTCTGTCGGATAATTTATTTCTGAGACAGTAATTGAATCGGAGGTGTATTCTGTAGATGGATCTGCATTGACCACCTCATTGAAGGTAAAATCCGCTGGAGTTTTGTCCCAAGCTGCATAGGTCAGGGCAGCGGTGGAGTACAGCCCGTCATCGCTCGCGACCTTGAATTTACTGTCAGTGGTGTTGATCCAGGCGGTTCCTTCAGATGGTGCTGTTGGATCTGTCGCAAGGATACTTACCCCACCAGCGGTTATGGCTGTGATCTGGCTTTGGATGTTTCCAGATAACCCGTTTAGATATGCCACCTCATCGGCGCTTACTGTTGCAGGCCAATCTCCGATATCCTCAAGATCCACAGTCGCAATCGGAGTCCCGGTAGTCCCGTCCTTTTTTAAGTATGTGCCAACCCCAGAGAAGAAACCCCCCACCTCTGCGCCGCTGATATCCAGCGTCTCTATCCGGACAGAATCATCAGGAAGCGTAACATCAGCAGGCAGATTAACATTCCCTTGAAACGTGTGCGCTCCGGTCCAGGTGATGTCGGCGGAAGCAGCTTGAGTATCGTCCGCGCAGGCCCAGGCGCTGCCATTCCATTTCGCGACCTGAGTTGAGGTACAGGTCAGAGCAGCTATGGCGGCAAGGTCAGCGTCGTAGGCTTGAACATTCGTCCCTATCGCTACCCCCATATTCGAGCGCATGTTGCTGGCGGTAGCAGACCCCAGCACTGTTCTGACATCCGCGCTGGGAGTGATCCCAGCGTAAGTGGTCAGGTCGGCATCGTAGGCTTGCACATTAGTGCCGATAGCCAGACCGAGAGCAGTTCTTGCAGCAGACTCGGTGGTTGACCCAGTCCCGCCTTGAGCCACTGCGACAGTGCCAGTCACCTCAACGTCGGCGCAGACCCATGCGGTGCCGCTCCATGCCGCTACCTGATCGTCGGCACAGTCGAGAGAGCCGAGGGTATCTGACCCGGCTTCGATCGTCGCATCGTCGGCGCAGCCCCATGCAGAGCCGTCCCATTTTGGCACCTCTCCAGAGTCGCATGTGAGCGTTGTGGTCGAGAGCGGGTTGAGTGCTGGTGCATTGGTCAGATCGTCATAATCCTTGTCCCAGGTGGCGAAGGTGTCTACGACAGTCGATGATACCACCGTGCCGGTAATGTCGATCCCGGTTCCGGCGGTGTACTCGGTTCCGGCATCCGCAGCACAAGCCCAGGCCGAGCCATTCCACTTGGCTATTTGGTTTTCGCTGCACGACAAAGCGGCGATGGTGTCGCTGTCTGTTGCGCCGTAGAGTTCGTTGAAGTTGTCATCGATGAACCCGAGCCGTTCGTTGACCGCTCCCCGGTAACCCCCGAGCGTTTCGGGTATGCTCACCGTTGTTATCTCCACTTGCGCGGCGTAACCTGGCCCCGCCATAAACGCTACTAGGAGAGCTAGTAGAAACCTTCTCATGCGACTACCTCCTGCCAGTACCTATTCCAAGGCTCATCAGCACCAGGAACCGTGGTGTTGGCGTTGATTTTACTCTCGTATATCTTACCGTTAAACCGCACCTTGTCTCCTATTTGATACGCATCATGCGCTCCAGTTGGCTGTACCCAATCAGGAATAACCCCAGGAAAGGAAGCAGCAACAAACAGCGCAGGAACAACTTGAGGTTCCCAGTCAGCCTGAGTAGTGTGAGCCTGTACCACCTTGTATAGTTTGATCTCCCTGGTAGCAGTCTCACCTGACCCAGTGACAATCTCATGCACCAGCATCTGATCGACAGAGACTTCCACTCCTGCTGCCCATCGCTCGTATAACTGCGGTGTGTTCGGCACACCCTCACGTTCACTCAAGGCTCGTGCCACGATCTCGGCACTGACCTCCTCTGGGAGGCTCTCGATAGCCTCAGTCATCTCACCCTCACCAGGAGTAGGCCACTCGCCTTTCTTCCAGATCGCTAACACTACCTGCGAACCGTCGATCACGCAGACAGGCCAGGCGTTTAAAGGGGTGATCCCGTTGATTACTGTGGAGCCGAGAGCATCTGATTTATAGAATCCTGATATATAGCTCATGTTATGCCCTCTCTACGTATTCAAGGATTTCAGCGTCGGTTACTGCGCCCTTGTTCCAGATTTGTAGGTGTCTTGCCCAGATTGGAAGGGCGTTGTCGTAGAACCATCTTAGGGCGGCGCCTGGGTTGAATGAGCCGTCAAGGTTGACCCAAGAACTCCAGTTTATACTTGCATCTATTGCGGTCATGTCTGCGTTATAGCGTCTGTATCCTGCTCTGAATTGAGAACCATCTGCTTTTGTCTGCAGCAATTTTAGATGAACTTCATTAGAACTGTATGCGTCTCCAATAATTCCGCTATACGATGTCCCGTCATACGAAATCGCTGTTCGCAACTCACCGCTACCAAATTTCCCATAGAATAAAGTCGATAAGGCTGAACCAATGTCTTTTGCTGTTAGCACATTACGAAATGCCCCATCCATTAACTCAGCACTACTAACCCCCATGGTCACCAGAGCAGCCAGTGTCATCGTAGCCGGGTTAACCCCATCACCACCAAAAGCCTCAGTCAGAGCCGTAGTGAGCGGCAGGTACAGTCCGTTATCGCTGCTGGTTCCTGCTGCGGATACTACGCTTACTGCTCCGGTTGTTCCGGCTGGTGGGGCTACGAATGGGAAAACGTAGGGAGATTGAACCAGTTGTGGTTTGGAGATGCGGATGGTTAGGTTTACTGTTTGGCCAGATGGGATCTGACAATCTACATACGGGTTTAGAGACGCTGTATCTGCGTGTGTAAGAGTTTTAGTTATTCTCCCCGCAGAAAATGCTGCGGTTTGCCACGCTACAGAAGATCCGTCAGCTTTCTTTTCTGCAACAGTTAGGTTAGAATTTCCTCCTGTTGGCACTGCACCAGAAACGATTTCTGCTGCACAAGTATATGTCCATGTTTGCCCCGCTATTGCGGCTACAGCTGGGCCAAAGCCTACCCCCATATAAGCATTACTTGTTGCTGTCCCGCTCCATGTATATTCAACCCAACCATCACCAACAGCAGAAACTGTTCTGGTGATCCCATTAGATGTTCCAACTGCCGTCCAGTCAGTAGGCGCAACCCCAACACTAGCCCCAACACACAGTGGATTGGTAATCTCATTTTTGTAAGCAGGTCCACCCCAAACACCCTTTAAGTTACCGGCGCTATCAGTGTGGATTGCAGGAACAGCACCAACACTCACACCATCGGAGTCGTATTGATTCCCTGCGTATCCGTAGTCCCAGGAGTCGTTGCCTTTTTCAAACTCCAGGCCATCTTTGGCGTTCCAGAGGAGGAGCAGAGAGGGTGGATAGGGATACGCTTGCACCCACTTGTCCGTCTTCTCAAGGCATGCCCCTGTCTGTGCTGCACTCAGCAGCACCAGACCTTTGGTGCCGACGCGGACAAAGGCGTTCGCATCGACCGTCTCCAGGTCAACCTCCTTAGCTGCACCATCACCGTCGAAAAATACATTGGCGGTGTCAGCGGCAATCAGCCCGGCGTCTTCTGGTAACTTGATGATCAGGCCATCGGCTGGGATGACTGTGGCATGGAGGCCATTGCCAGAGAGATCTTGAAAGAGCACTGTCCCCCACTCGTCATCCTCGTCCCACTCTCCTTCCTCGAGCCAGGCACCATCCTCACCTTGCATGACACGGGTGAACCGATAGTAGGCCAGGACGTAGGTAGAGCACGGGCCGAGGACACCGGCTCCGGTACCGCCAATCGCGGGTAGTCTCGGCTTGAGCTTGGGCTGTAACTTCGATACGAGGAAGCTCATGGCCTACGGTCCGACGTAGATGGTAGCCGTCCCTGCGACAGAGGCTCTGACCCGGTAGTCCACGGCCAGGTCGGGTACGCTGATCGGGCTGGCGTTGCGGCTGGTGGCGATGAACACCGGCAACCAGTCGTCCTCATCAGGGATGGTCATCTCCAGCACGACATGGCCGGTGAATGAGCCAATGACCAGGATCTCCGAGATCTCAGCCGTCATGTTGAACGTCGCAGAAGTGGCGGATTCGTCGGTATACTCAAAAGTCTGTGCCATGTTACTAGCCTCCTAGTAGGTTAATGCCAGCCGATAGTGTAGTCGTATGCTTCGATAGCCGAGACAGTGGTCAATGACATGACTGCCGCGATGTGGACCTTCATTATTCCGTAATTGTAGGCAGGGACTTCATACCCGGCCTTATAGAGATCCTTGAGATCGCCAAGAGTCATCGACGTTGATACCGAGGCATCGTAATTATCCCACTTGCCGTCGTTCATCGGGAGTGGATCGGCATCGGCAGTGCCAAGGAGGGTGCAGTAATTGATCGTGTTCAGCACCGCGTCCGTCACTTTGTAATACTCCTCCTCGAACAGGAACGGCTGAACGTCCTTGTAGTCACAGTAAGCCTGGATCGCGGCGATAGCCTTCCCCATCGCCTCTGGCACGGTGTCCTCCCTTGGCTCGGCGGTCCACCCCTCTGGGACTGCCTCCCCGAGATCGGTGATGACCTGTACAACCCGGTCGGCGTCGTAGTAAGTTCCACGATTATCGACTAACTCCTCCCAGGCTGCGCCGCTCCAGGCCATGACCGAGCCTTCAGTCGGTGCATCTGGCGCGACCGTGACTGCGTTGGCTGGGATGAGATATTCCCCTGACTCAAGAGGATTCGCACTCGCTACAGTCGAGCCGAGATATTCGCCAGTGACTGGGGAGTAGTGGTAGATCTGCATGGCATCTCCTAATATTTTATCGCAAACATGACGTTGACGTTGCGCGGTCGAGTCTCGTTCCCACCTGTAGCACTTGTGGTGTACTGCCGTGGGCTATTCTGCGTAACCGACCCCTCGGTATAGGTCGAACCGCCTGGGTCATAACCGGAATCGTGGAAAACGTGTGTATGGGACTTGAACCCGTCTGCCTGCTTGGTTCCGATATTATCCCCAGTTGTCCCATCTCCACGATTCGTTCTAGTGGTCCTGTCTGGATCATTCGTCGATCCGTGTGCCCAACCTCTTGGAAACTCCCCGCGCAGATCCGGCACGTTGAAGGTTGTGGACCCGTTCCCAACTCCGTAGGTCGTACCGATAACGTCAAAAAGGCTGGAATACGTTGTCCGACTGATGGCAGCGCCGTTGCATTCAAGAGTCCCTTCGGGGGCGGTGGCGGTCATCCAGAGGAGTATTGTCCCGGTGGGTATCCCGGCAGACCATGAGTCAACCCAGGAGCGGACTCCTGCTGCGGTAGATGAAAGCACCATCCCATCACTGGCCGGATTCCCAAGAGGTGACTCGGCCTCGACTGACCCCAGCTCATAGCCATCGGTATACGGATCAGCGACTATCAGTGCCTTGCCTTCATCGCCTGTCTCTGGCACAGGCAGGTCAACAGCGGCAGCAGCGGCAAGAGCAGCGGCTGCGTACCCCTCTGCGAGATCCCGTGCCGTCTCGGCATCTGTGACATCCGCTGCCGTAGCTATCACATCAAGAGCCGTCTGGGCTTGCCACGCATCGATATCTGTATGCCAACCCTCGATATCCTCGTGGAGGGCTGTGATACTGGATACGTCCAGGAGGAGTCGCAGTTTACCCTCTGCGAGGTCAGTAGCAAACACTCCAGAGGTGTGAGAATCAATTACGACATACCAGCTCTCCTCGTAGACCGCGACGTTCAGTAGGGAATAACTGACCCCTGTCTCCCAGGCCCCTTTCCACTCTGTCGCCTGGAGGGCACCCGCGAGTTGGGTGTTCATCTGCTGGAGGAGCATGATAGTCCGGTCAAAGGATCGCTCGATGATCGCCGCCGGAAGGGCGTTGTTGTTCACCCAGGCGTACTCCTGGACGAACTCAAGGATCCGGCGAATTTCCAGCCGACCGCCAGTAATAACCCCGTTGGTCACCGTGACCGTGCCACCGACAAAATCGGATTCAAGCACAACCGTGTAATCCGTGGTCAACGTAAGAATGGTGCTCAGACCATCCGGCCCGAGATGGACGACCGTCAAGTCCTCTTCATCGTAGCACGTAAAGGTGTAGGTATAATCCCCGGCACCGGAGTAGGTCGCACTGGCGATAGGGGTCGTTGCCGAAACGGTCATGGTGTGCTCCTGTTAAAAGTAGGGCTTGAGTGCTTCCCTGGTCTGATTCATCTCTTTGTAGAGCCCCTCGCGCATCTTCTTCTCCTGGCCCGGGTCACCGCCATTCTGGAGGAACCGGGTGAGGAACTTCTCGATCTGTTTCTCCCGGATCTGAAAGACCGGATTGTACTGCACCAGTTTCCGTGCGGCCTCCCTGCGAGCAGCGTGCATCTTGGTCACCGCTGTGCGGGTCTCCAGTTCCCCGGCTTTCAGCTCACCGGTCGCCGGGTCGTAGATCATCGGGTTGTTGGCGAACTCTTTCATCTCCTCAGCAAAGGTCTTACCGGAGGGGAACCTGGACTCACCAGTGTACAGCTCGAACCGGTCGCGCATCTTGGCGGTCATTTTGACATCGTCATGACCAACCTCTACCCCGTTCGCCCCGTTCCCCATACCGCTAATCGATAGGGCGGTGTTCCTCGGATAGTGCTTATCATACTTGATTAGCGCGAGAAAATCTGTAACTTCTTTCTCTCCTCCGTACCATTCAAACTCTGCACCCGGGCCAAGCCGTTCGAGCGGGAGAATCCTCCTGCCCCACATGTTCCGTTTGAGACCATACGACTCGGTATGATCCATCCAATCCGAGAGAATCTTGTCAACGAACCCATCAGTTGTCTTGAGACCCGGTTCGTAACCCATCAGGCCAGATACCCATTTGGGCGGCTTCATTGGAGAGAGGGTGAGCGCGGCCATGAAGTCACCAATACCCTGGACATCCCCGTACTGAATCTTTTGATTGAGTGTACTGATGAAGTCCATGTACTCCTTGATCCAGGGGCCATCGGTGACCGCCTGCATCAACGGATGGAGGGCTTTCATCACCGCCTCGGTGCGGTCATCGTCGTCAGCGTAGCGGTAATTGTATTCCTCAATCCCCTTCATCGTCGCTGTAACGTAGGTTAGCGGGATAGCCAGACTCGGTGGCAAGGCATCGATCGGGAAATACTGTCCGGCGATCTCAAGGGTATTGCCCACCTTGCCAGTCGCCCGGTACTGCATATCCCGCACGGCCGGGTCGATGGCGTCCGGGGTGTGGATCTTGATCGCCCCGGCACCAATGATCCCAGCCGTCCCGGCCACCAGGGTCCATGCCCCTGCCACCCGGGCCATCGCGAGATCGTGGGCCTCTGGCCCCATCC
>JABXJR010000155.1_pt1 | contig 14014 bp, 15 predicted proteins | sample 7431291 | NCBI WGS metagenome assembly JABXJR01 (sample SAMN14395756, study PRJNA613071) | wetland metagenome | isolation source: water samle H3 from high-altitude wetland | place: Chile: Salar de Huasco, high-altitude wetland | collected 2015-11-10 | reverse complement strand
GTTCCATACTTTAGGCTTTACCTGATCGAGTACCGATTTACGTTGGAAGTTGCTTCCGATTGTGCCAAAGAGTTTTTATATGAATTAGTCAAAGGCTAAAGGATAATGAAGGAATTAACATTAATTTTGTGCTTATGAAGAAGGTATTTATCATTTTTGCGTTGCTGCTTGTTAGCGGCTCGTTATTTTCGCAGACCATTTATATCCGTGGCAATCAGTTACAACTCAGGTATGGGAGTGAATTTTGGTCTGTAACATTGCAGGGCGATTCTATTTCGTTTGACGGCAATTTGATGAAGTTTCAGAGGGCTTTTGGCGGCGACACGCTGATAGTTGGCGCTGATACGGTAACAAGGGGCGGCTTTTATGCGACTGACACGCTTGGTGTAACGTCATTTGTAACGCTTGGGGACACTTTGAGCGGAGTAGGAGGCGGCGGTGGCGGCTCAGATACGGGCTACGTCAAGACAACGGGGGATACGCTTTGGGGTATTTATTCACTTAATCATACTACTTTCGACGAGGGTTTGATGTTACGGGCAACGGCAACGTCTATTTATTTTGGTGCAAACATAGCAAATACTCCTTTAGACCTTCAAAACACAGGAATGGGTAGATTCACAATGGGCTCATTAACAACAGGAAGCGATAATAGTGGATTTGGAGCTGAATCTTTAAGAGAAATTACTGACGGATACGATAACAGCGCCTTTGGTATTTATTCGCTTAATGGTTTAGTTAGTGGTTATAAAAATAGCGCATTTGGTTGGGGGTCTTTAACGAGTAACGATAGTTATCAAAATAGTGCATTTGGTTGTAACTCGCTTAACCAAAACCAAACAGGGTATTATAACAGCGCTTTTGGTTCATCTGCAATGGAAAAAAACGCAACGGGTGTAGAGAATACAATCGTAGGCGCTCGTGCGATGTATAACAACACAAGCGGAAGCGGAAACGTAGCGATAGGCTTTTTAGCGGGGTTTAATGAAATGGGTAGTAATAAACTTTACATTGATAACTCAAATAGTGCAACACCTTTAATATACGGAGAATTTGACACCGACACGGTTGTAATTAATGGAGACTTAGGAATTAGCGGCACTCTCACAGTAACCGACAGCATAAGCCTTGCCGATGCCTTGCTTGACAGTATCACATCAAACCAAATGAGAATAGGCAATATAACGTACACCAACTATAACCAAAGCATATTAGACGATGCAAGTATAACTGCACCAACAGCGATTTGCGGGTGGGGATCGGTTTATATCTTTAACTCAGGGACTTTGGCAGAGTACGGTCAATTCTACTTCAATACCGATGGCTCGGTTGTATTGACTGACTATTCAGCGAATACGGTTACGACAGACACCGATGGGAAACTTTGCATCATTGACAATGGTACTGGGTTTATCATTAAGAACCGATTAGGCGGCACACGGAATATTAAAATAGAACTGAAACACTAATGAAACAGATACTATTTATACTCTTATTGTCGGTTGCTCTGATTGCTTCGGGGCAAACGACCGTCAAGCATAACGGGGCGGTCGTAAAACTCAACGGGGCAACGATAAAATACACCGATGCAGGGATAACATTTGAACCAGAAACAGAGGCGTTCTGGGCGAGGACAAGCGGAACTATGTCAATCGGTTGGAAAGTGGCGTATAATAACATGATCATTGCTCTCAAAGACGAGGGTATTTGGGACTTAGCCGACATGATAAAAATATATTCAACTGAAAACGCTGCTGATGCCTTACTTGACCTTACTGCCAACGAATTAAACAGCGTCAAAGAGGGTGGTGCAATGACCTTTACAACAAAAGAGGGCTTTGAATCAAGCGGATCGAATAACCTTAGAGAAATGCGACCAAGCACCGATGCGGTTCTAATGGCAGCCGATGACCAAACATATTATTACAGAAGTAAAATAGTCAGCGCTGATGCTACTTGGGTGTTTGGTACCTATTTCGACACGGCTGCAAGTGGGGACGGGATCGCAGGGTGTTATTATGTGACAAATGCATCAAGTCCTTTTGGTTATCCTTATATTAGGGTACAAGCATCCATTGAGCCACAAACATCTACGAACTTCGATGCAACGGCTTACGGGATTACAGATATTAGCATTGCGGGGACTGTTGACGGCACAACGTGTTATTCTTACATTAATGGCAGCGTAATAGAAACGCTCACTGGTAAAAATGGGGCTTTGGCTAACTCTTATATGTGGTCGCTTGGGGAAAACCAATATGCACAGGCGGACGCTGGGTGTGTCGCTTACTTCGTTTATATTGGAAAGGCTTTGACTACCTCCCAATTATTGGCACTTGATGACATCTACGATGCTTGGATAATCGAAATTTCAACCTTATAATATGGACACACAAAGATATTTACCAGCTCATAAGGATTCGTTTGGCTTCCTAAGAACGGCACTTACGGGAGTAACTACTTGGACTGACAGACAGATCAGAAACACAGGCGTTGTTGTACCTCACATCGCTAAAAACGACCTATTCAGTTATAACATTCAATTCAACCACGACAAGCAGTTAGGCGTTAATATTGACGACTTCCATTTGCATATTTTACCCGTTGGAACGGTAACAGCGGGGCAAATTATCGCTATTGATTACGCTTGGGGTTGGTATTCGCTTAACGATGTTATACCTGACACGCTGCCGAACACAGGTACGGCTACGCTTGAACTTGCAACGGGCGACCAATACAAGCACTTACTAATGGATATTGTAACTAATATGGCACATCCGGCAACTGAGGGCTATTCATCATTTTGCCTCATCAAGTGCCAACGCAGAAACGATGGACAAGATACCTACGCAAGTGAAATAGCCATGCTTGGGGCTGATTGTCATTATATTGTAAACAGAAACGGCTCAACTTCACGCTTATCTTAATCCTAAAACTATGACATATTACATTCTTTTGGCAGTCGGTTTCCTACTTATGTGGGCAAAAACTATTGATTCAGCAACTCGCAGACTTGACTTTGATTTACGGTATTTCATCCGATTGAACTGGTTTAAGTTTGCCTTTGGTAGTGCCTCTGCGGTGGTTTGCGGCTACTCATTAGACTATTTCTTTAGCCTGATGGATCCAATGCTGTCTTATTTCCTTGCATTCGGAACGGGTTGGTTTTGCTCCTCGTTTGTGAATGAATTTCTTAAAGTATTCAGATCAAAAGTAAATTACTAATCTTAAAAAAATGGCAGACGTAAAAATTTACAAAATCATTGACGGGCAAAAGATCGAATCTTTCATGTCCAAAGAATCATACGACAATCTACCCGCAAATAAAAGGGGATGGATGCTTTACAGCGATGAAAAGAAAATAGAGATACCAGAAGAGGTATTGAAGTTAATTGCTATCAAAGAAACCCCTATTGAACTGGCAGATATGATGCCCATTGTTGAGGGTATAAGTGAGGGTATAAGTGAGGGTGTAATTATAGAACCAAAACCAACTAAAAAGGCGAAGAAATGATAGTAGAGAACAAAAAGAACAAGCGGCAATTCGCAATCAGTCAAGAGGATTGGGACGTACTGAAGTCAACAGGCAAGTCAAAGCTATTCAAAGTGCTTTCAACTGACACGTTCAAGCCAAAGACAGCCGATATACCAAAAGAAATTCAGGTATTCATTGAAAAGATCGAAGCCAATAAAAAAGACAGCAAACAAACTAAAACCCAAAAAAAATGAGTGAATTTATTTATTTTGCCACGAAACTTCTGAACCTCACAGAGGACGAAGTTAAACAGCGCTACTATGAGAATGATGCAGTCAAAGACGGAGCAGCGGATGAGATTCTCAGTACTGTATCTAAAAAGATTACCGATGCAAAGACAGACGGACAAGCGAACTTTGACAAGGGCTTTCAAAAGGCAGAGGCTAAGTATAAGAGCGCAGCCGAGAAACTATTCTCAGAAAAGACAGGCGTAGAATATTCAGACGGGCGCACCCTTGATGAAATGATCGAGGAGTATTCAGAACGTAACCGCAAAAAGAGCCTTACAGATGCCGATATCAAGATTCATCCTTTATACAGGGACTTGGAAAAGAACTCAATTAAGGTAGACGAATACAACAAGCTCAAACAGGAACATGAGCAATTCGTAAGCAACTTCCAACGTAAATCGGTACTCGATCAGGTAAAGCCTAAAGTATGGAACATCGTATCTTCGATTAACCCGGTACTTGAGGCAAACCCAAAGGTCGCAGAAACCCGCAAAAATACTTTTCTTTCGTTGTTTGATTCATACGACTATCAGATTGAAGGTGATGATATTATCGTACTTAAAGACGGCAATCGAATTGAGGACAATTTCAAAAACCCGTTAAAATTTGACGAATTTGTGAAAGACCACGCATCCAATTATTTCGAGTTCAACAAGCAGAAGCCGACGGGCGGAGCGGGGAACAATGGTGGCGGTGGTGATTCAGGATTTGATATTCCAATGCCAAAGAGCCTTGACGAATTTAATGAGCAACGATCTAAACTTTCGGGCGAGAAATTAGTCAAATATGGCGCATTAGGTCGGGATTACCTTCAAAAACTCGGCTTACTTTAGCCTCCTTGTGTCGGGATAATGACAATGACAGTCGGCGGACTTAAAACGATGAACGACAAATTAATCTAAAAGGAGAAAAAAACTATGAGTACAACCGCAGGGGTATGGTCAGAAACCCTATTACAAAACGTCCGTGAACGAGCCGATGCTCTCATGTTTGACGATCGTATCAAACAACAGTATATGCCAGTATTAGGCGCAGTAGAAGCGTTGAACCGTGTGCAGACCGCAAATATTCGCACCCTAAAAAGTGGATTGAAAAACTACACCGTTGAGGTGGAATGGTTGAACTATTGCGGCTTAACCGTTACCGATAATGTAGCTTGTGATACAGGTGGAACAGAAGGTTCTACAAATACAGAAACTTACACTCTGGACGCCGACAAGATGGTTAAATTCAAAGTGCAAGAGGCTGACTATAGAGATAATGATTTCGGAATGGAAGAAGCCGTTGCTAAAGGTTTACTTGCTGCTGATTCAAAAATATCTGAAGCATTTGCCCAAAAATTTGTAACCGAGTTGAACGCTGCCAAAGGCGTTAATCAGTACACAGGCGCTCCGGGCAACGTCGTTGGTGCTGATACCTTCATCGCAACAGGTAGTTGGGATTACACCCTTTATGCTTATCTTTTGCAAGTTGCTGACAAAAACAAGTTTTCTGCTCCAGTTCTTTTGAACGGCAATAACTTGTATCGCTCATTCATAAATGCAGGATTCGCAGCCGGAAACGCTGACGGAAAAGCAGGTGCAGCCGCTTTCGGTGCAATGCCTACCTATTTCGACATTCACAACTTACCAGCGGTCAACAATGCAACCGAGATCAGTTACTTGCTGTCTCAGGGTTCATGGGCTTGGGCTTCCGCTCCTAAGTTTGAAACATCTTTGCGCAACTTCCAACACGAATCACGTTACTCTTTCGAGAGCCGTTTCATTCCCGGTTTGTGGCTTAACGTCCAGATCGTTGAATCATGTGTTGAAGATTACGTTTCTTACGACTTCAAAGTATCCAGTAAGTATGGCATCTTTGCCAACCCCGCCGGATGCACCGCTACCAACACAGGAACGCTGACATTTGTTTGCGGCGCTTCCGCATAACGACAGTTCTGTTTGCTTCTGTCTCATTGGGTGTCTCCTTCGGGGGATGCCCTTTGTTTTTAGCCTTATGCTTTACATTCTAATTATCTATTGACGTACTTTTGAAACTAAAAAGATGGAAGTAAAAGAACTTGACTTTAATAACCCGTTCATAGCAAACGGACGGACTTATAGAGTGAAAACACGGCTATCGGTGGCACGATGGATTCAGTTTGAGATTGCTCAGATTGAATTAGCGCATGGTGTTTCCTTTGCCGACATGATTAAGAACTGGCAGACTGCCTACGACCTTGCAAACAAAATGAAGTTAGCCGATATCGCTGTTTTGGCGCATAATCAGTTGACATCTATTGCCACGAGGCTTGAGGACAGGACGCACCCAGTACTTAAAATCTGTTCACTGTTTGTGAATTACGATGGAGAGGACGAAATCCATTGGGACGAAGATTTGGTAAAAGAGAAACAAAACGACTGGACGGAGGAGGGTTATTCGATGCAAGATTTTTTTCAGTTAGCCTATCAGTTAGTACCTCAATTACTCGCCGTCTTAGACGAGACTTCCCTTTCTACTTCAAAGAAAGCGAAAGACGAATCGAAGGAATTGAATATATCGGAGCAATACGCTTACGAATAATGCAGATGTGGGACGAAATGATAGGCATGGCAGCACGGGGCGAAGGGTGGACACCGGACGCTTTAAGATCGCAGGACATAGACTCGTTTTTAGTAACGATGAGCAACTTTGAGAAACACACACGAGAAAAAATAAAACATGGCCGAAATAAATCTTAACATAGGGGCGAACTTACAGGACATCACGGACGGATTGAAGAAACTGCAACAGTCCTTTGCTGAATTTCAGGATAAGGCAAAGGCGGGATTTGGCGACGTAGAGGCGGCGGGAGATAAAGCATTTAAGGATTTGAAATCCAATATTGATAAAACTTTGTCGCCTGATGCGTTCAAAGCATTTGCTAATGAGGCGGTTAAGAGTAACGATGTTTTGACGGAGGCGATAAATGACAGCACCGATGCGGAGAGAAAGCGGCTAAAGATACTCAATGAAGAAATACAAGACCTTGCCGAACTAAAACAACGGTCAAAGGCGGCTTATGATCCAAGTGAGATAAAGGCTTACAATACAAGAATAAAAGAAACCGAAACGAGAATAAAGTCTTTGGGCGGTGGGTATTCCTTGCTAAAGGACATATCTAAATTATCTTTGGGTGAGATGCGAAAGTATCTTTTTGAACTTAGGAACATGAATATTTCTGCATTTTCAGACGAGCAGTTAAAGGAATATAAAAGGGCTTTATTTGAGGTAACAGACGCTCATGCTGACCTTAAAAAAGCGACACGGGTAAACTCAGATACAACTCAATCGTTAATAGGTGCGTTTAGCGGAGTGATCGCAGCGGCTCAGGGTGTAACGGGTTCACTTGCATTATTTGGAATCGAGAATAAGAACTTAGAAAAATCCATGTTAGCCTTGATCAATCTAAGTCAGGCAATGGAGACCTTTCATAGGCTCAACGAAGAAGGTACAATAAAGGACACCTACGCAAAGATAAAAAATACCGTTGCCACATGGGCGAATAACAAGGCGCAAACATCAGGGACAAAGGTTGCATCTGGCTTTTTCAAGGTCATTGCGGCTAATCCGATGTTAGCACTTGCAGCAGGGGTGGCAGCCGTTGGCGTTGGGCTTTACTTGCTTATAAATCGCATGAATAAGGTAAACGAAACCCAAAAACTATTCAACGAGGCAAACAAAAAGGCAGCCGAGAACATGGCTTCTGAGCGGGTTGAATTAGATCAGTTGACTTTGAAACTTGCCGATGCTATTCGTGGGCGCAAAGATGTTAATAAATTGGTTGCTGAATACAACACTAAATTCAAGCAATACGGGGCAAACCTAAAGACCGAAAATCTGACCTTAAAGGAATTGGCGAACAGTTATACAAGCGTTACCAACGCAATGATAACACGCTTTAAGATACAAGCCTATGAGGAGCAACTTGTCGAACTGTATAAAAAACAGGCTACGCTTGAGATGCAAAGAGCGGAGCGGCAAAACGAACTAAACGAGGCTTACGGGGAAAATCTAAACCTTTTGGAAGCTACCAATTATGTTATTGGAGGCGGTGCATTTATTGACGCTTATAAAGACTTGGATGGAGAACTTAATAAGGTTCAAAATCAGATATATGCGTTTAACAGAAACTTGATACAGCAAAATAATTTACTGCCAACAACAACGCAAGAAGTAACAGAATACGGGGAGGCAATAAAAAGAACCGCTAAAGGCATGGGCGACTTGCGATTAATGACGCTAAAGGGATACGAAACATTTGAAGAAGCAGAGGACGTTGTACAGAATTTTGCAGATGAACTCACGGGCATTGCAACAACAGACAACCTGAAAACCGCATTTGATAATGGTGACGAACTCGCTCAGGCGGTTGTTTCCGGAATGATGAAAAGCGAAAGCGGATTAAAAGAGCTTTACGACAGGAGAATTATAACCCATGAGGCATACATCGAAAGCCTAAGCAAAGTTAACGAAAAGAAAATCCCTACCATGCTTGATCAGGTTAACTCCATGCTTGAAAAGTACGGGATTAGCCCAATATCTCAAGGGCAACTTGACCAAATTAAAGACGTTGTTGGTAAGTCTATCGATATTTTTAACAATGCGCTTGAAAGACAAATACAAGGGTATGATCAACTTATTGCCCAACGTAATCAAAAGATAGGCGAACTACAATCACTATTAACGGCTGAAATCCAACTCAACGAGCAGGGCTACGCTTCTAATATTTCTGGGCTTGAGGATCAGATCAGGCGTGAGCAACAACTAAGGGACGATGCTATTGCCAAAAGAGAACAGGCATTGAAACGTCAACAGTTTATCGAGCGGGTAACTCAATCGATTAACCTTGCTTCGTCTATTGCTCAGTTGATCAAAGGAGCAGTAACACAAACGGGCGGAAACCCAATTTTAGCTCCTATCTTAGCCGCTGCCGGTATAGCCGCAATTTTAGCGTTGTTTAAGCAACAAAAAGCCGCATCAAACGCAGCTACATTCGCAAAGGGTGGAAGCGGTGTGCTCGGTGGACGTAGGCACTCACAAGGCGGAACTAACTTAGGCGAAATAGGCGAGGGCGAACAGGGCGAGGCATGGTACATTTTATCCAGACAAGCGACAAGTAAGAATAAGTCCCTAATGGATGCAGCGTTTGAATTTGCCAACGGGAACAATAAAATATCACTTCCCAACGTGAGCGAACACGGGGGCGGCACCTTGGAACTCGAACTAAAGGAACACGGCGAAATCGTTAATATCTGGAATCACTTGAAGAAAAACAAGACTATCATAAGCGGCAACGGATACAGAGAGGAACGATTCGGAAACGTGACACGGAGAATTAAAGCCTAATGCTTTTTTGAAAAGAGAATGTATTTTTTAACTTTGAAACAAAAATAAAATGAGTATATCTAATTCCTGTTTTGACAATATAATCGGGCTTTCGCAGACCGAATGCGACTGCTACGATGTAAGCGGCTACACTACTTCGCTATCTGGATTATACCTTGATGAACTTGAGGGTATGAATATAAAGAGCCTTAATGAGCTACCAGACTGCGATAAGGGTGTATTAGTGGAGCGGTTTGACAAGGCTTATAAGAATGCAGTCCAACAGCTACGGAATGACACTCAGATCGAGGCGCAAAACCATTTTGAATCCCGATTTAGCTCGTTTGTCGGTAAGATCGGTTTAGCGCAAAAGACAGCCACATACACGGGGCTTTCAAACACTTACGCTTATGTACGCTTCACTTGCCGCCAATTAGTAGGGGCTTCGCTTACGATTAAAGGCATTTCGACCTTGTTTGAGGCAACGGGAGCGAAGAAACTTTGGGTGTATAACGGATTGAATGAACTTTTGGCAACTTATACATTGAATACAGTTGCTAATTTACTAACTGACAATGACATTGCAGATTTAACATTGCCGTTATTCGATGACCGGGTAGATTATGCCGAGTATTATTTTGTCTATGAGGTTGGAAACAACAGACCTAAAGACAATACGTTGAACTGCAAAACGTGCGGAGGCACTTATGTTTATAATCGAAATAATCTTTGTTGGAATAAAAATCCATATAAAAAAATCGGATGGACTAATTTTGTTTGCGTGAGTGCCGGGCAAACTGACACTTTGGATTTTGAGTGGCCAACAACGACATCAGCATTAGGAACTTATATGCTTGGGCTTGTGTTCGATGTGAATATCTCATGCGACTACAAAGAGTTTTTATGCTCTGAGGACTTCGATTACAACAATGATCCAGTCGCTTTGTCTATTGCCGTTGCACTTCGTTACAAAACAGGCTTAAATTTAGACCATGACATTTTATCAACTGGCGAAATTAACCGATGGACAATGATTGACCACGACATGATTGCTGCTAATATGGAGCTTTACGACAAGCGATATACCGAAAATGTAAAGTACATTGCGCAAAACGTAGACCTTACGAAGTCGGATTGTTGGATGTGTAAAGAATATTTTGCAATTCATAAAGGCAGGATCAGCGTATGAACATGGATGAAGCGGCAAATAGGATAACCGATCTGATAAATTACCTTGATGCTAATTTACCAGAAACACTTGCTTTGATTGGAAACGACATGGCAGCGGCTATCGAATACCGTGTAATCCATACAGGAAAAGATGCGAACGGTGGCACTTTTACTCCGTATTCCCAGACCAAACTACCCGCCTTTTTTTATCGTAGCACGGCTGCAAGGGTAAAGGCTCAGAACAAGATAGATGCACTTGAGGAAGCGGGTGAGCAGTTATCGTATGCTGATTTTCGCAGACTGATAGGCAAAGAAACGCAATTTAAAAACTTTCAATTAAGCGGTGAAATGTGGTCACAATTTAAGGTAGTATCTACTTCGCCAACAAAAACAACCGTAGGCTTTGCCAACAAGTCAGCCTATGATAAAGCAAACTGGAACTCAAACAGGGAGGGTAAAAACATCACAGCACCCAACAGAGAAGAAATAAAGGCAGCCGAAGAAATGTTAACAGACTTCGTAATCGAATCATTTAACGCAATTTTCAAATGATAAACAAGATAGTTGAAAAGATAAAAGATGACTACCTATCAGCGATTAACTTCAATGATCGTAATTTTGGTTTAGTAAGGACCCACAGGGAAAAGCAAAAGACCACAGACGGGCAAGTGGAAAAGGTTTATCCAGTTTATAAACACACGCCTACATCGTGCAACTCAGGCAAAGAAGAAACCTGCATTCCTGACAGCTCGTTTATGTCGTTATCTTATCACGAGGGTCAATCTGTTTCAGTTGTACAAGGATCGAATGGGTTTTTATCCGTTACGGCTCAGGTTAGAAATATTTGGTGGATGAACTCAAGCAAGATTAACAGTACCATTGGAGTGGATGACCTTGCACTGAATATTATCAAAAGTTTTCCGGTTAACATTGCGAACTTCGATAATATGGCAATGATACGGGTAGAGGTCACAGGGATGGATTTAAGCCCGGCTATCTTTGGTCAATACTCCTATAACGAGGCAAATAAACAGTACTTGATGCCGCCGTTTTATTTCTTTTCGGTTAATTATACCGTTACCTTTCGGATTCACAGAAGTTGTGTTGATGACATCACGATAAACCCAGACGTATGTTAGTCTTATCGGTTATCGTTATCGCTTGGGCGTGGCGCAATGTAATCTTGCAACCAAATATGATTGGCGGGTTTTTGGCAGATTGGATGGATCGACACTCTGAAAAGCATCACTACATTATCTATCCTTTGGGATATTGCTCAAAGTGTTTCGCCGGTCAATTAGCGCTATGGATGTATCTTTATCAATCATGGTTTGCCTATGATTGGTTTGAACATATTACTGTTGTTTGCGCTGCCTTACTTGGCATCACGGTTTTAGAATACATAACAAACCGGCTTAGAAATTTAGCCTAATGCTTTTAAGATTCATTTTATTAAGGATTAATTTTGTCCTATGCGATTTTATCTGACACATGGAACGAGTAAGAAACTAATAACACCTTTGGGCGGGTTTGGGCTTAAATTCGACAAAGAGGATAATTCTGTTGGGTTACGCAAGAAATGGAGCGGTGAAGTAACTTTATCAGATCGCAGCGGAACAGATTATACCTTTGTAAAGAATATCGAACAATCGGATAAGTTTTCAGAGATCGGCTTTATTGTGGAGCGGATGAAAAACAACAACTATCAGACATATTGGGTAGGATATTTCACCCCGTTTAACTGCAAATTTGATGATGATAAAGCAACCGTTTCTTTTACTCCGACTGTAAATGATGGGTATAGAAATTTAGTCGAAAACTACGAAATAGAGAAAAACGTATTAGATATTGCCCCCGCTCCTTCGTTTCTGCAAGAAACATTAGGAGACATGGAGATATTAACCGTAAAGGAATTTTTACAAGTCGATCAAGATTCAACTGGTTACGGTTCTCCTTATCCGGGCTTTGCTCCGGCTGATATTAACGCCTATAACGCCGCTACGCTTGTTTCTAAGTCTTACGGATGGAATGGGCAATACTTTGAGCCTCGATATTTAGATCAGTCTGGAACGCTGCAAAACTGGACCTGGGCGTTTAAGGACAAACCGACACCACAGGGATTGACGTATAATGACAATTACGTCCTTTACAAAATGGAGTACACGCCTTTAGGTCTGGGCTATGGAGTTACCATGTCATTGGCACGGCAAATAAAAGTTACCTTAGACGTTGCAGGGGCGGCAGTACCTCCATCAACTGGCACTTGGGCTGAGATCGAATCAACGACACTTGCAGGGCTTCCGGCTCACAAATACGCAAGGAACGCCTTTGAGACACTTGCCTTGTTTAACTTCGATGAACGGTTTAAGAAAACAAGCAACTCGGATGGATCATTTTACTACAAAAGAACCACACAAGGTGGCGACTCTTATAATCGTGGCAGATGGATAGCAGACGTTTTGCAGTACTTTTTAACTGACTTTGGATTGACGCTTTCAAGCAGGTTTTTTCAGGATGAGGCAAACCCGATCACGGGCGAAGCACCGAATCCAACGAAGTATATGCAGATGATTCAAAAGACAGATGCTAAGACGCCTAACTCAACAGAACCCGCCACGATTGGGAATATAAAATTCTCTGAACTGTTATCCGATTTGGTGAACACCTTTAATTTAAGGTGGTACATAAGCGGCACATTATTTATCATTGAGCAGGTAAAGACATTTGCCAAAATAGAAACTAAAGACCTGTCAAATAGTAAATTCGTTAAAAATCTGAATAAATACGAATATTCAAGCGATGAGATCCCGAGCAAGATTTCATTTAGTTGGATGGATAAGACCAGCGATGTAGACTTCACCGGATTACCGATTGAATTTAGCGCACCCAATACAAGCGGCAAGAATAAAGACAATACGAATACTATTGCAATAAGCAATTTTACAACTGACCTAAACGCAATTAGAACCGTACCAACGTCAATCAGTAATGACGGCTTTGCGCTTGTGTCATTGATCAACGAGGACGGTCAATATATCGTAAGGGATAAGGTGGGCATACTGAGCAACTTCGTAAAGTTAAACGGGTGGCTCACTAATTCAAACCTTGTCGAACTATTCTACAACGATGAAATGCCTATTATAAAAGGCAAAGTAAACGGAGTGCAAAAAACATTCAATAGTCAGGTGCGAAGAAAAAAACAGCCGGATATTTCGTTTCCAGATGACCTAACAGAATTTAACGGCTTTTCATTGATAAAGACAGAGATGGGATGGGGTGAAATTTCAGACCTTGAACTTGATTTAGTTACTAACACGTATAAATGCAGCATATTACATGATTGAAAGCTACGCAAAGATATTGCCTTTTTATGATGATGTGGATAAGCAATTTCACCGCAGGGAATACCGATTGGATGATCATTATACGTTCAAGTGGATTGCGCCTCGTAATTTGCTAATCCCGTTTCAGATAGCACGGGCGAACCGACCAAATACTATTACTGAGTTTGGATTGTACGACATCAACGACAATTTGCAGTATAACCTATTAAATTACGTTGCTTCTGGTCAATTCACAATTAAGACTGTTGTCGAAAAGGCTATACCGTTGGACATTATAATATTTTACGGCTCAAAAGAACTCATATCAGATATTGACTGCGATCAGTACTTTTATAAGGTATCGGACGGAATTGAAACATGGTATTCTGAAATTATGACCGTTGAAGCAT
>JABXJR010000154.1_pt1 | contig 14069 bp, 14 predicted proteins | sample 7431291 | NCBI WGS metagenome assembly JABXJR01 (sample SAMN14395756, study PRJNA613071) | wetland metagenome | isolation source: water samle H3 from high-altitude wetland | place: Chile: Salar de Huasco, high-altitude wetland | collected 2015-11-10 | reverse complement strand
GTGTTATTAGTTCGGATTTTCCGCCAGGGACGCTTGTTGATCCCAAGCAGTTATTAGAAGTTCAGTGGAGTACGACGTACTATCCCGACAGTATCAGGGAAAATGTAAAACTGTGTTACTCGCGTCCCTTTAGCTCTCAACAAGATTGCAGAACTATTCTTCCAAATTCTTCTGGGGAATTATCAGACTTTAATGTTCAATCTTTCGGTAATGGTGTGCGTGTCAGGATATATCATGAAGTATACGGAGGGACACCACGCTACACTCGCCCGGCGGGTATCGATAGAGTGACGTTTAGGTATAAGTATTAATTAGTGCGTGCCCATGGTGAACGTTGCTGCGGGCTTAGTGTGTAGGTTGAGAGCAGCACGTTTTGTTGTATGGCGGCGACGCTGCCCTCCTATGTAGGGAGAATACGTTATGAGCATAGTTGATCCGTATGCATCGTCATCTAGCAATCGAGCGATAAAAAGTAGTACCGCCAGCGCTGCACTCCCTTCTCCGATTTTTTCTCGTGAGACCGAGGCGGGTGCGGTATCTACCATGCGCGCTGAGGTTACCCATAGCACCGTCTCAAATCTGGCTCTTCAGTTAAGCGAAGCCGCAGTGCGGGCTGAACACCGCGCTGGTCAGAAGAACGCCGACCCCCCTCACTCACTCATTAACGACAATTACCTCGCCAACAAAGTACAACACGATGCCGAGCGTCCCTCCACCGAGAACCCGGAACTTTTGGCACGGGCTCGAAAAGCCACCGGTTTCGTCAATGGTGCTGACAGCAACCCTTTTAAGGGACTTGCGCGAGATCAGCTCAACCTAATCGTTTACGATGACGGCGACTCCTTCACCATCAACGAGCGACGTGCGGCGTGGGAAGAGTTGCAATCGGCGCTATCGCTAGAGGCGAAGAATCCGAAAGCGGTACCTGTAAACGGGCAGGACATTCTGATTTCGCGCTTCTATGGGGGCGTTGAACCGCCAGTTGCAACGCCACCCGCCACCGTCTTTAACGGTGCTCAAAACCACGTCGATTTCCTCACGCGTGATGACCGAATCCTTATCTCCGAAATGTACGCTTATGCACAGGCGCAAGGTGCTGACCTGCGTCATGTTGATAATGTGGCCTATCGGCTCGGTGACTACCGTCATTACAGCGATGGTAGCCAGTACTTCAGTGTCAACAGTGGCAAAGGTTATGACAAGGAGGGGTACTTAGTTACGGTCGACTTCAATGAGGAGGATGCCGCTACTGCTTCCCGCATCTTGAGCAGTTCGGCGATCAACAGCACCCGTATTGACCAAGGATTTCTACGTCACTTTCTCGATCCAGGGTATGGCGCTCTGGTTAACGCCAGCGGCCTCGCTTTTCTCGAGCAGATGGTGATCAAGTTCTCTGGCGAAGGTGCTACGCAAACGTCGCTCGACAATAAATTCGCTACCTTCAAGTTTATGAAGGTTGAAGACAATACCGTGTTCATAACACACAAGGAGGTACAGCTCAGTCCCTCCGAGTCACTCGCGAGTAAAACCGACGACGGATGGACCCTCACCGAACTCGGCAAGTCAGAGGGCTACACGCTGGACAAACTCACCGGCCGGTTGAGCAAGCCAACCGCTCCTACCGAGGCCCCGTCGCCGCTGACGCCTGTCCCCGGCACGTCCAAGCGAACTTTCCTGGATGCGCTTCGCGAAACCCCCGACCAGCCCGCAACGCGCTGGATCTGGCCCGGCCATCTCTTCAAGCTGATGAAGAACCACAAGCCCTGATGGTGCGATAAAAAACGCCCTACGGCACCGTATAGTCCTCATACCGCAAGGAGATCCCATCCTCCTGCGGATAGCTGACATACACCACCACCCCATCACTGCTGTCCACCAATGCGTAGGGCCACTTGCCGTTGGCCTTGCGCATATGCTCATACAGAGGCAGGAAAAAATCCTTGGTGTCACCGCGCGGATCGTAGGGCGCCTGTACCTGAAATATCGGAAAGTGCCCGTCATTGCATAGCTGGATGCGCTCCAGCTTGAAGTCGTTTTTCTCCAGCAGGGCACGGGTAGGGTGTTGCCAGGTGGAGAGGTCGACGTCGCGGCAGTCTTTGGTCTTTTCGGTGTAGAGCGTGGTGTTTTCAAGCGCGGGGAAGGCGTGTGCCAAGGCGGGCAAAAGCAGTAGCAGCAAGGGAAACAGGCGCGGCATGGCTGCGCTCCGTGAGGTATGGGAGCGCGATTGTAGGGCTTTTTACCGATCGTAAATGTGGGAGCGCGCACAGAGGAGCAAATCCTTGAATGAGGCGCCGGTCAACAGCACTCGTATCGAGCTGGTTTTTTATGCTACTTACTGGATCTGGGTACCTAATCGAATTAGGTAAGGACACGTCGCAGGCACGCGCGACTCATCCATTAAGTGGAAGGACAAATCATGACTAACCCAACCGAAACCGCCATCCTCGCCGGCGGCTGCTTCTGGGGCATGCAGGACCTGTTGCGACGCTACCCCGGCGTGCTGCACACACGCGTCGGCTACACCGGCGGCGATGTCCCGAACGCCACCTATCGCAACCACGGTAACCATGCTGAAGCGATTGAGATCGTGTTTGACCCGGCGGTGATGACCTACCGGCAGATACTTGAATTCTTTTTCCAGATCCATGACCCGAGCACGCCTAATCGGCAGGGCAATGACCGTGGGCCTAGTTACCGTTCGGCGATTTATTACCTGAGTGAAGCGCAAAGGGATGTGGCAGAGGACACGGCTGCAGATGTTGACGCGTCGAAGTTATGGCCGGGGCGTGTAGTGACAGAGATTGAACCGGCGGGCCCGTTTTGGGAGGCAGAGCCGGAGCATCAGGATTATTTGGAGCGGGTGCCGAATGGGTATACATGCCACTTTGTGCGGGCGGGGTGGAAGTTGTCGAAGCGGGGTTGAGGGCGAGTTACACAGAAAGGGGGGGGCGGTGCGAATCGGGGAGGGGGGGTAAATATCAGTCTTCTTAATAAGCGTCATCGTGACGGCTGCTGGGGTCGATAGCGGCTGGTCACGACTGGCTGCTATCGGCCAAATGCGGCCTTTTTGCAGCGTCTTATCATGCCTCCGCTGGAGCGCGGAAGCGCCTACGGAACACAAGGCGATTCACAATTGCGACTTCCCCATCCTATTTCTCATAAAAGGGATTGTCCTCGGTGAACTCGCCGTAGAGGTCAGGATAGTAGGTCCGTCCATTCAAAAAAGCGATTAGACCGGACAAACATACAGCCACGTTTGCAGAAATTTCAGCGTCTTAAGTCTCCTGCAGATTTCTCAAGCATATGGATGCGGTTCAGGTGGAAAGCCGAGACATCAAATGCGAACAGTTCGTAATAACTAAGAATATATGCACAAATGCATAACTCGCTTGACTCGTAAGGCTGTGTATTTATACAGTTGTCTGGCTTTGATGACGTACGTTCTTACGCCTTTACCGCATTAAGTAGTTTTTAAGTAGTTCTTATATCAAAGGATCCGAGAGGCGTCTTAAACGCTTCTGCAACAGTCCAAGCTAAAAATTTATGCTTATACTACAAATTAAGGAAGATACCATGAGTGATGCGGGTGATACATTGTATGTTGGCCCTGTTTGGATTGGGCCAGAACCAGATCCGATAAATTCGGGATTTGATTTTGGCTGGAGTAGCACTACTCCAACAGCATTTACAAATCCGGCCGAAGTTGAGCGCATGATTAGAGCCGACATGCTGAATGATCTATTCAACAAGCAGTCTGAAATAAAATCCGAACACGAATCCAGTGCAGCAAAGCTTGATGAAACTATAAAAGATCAGTTATCTAGTATCAAATTATTTTCTGAAAAAACTCGGGCAACACCTCTGGCAAATTAAAAATCCAAAGCGAGTCCATTAAAAATCTAATCTTACAGAACACACTGGCCTTCAATTATCAGTCAGCTGTTGCCAGCTCGTACTACGGAAGAGATACGATAAGCAGTACATTCTATACGCCAACCTGGCGCGTTGGCGCATTGAGTTACTACATGGAGAAATGGTTGATTTCCTACGAGGCTGCGCTACAAGCGACGCTGCTAAATGAAAAAATCACCACTCTAAATGATGAACTCGCTAAAGTTGATAAAGAGCGCTCGCAGGTAGCACTTGAGCTGGAAGCCACTCAACGTGAGCAGCAGCGTATTGCTCGACAGGCCATGTACAAAGCTCCTGGCACTCTCGCGTTGCCTGCGAATGTCACTGCTATCACAGTGGAAGCGCACGGGCTTGTACTCGCAGGGGAACGTTTAGCTTCTTTGTCTCAGGCAATCAGCAACGGAGTCGCTGCGTTGACCAGAGCAGCTGCTGCGGGGCCAGGCGCTTACGTTGCCGCCGTCGCTTCATTATTTTTATACTCCTCGCCGACCGCGGATCCATCACAGGACAGGACCCCGGATAGCGTTCGCTACGGTTTTGGCACGAATGCCGATAAGTTAGGCCTTTCATCAGACGCAGACCTACAAGCAATTGCTTCGAACCGTGGCACGGTCGAAATGCCAGTTCGTCTGATCAATAAAGTTCGCGGAGATCAATCTGTCATCTCAGCGGTCAGCACTGACGGTGTACGCGTACCTAAAAGCGTTCCTGTGTGGACCGCAGTAATTAATTCAGCGACCAATTTGTATGAAGTAGTAATTCCCAATGCGATTCCAGGACTGGCACCGATCACCCTAACTTGGACGCCTGTCGATGTGCCTGGGAGTATAAACCCATCAAGTACAACACCGGCGACCTCTCAAGACATACCAGTATATATAGGGACCACCTTACAACCGGTAGTCGTTGACGTGAAGCCCTATCCTGGCGAGCTGCCTAATATTAATGATTTTATTATCTGGTTCCCAAGTGACTCTGGAATCAATCCAACCTATGTAATGTTCAACTCTCCGTATGAAGGTGCGACCACCAAAGGGGAACACAGCGGACGGATGTATGATCCGGAAAGTGCTGGAGGCGCCACGCAAAACCTTGACTGGACAAAAACATCAATTAATCAAGATGGTATTGACTTGGTCAAGCTGCATACAGGTCGATTTGAGCAGTCGGATGGCAACGACATAATGATCGGCCGTCTAGAGAGAATTCTGAGTGGAGAAATCTCCATGACAGACGTCGACAAACGCTTTTATACTCATGAAATTAGGGAGCTAGAACGCTATAGATCCCTTGGTGTTGCTGATGGTGTGGAAGGGAACGTGTGGAATAACGCCCATACAGCAACACTAGAAGATTTCAAGTTGAAAGGCTCTGTGGAGCTATTTTATACACCCGAAGCTATTGCTGCGGAAAAAAAACAAGTTTACGGAGGTTGACATGGATATTGACAATATTGTCGCAGCGGAAAGCCCAAGGGAAGTAGTGTTATTCCTCACTCGCAACAGAGGTATTTCTTATCCTTCTCTTGACAGGCTTTATAGCCGAAATAACTGGATCAACGTCGAAAACAATCTGGAACTCCTGAAGCTTGTCGAGGCGATGAAGCTGGATGGTTCTATTGAACACAGCGGAGGGGGATTGAGGAAAGGCACAAATTGGAAGGAGCCAAGTTTTTTGACTGAAAACAAATATCCTATTGACTAAAAATTATTAAGATTGAAAGAAGACCTAGCGAGAGCTGGGTTTTCTTTTTAGTGCAGGCCAATTGAAAATTCCGTCAAAGCCACCAGAAAAACTGGGAGGGTACTTGATGCCCGGCCTTGTTATACAGAGTGAACGCCGGCTAATCGCGGCAGGGTTTCAGCTTTCTACGGAGTAGAATCTACGCTGGGCATACGATCAGTGCTTTCGTTATCGAAACCTGGGACGAGAAAAAGCGCCCTTAAATCTGTTGTGCCCGTAGATGTCGTGCTCTGAACGAGTTTGCGAAAGAACCCATCCACGTAGGATGAGATCGTGAACTTAGACATACAACGCCTTCCATCAGTAGCAAGATAGGTAACTTGGGCAAGAGTCACTTCTGCAAGGAGCGACGAAAGATAGCTCACAGCGGTGCGCCACGTTTTCTAGGACAACACGAGTGGGAACAATGTACGTCCCCTTCAGTATGACCTCGAAACGATTGAGAGTGGACGGTCCGCTTCTGGCCGTTAGACACCTCTCGCAGTTACAAGGGCAAATATTATTGCCCATCGTAGCGGCATATACGTATTCACATATCCCGACTGGAAAGCACCATGCCCCGCAGACCCCTGAGTCGTCACAACGCAACGACGACGACTCAGAGACCTGCCGGGCCATAGACTTGACGGTCTTAGGTTTGAGCTACTTACGCCTCCCGCTCCATCAGCCGATCCATCAACAACACCCCCAACTCACTCAACTGATGAATCGCCAGCGCCACATCGCGCTGCTTCCCCGTCAAATCTTCCGACAGGTCCAGTAACAACGCGGTGACTGAGGAGAAGGTCTCGTAGCTGTTGGTGATCAGGGTTTCAGTGCTGACGTCAGCGGCAACGCTGAACAAACTCGGGAGTGGCAAAGGTGGGGCGGTTTCTGAATTGAGGTAGCGATCAATCGCACGATGCGCAGCCTGATTTAGCTTCAGGTCTGGTTCGTTTGGAGGGTTCGGCGTGACTTTGAACATGTGTGTTGTACCCGATTAGGGCCAACACCTTCTCGCTACTAAACGAAAGGGTGGCGGCTGTACGCAGGTTAGTAGACCGGGGAAACACACAAAGCCGGCGCGCCCGAGGGCGCCCTGCGCACAGCCACCATCAAGCACAGACAAGAACATCTGCGAGATGAGGCTCATGCACTTTATGTTGTCACTCGGGCTACTAAACCCGATCACTGAGTTTTCAGCGACCGGGCAACCTTAGAGACGCTCACTCAAGCGCACAAGCCGGCGGATTCTGACGCAAGCGTAGGCAAAGGAGCAAGGCGCGGCCGCTTAGGACTTTCCTGTTTCACGGTTTGCTGTAGTTCATATAGTCATTCTGTAAAACAATATGATCCGCCACGTATTTGGCATCATGCCAAACCCCATAAATAAACGACGACGCTCGGTTCACCAGGTTCGGCAACCCCAAGAAGTACACCCCACTCTGCGCCGAGATCCCGCGCTTGTGGAACGGCTCGCCTTTCTCATCAAAGGCATCCACCTTCAACCAGCTGAAATCGAACTTGAAACCCGTCGCCCACAGAATCGTGGTCACGCCAGCCGCCGCCAGGTCCAGGCTCAGGATCGGCTCAACCAAACACGCAGGGTCAGGCAACAACTCCCACGCAGAAGGCTCCAGCGGAAACGGCAACCCGTTGGCCTCGATATACGCATCCGCATCCCGCAGCACATCAAAATACGCACGATCCCCTTCGGCTACGTTCTCTACCAGGCCGGGTTGGAATGTCATCACGCCGTCCTTCCACTCCTGGGTAACGCCCACCAGGTTGATGCCCTGATGCGCCAACCGGCGAAAGTCCACGGTCTTGCCACCCTCATACCCACTGACCGCGAACGCTACGTGCTTTTTCTTCGGCTGGATTTTGACCTCATCCCACAAGCCCAATGCCCCCAGCCACCAGCAATAATCGCGGCCGCGATAGGCGCGGGGAGGGCGGTAGTGTTCGCCCACGGAGAGGTAAACGGTCTTGCCGGCTTTTTGCAGTTCTTCGGCGATTTGCGAGCCGGAGGCGCCGGCACCGACCACCAGCACGGCGCCTTCGGGCAGTTGGCTGGGGTTCTTGTAGGCAGAGGAATGCAGCTGATGCAATGGTGCGCTGGCCGGCACGATGTTCGGGATGGATGGGCGTTGGAACGGGCCCGTCGCGGCGACCACGTTGGCAGCGTCAAACTCGCCAGCCGAGGTGGTCACCTTGAAGCCTGGGCGGCCAACATGGCGTTCCACTGATTGCACGTCCACACCGGTGCGTACCGGCGCCTGCAACTTGTCCACGTAGGCTTCAAAGTAATCGGCCATGCACTCTTTGGGCGGGAAGGCCTCGGGGGAGATACCTTCGAATTTAAGGCCGGGAAAGCGGTCATGCCAGGCTGGGCCGTTGGCGACCAGCGAGTCCCAACGCTCCGAGCGCCAGCGCTCGGCGATGCGGCTGCGCTCCAGCACGATATGCGGCACGCCCATCAGGGACAGATGCTCGCTCATGGCTACACCGGCCTGGCCAGCGCCGACCACCAGGGTGTTGATTTTTTCGACTGACATAGAGATTTCCTGACGATAGGTTGGGCTGAGGTTTATGTGTTTAAAAGTTCAGCCACGGCGGTGAGTGCCAGTTGATAACCCAACACTCCCAACCCGGCGATCACACCGGTGGCAGCCTTGGAGACGTAGGAGTGATGCCGAAAGCTTTCGCGCTTCCAGATGTTGCTCATGTGGGCTTCGATGATCGGGCCGTCGAACGCCAGCAGCGCATCGAGGATCGGCACCGAGCTGTAGCTGAGCCCGGCGGCGTTGATCACGATGGCGTCGGCGTGCAGGCGCGCTTCCTGGATCCAGTCCACCAGCACGCCTTCGTGGTTGCTCTGGCGAAACGCCAGGCTCAGGCCCAGCGTGGCAGCGAGGTCCTGGCAGCGTGCTTCGATGCTGGCAAAGCTTTCGCTGCCGTAGGTGCCGAGCTTGTCCAGCCCGTAGAGGTTGGCGTTGGGCCCGTTGAGGAAAAACACGCGATGGGTCATGGGGCTCTCCAGTTTATTGGGCGACGGTCAGCACGACTTTGCCGACATTGGCATTGGCTTCCAGCAGGCGATGGGCATCGGCGGCCTGGCACAGCGGCAGTTGCGCGTGGAGCTGCGGCGCGACCAGGCCGGATGCCAACCAGGGCAACATGCGCGAGCGGATACACACCGCCAGCCGGGCTTTTTCTGCGTGGCTTTTGGGGCGCAGGGTCGAGGAGGTAAGGCTGAGGTTCTTGCGCATCAGTACCTGCAAATCCAGTTCGATGTTGGCGCCTTGCAGGAACGACAAGCTCACATGCCGCCCACCCATCGCCATCGCCGCCAGGTTGCGCGTCACGTACGGGCCGCCGATGTTATCCAGCACCACGTCCACGCCGCGCCCTTCGGTGCAGTCGTTGACCACACAGACGAAGTCATCGAGGTGGCGATCAATCGCACGCCACACTCCCAGTGCTTGCAACATCGCTACCTTGTGCGGCCCACCAGCGGTGGCGATCACCCGCGCACCGGCGGCATGCGCGCATTGCACGGCAAAGCTGCCGACGCCGCTGGCGGCACCATGGATCAACACGGTGTCGCCACTGCTCAGGCGGCCCAGTTCAAACAGGTTGTGCCACACCGTAAAGGCTGCTTCCGGCACCCCGGCGGCAGCCTCCAGCGAGAGCCCCGCAGGCACCGGCAAACAATGGGCGGCCTGGGCGACGCAGTACTCGGCGTAGCCACCGCCATTGAGCAGCGCCATCACGCGGTCGCCCACGGCCAATTCATCCACGCCACTGCCCAGCGCCACCACGATGCCGGCGGCTTCCAGGCCCAACACATCAGTGCTGCCGGGCGGCACCGGCGCGCCGTTGCGCTGCATCAGGTCGGGACGATTGACGCCGGCGGCCACAACGCGAATCAACACTTCGCCAGCCGCGGGTGTCGGCACCGGGCGCTGCACAAGCTCCAGCACCTCAGGCCCACCCGGCTCGCGGGCAATGACGGCTTTCATACGCTCCAGTCATCCGGCACGACGGCGATCACATCGATCTCCATCAACCACTCTGGCTGACCCAGGCCCGAGATCACCAAACCGGTGGAGATCGGGAATACGCCCTTAAGCCATTTGCCGACTTCCTGGTACACCGGCTCGCGGTAGCGCGGGTCGATCAAATAGGTAGTGGTCTTGACGATATGGCTCAGGTCACTGCCGGCCTCTTCAAGCAGTTGCTTGACGTTTTTCATCGCCTGTTCAGCCTGGGCACGCGGGTCGCCAAGCCCCACCAGGTTGCCTTCGAAGTCGGTGCCGATCTGGCCGCGCACATAAATGGTGTTACCCGCGCGCACGGCCTGGCACAGGTCGTTGTCCAGGCTCTGGTTGGGGTAGGTTTGCTTGGTGTTGAACATGCGGATGCGGGTATGGGTAGGCATGGCTAATGGCTCGTCGGAAGCGGGATAAAACCAGCTTCACACCGCCATCGTTCTAGCGAAACCAGCATTTATGCGGGGTAGTGCTTAGGAAAAACCGAACCCCGTACCCCTCATCGGTTGGCACTATTACCCGGCATGAACCGTGCAATGTTGCCGGTACAGTCATTGTTGAGGTGAAGGCGTAATGCTCAGTCGTATTACTCAGCGCCAACTGGAATATTTTGTCGCGTCCGGCGAGGCCGGCAGCATCAGTGCTGCGGCGGAACGCATCCATGTGTCATCACCGTCGATCTCGGCGGCGATCACCCATATGGAGGCGGAACTGGGCATCCAGCTGTTTATCCGGCACCACGCCCAGGGCATTTCGCTGACGGCGGTGGGGCGGTTGGTGATGCAGGAAGCCAAGTTGATCCTGGAGCAGATGACCAACCTCTACACCATCGCTTCCGAATCGTTGAACACCGTGCGCGGGCCGTTGCGGGTGGGCTGCCTGGAGTCGCTGGCGCCGATGATCACTCCGGAGCTGGTGTTCGGTTTTGGCCGTGCGTTTCCCGGCGTACGGCTGACCCAGGCCGAGGGCAACCACGAGGAACTGCTGGAAAAACTGCGCAGCGGCGAGCTGGATATCGCCCTGACCTACGACCTGGTGACCAGCCCGGACATCGACTTCCAACCCCTGGCGCAGTTGCCGCCTTATGTGATGGTCGGTGAGTACCACCCGCTGGCGAGCTTGCCGGCAGTGAGCATGCAGGACCTTGAGGCCTACCCGGTGGTGCTGCTCGACACGCCCTGGAGCCGTGACTATTTCCTCAGCCTGTTTATCCAGGCCGGCACCACGCCGAACATCATCATGCGCTCCACCAACCTCGAAACGGTGCGCGCCATGGTGGGCAACGGTATTGGCTATTCCTTCGCGAATGCGCGGCCAAAATCCAACATGTCCCAGGACGGCAAGCGGGTGATCCGCCTGCGCCTGGCGGGCGCTCATCGCGCCATGCAATTGGGCTACGCCACGGCCAGCAACACGCAGCTGTCGCGTGTGGTGTCGGCGTTTGCCGAGCGTTGCCGCATGTTTGTCTCCGACCAATACATCCCCGGCATGGCGCCGCCGAGCTTTTTTGACCCGCATGCGGTGCGGGTGATGAGTGAGGTGGGTTGAAAGCGCACCAATAAGTGGCGTGTGCGGTGTGCTGGGTTTGCCTGTGCACCATCTTGGCTGGTGCGCACGATCCCAGAACAACGGAGATCAAAAATGTGGGAGCGGGCTTGCTCGCGAATGCGCTGTATCAGTCAGTACATCAGTCACTGACAGAGCGCATTCGCGAGCAAGCCCGCTCCCACATTTGATCTTCGTTCACCGGGTTTCTGCGTGGTTTTTGGCTGCATAGGTTCTGCCTACCCAGTGCCCCGGCTTTTACGAATTGACCCTAACCCCCTCCCGCCACGACTCTCAACCCATCGATGTAGATCAACTTATTCAGGGCACAGCGACGATGACATTCGACTGGAATTACATGTTTGGTTTGCTGGGCGATGCCGAGTTCTGGCGTGCGACGTGGACGGTAATCAAGCTCAGTACTTTGACCTGGATCTTGAGCATCGGCCTCGGCTTTCTGTTGGCGCTCGCCAAGCAATCCAAACACGGCCTGCTCAGCGTGCCGGCCCGTGGCTATATCTGGTTGTTCCGCAGCCTGCCGTTGTTGGTGCTGCTGATCTTTATCTACAACCTGCCGCAAGCACTGCCAGGTACTTCGGCGATTTTGGCCGACCCGTTCTGGTCCGGCCTGTTGGCGCTGGTGATCTGCGAAACGGCCTACGTCGCCGAGATCCATCGTGGTGGTTTGCTCTCGATCCCCAAAGGCCAAGGCGAAGCGGCACGGGCGTTGGGCCTGAAGTTTTTCGGCACCCAATGGCGTGTGGTGATTCCCCAGGCGTTGCGGGTGGCGTTGCCCTCGCTGGCGAATGAATACATCTCCATCGTCAAGCTCACATCCTTGGTGTCGGTGATCTCCCTCACCGAAATCCTGATGGTCGGCCAGCGCCTGTATTCACAGAATTTCCTGGTGATCGAAACCATGGCGGCGGTGGCGTTCTTCTACGTCTTTATCGTCACCGTGTTCGACTTCCTGCTCAAACGCCTGGAGCGCTTTCTCGATGTCAACCAGCGCAACGTTTCCCGCGTGCCGGACGCCGAAGTGCTGGCATTGGCCATGCAACAGCGCACCGCGTTGCAGCGCCCGATCACCAACGGCGAACCTGCGCTGCAAGCCGCACGGCTGCACAAGGCCTACAACGATATCGAGGTGCTCGGCTCGGTGAATCTGCAGATCCAGCCCGGTGAAGTGGTGTCGGTGATCGGCCCGTCCGGCTCCGGCAAGACCACGCTGATCCGCTTGCTCAACGGCCTTGAGCAACTGGACAACGGCGAGATCCGGATCAACGGCAAGCCCTTCATTCACCTGAACAAAGTCGGTGCGCAGAAGCCCCAGTACATCGAACACTCCGAGCACCGCCTGAACATCGGCATGGTGTTCCAGAGCTTCAACCTGTTCCCGCATTTGAGCGTGCTCGACAACCTGCTCATGGCGCCCAAATACCACCGCCTGGGCGCAACCTCCGAGCTGAAACAGCAGGCGTACGCGCTGCTGCACAAGGTGGGCATGCTCGACCACGCCTGGAAGTACCCGCATCAATTGTCCGGCGGCCAGCAACAGCGCGTAGCCATCGCCCGCGCCCTGATGATGCGCCCGCAAATCATGCTGTTCGATGAGCCCACCTCGGCGCTGGACCCAGAGAAAGTCAACGAAGTGCTGCAAGTGATCGAAGCGCTGGCCGAGGAGGGCATCACCATGGTGATCGTCACCCACGAGATGAACTTCGCCTTCAAGGTCTCCGATCGCATCGTGTTCATGGAGAAGGGCCGCGTGGTCTGCGACGACACGCCGGGTGCCTTGCGCAGCGGCCACAACCCACGCGTGGAGGCGTTCCTCAAGGACGTCTCGCTGGCGTGGCCTCTTTAACGTTCAGGAAAACTAAAATGATCTCGCAATCGCACATCGAACAATTCCAGCGCGACGGTTTCTTGGTGGTCGAAGACGTGTTGTCGCCGGACGAAGTCGCCGCCCTGCAGCACGATTTCGACCAGTGGGTAGAAGAAAGCCGCCGCCATGATCAGGGTTGGGGCGCCACCGTGGATGGCCGCGAGCGCTTTGACCTGGAGGGTGACCACCGCGCCGATCACCCGTCGCTGCGTCGGGTCAGTTCGCCCACCGAGATTTCCCCAGCGTATGAGCGCGTGGCGTTGCAGTCGCGCATGGCGGCGATTTCCGCGCAGCTTATCGGCGGCAACGGCGCGCGTTTTCACCACAGCAAGATCAACTCGAAACTGCCCCACACCGCGACGCAGGTGAAGTGGCACCAGGACTTTTTGTTCACGCCCCACAGCAACGACGACATCGTTACTGCCTTGTTGATGGTCAGCGAAGTGACCCCACAAAATGGCCCGCTCAATGTGATTCCCGGCAGCCATAAGGGCCCGCTGTGGTCTCACTGGCAGAACCAGCGCTTCACCGGTTCCGTGGACGATGCCGTCGTTGCAGAACACTGCCAGCAACCGGTGGCCTGCTACGGCCCCGCCGGCTCTGTGTGCTTCATGCACACGCGTCTTTTGCATGCTTCCAGCCCTAACGAGACCGAACTCCCGCGCACTCTGTTCATCAGCGTATACGCCGCTGAAGACGCGCTGCCATTCGGCGAAAACCCGTTGCCCAGCGCACACGCCGGCCTGTTGGTGGCCGGTGAAGAGAGCGGCTTGGTGCGCTCCACGGACAACCACATGCGCTTGCCGCAGAAACCCCGTGGCGCCTCGTTCTTCGTGCAACAGGCCGGACAAGATTCAGCCACTGCCTAACTTCCCTAAAACCTTACGGGTAAAAACCATGACAGCGTTTCGTATGCGTGTTCGTCCCCTTGCCGTCTGCCTGATGGGCGC
>JABXJR010000151.1_pt1 | contig 14172 bp, 25 predicted proteins | sample 7431291 | NCBI WGS metagenome assembly JABXJR01 (sample SAMN14395756, study PRJNA613071) | wetland metagenome | isolation source: water samle H3 from high-altitude wetland | place: Chile: Salar de Huasco, high-altitude wetland | collected 2015-11-10 | reverse complement strand
GCGGTCGAGTTTCAGCCGGGCTTTGGAGAGTTTGTGTTTGTCCTTGGCGAGTTCCAAGTTGCCCTTCGAGACGCCGGACATGCGGAGTTCCGCCACGGCTTTGGCGGCTTTATCCAGAGGCATCTGGCCATCCGATGCGATGCTTTGAAACGATTTTACAATCTGCCCGCAAACGATGGCGGCCGCACCATCGGCGAGATCCGCGCCGGCGCTTTGGGCCACTTCCATTGCGAAATCCGTGAGGGCCTTGATGTTGTCGATCTCCTCTTGCTCACGCAGGTATTCCTTGTAGCCGCCAAGCCGCCATTCGGAGAGATTTTGAGCCGAGCACGGCACGCCCTCGAAATCGCGATTCCAAACGGCCACGGCCTCGGGCTGCACATTCAGCCACGCGAGGATTTCCGGCGAGAGTTGACCATCGCGCAACCGATCGCATACCTGCTTGCGCAGGCGAAACGGGAGCTTGGCGATTTTACCTTGGCGGGCCATGAGATTAAGGTGTTGGGACAGTGCCAATCAATTGCGCCGGGGCTTGCACTTCGCCGATGGCGAACCCGATGTTCGCACCAGCTAGCCCCGCACCGATGGCAGGAGATCCGGGAGCGTATCCATAGTCATCAGGGTTTAGTGTGTTTGCGCTGCCAATCAAAGGATCGGCGGTAATGTTTGCCACACGAACCGTATTGCCGCTGTCGGCCGTAACAAGGTCGGCATCGAAAGCAGCGGAGCCAGCCAAAATGTTGCCATGGATCTGAGCACCAGCCACAACCAGATGGTTCGCATTCGGAAGGTCGACATTGTTGAAAGCTGCCGCCGTCGCAGTGCGGTAAATGTTGTTATGGTGGATGACGACTCCACTCGATCCCGGATTGAAGTTGCTGAAAATGATCGCTCCTGCGGATGTCGGACCCGACCAGATGCAGTTGTAATTTTCAACGCTGCCGCCGTTCTGAACGCGCTGCGTGTATTTTCCATAGCATCGCGTGAGTTTGAAGCGGAAATTCCCGTCGCATCGGGCGTGCAGGAATGAGTCGATAAATTCTGCACCCGCTCCGGCATTGGCAGTGCCAAGTGCAATGTAATGATCGAGAGTGCCGATCTGACACCTGACGAATTTACCTTGGAATGTTGGCGTCGAATTAATGTTGGCGGTCGATGTCCACTTGCAATCGTAGCACTCCACATCCGTGGTTGATCCAGTTGGCGCGGTCGTAGAGAGGTTCGTAGAATTGAAGAAGTCGCAGCGATAGGCGCGCACCCTTGCCGATTGCACGTGGATGAATGGGCCTTTTTCGCAGAGTTGTGCAGAGCAATCGTAAAGTGTAAGCCAGCTCGTATTGTGCGCAGAAAATCCATCATCGCAGCGCAAGGCATGAACCTGATATGCGGTGACTTTCGCCGTGCCAAAAACTCCGATGGCTTCCGGCGAGCCAGCGCTTGGCTCCTTATAGTCGCGCACGATCAGGTCGTTGCCGAAGATGTAGCAATCTAAGTTATTCGCCCCAAAGTCATGCGCGGCGGTTTGCGGGACTGCCGCATTCGCGGCGACTCCATCCAAAATGCAACCAGGCTCGTAGACTAGGTTAAGACGCGAGCCAATGCCGTGCTTGCCGCTCGGAAGATTGTTACTGATTTTAATGGCATCGCTGGCATCCGAGTAAGTGCCAGATTTTATGCGCACTGTAATGGTCGCGCCTGCGCCGACAGAGATTCCGTTGACCTTGGAAAGGCTTTTCCATGGAGCCACTGGAGTGCCTGGGTTCGCATCGTTACCGAGAAGTTTATCCACGACATAATCCACCGGCAGCGATAGCCCGGTTCCGTAGCTTTCTCCCGGCCGCGTTGCCCCGCGCAACGCCTGCCGCATCGCCAGTCGTGTCGCTTGGCGGATCACTGGGTGACTTCGGTGATGTTGAGGCTCAGGTTGGTGGAGCCCCCTGCGTTAGTGACCACCAGGCGCAGCAGACGGGCGGGGCCGTTGGTGCGGACGACCTCGAAATCGGCGGTGAATGCGCCATCGGGCACGGGTCGCCATTCGCCGTCCTGATACGCTTGCAGCGTCACGGTCGCGCCGTTCCAGGTGCCGAGGGCGGAAACTTGGTAGTCCCGGCCATCCAGGGCCGGGGCTTCGAGTGTGGTGTTGGTGGTCGCGATCATGAGGGGGTGGTATTACCAGGTGGCGTTTTTCTTGCGGGTGTCGAGGTGCACAAAGTTTCGGTATGTGCCGATGCCCGCCGTGAATTTTCCTTGAGCGCGCCAGGCTTTCAGCACGCGGGCGACGGCGGTTGGCGAGTGGCCGGCGACTTTGAAATCGATGGCCGAGAATCGCCGGTGCTCGCTTGTATCCGGGCTGCCCACGCTGCGGTTGTAGGCGAGCGAGCGATACGTCGAGTTGAGCGTGATGGGCGCGGCGAAATGCGCTCTCAGATCGTCGAGGATGCGCAGCGTCGGCACGATGTTGGGCCAGAGTTTGCGGGGCGGCGGCGAGTTTTTAATACCCTTGTTGACCCTCCCAAACATCCAGGTGATTTCCTGCGCCTTGAAATGCCTGAATTTCTGGCGGGCAAACCATTGCTCAAAGGTTTCGGTTGCGTTGGGCTTCATGCGGGGGGAGAGAATGTTGAATAGATATCAGTCGCGGCGATCAGCCGCAGAATGCATGCCGCATGCCGGCGGCGTGGGCGCGGCGGCGGTTGCGGCGAATCTGCCGCTGGCTGGCCGACGAGTTTTTTTTGCGGCGTGCGCTGTTGGTTCCAGCTCGGCTCGGGACCCAAGGCTCTTTGTCCGGCATCATGTCGTAAGGCAATCCGATGCTCAGAGGCTTCGGCGCTGCAATGGATGAGACAGATCCGGCGAGCATGGCGACGGCGAGGTGGGCAAGGTGGCGTGGTTTCATGGGCGTGTTTCGTTGGGGGATGGGGTTGCCCTGGCTACTTGCAGGCCTTCGCCAGGGCATTGGGGGAGCATGGCCGCGCTCCCGCTCTTGTGGTGGTAGCTTTACTTGCGCGGCTCGACGGTGATCGGGCGAGTCGGCGCGGTGATGGTGGCGGCCCCGGTGCTGGGGTCGAAACTGATGCTGGTGCCGGCCAGCTCTGCACACGAGCTGAGGGCGAGGACGGCCAGCGCGGCCAGGGCGATGGCGGAGGTGATGAGGGACATTTTCATAATGGTGGATCGTGGGTGGTGGATGGTGGATTGCGGATGGGGCTTACTTGCTGGCCGTGTTTTTGGTGGCGGCGCGCAAGATCGTGTAGATGGCCGTAAGCACGGCGATGGTGACGACGCCGACAGTCCCCGGCACTTGTTCGAAGTGCGTGAGGGCGGCAGCGGTGACGACGGCTCCCAAGGAGAGCCAGAATTCAGTGGTTTTGATGCCAGGTTTCATGGGGCGGGTTGGTGGGGGTGGTTTGCGGGGTTCAAGGTTCGCCACGCTCATAGGCGAGCTGGCCGTCGGCGGAGATCTGGTAATAAACGGTGGAGCCGAGTTTCGCGTATTGCTTGCTCGCCTGGCCGAGCTTCACGAGCAGTTCGAGCGCATCGGCCACCTCGGGGATGGTGCATTGCAGCTTGCGGCTCACGGCGCGATGCACATCGCTGGAGGCGAGGGCGAGGCGCGGGCGCTCTGCAAGGTGCGCGCGGCAGAGTTCGCGGAGTTCTTGTTTTTCTTCGGGCGTCATTGTCGTGAGAGGGGGCGGGGGATTGGAGCGATCAATCTTCGGCGGCGGAGTCGCCTTCGAGCTTGCCGATGGAGCGGTTGATTTCCTTGATCTCTTTGATCACGGATTTACTCAGCGACTGCATGTCTGCCTTGAGGTCGCGAATGGAGCCGTTGATGTGCCCCAGCTCCACGGCGATGCGCGCATTCACCCGGGCTTCCAGCGCGTCCATCTTGCGATCCACATCATTGGTGAGGGCGTAATGGTGCGGCGGCGGATCGGCCTTGAAAAACCGGATGATCGAGAGCACACCATTGATCACCGGGATCAAGGCGAGCAAGCCGAGCACGACGATGATCATCGGATCGGCAGATGGGGGGGCGGCATTGGCCAGCGGCGCGAACATGGACGATACCATGCCCGACTTTCAAAACGATAACAAAAAGAGGTGGGACGGGTGAAGCCGAGGCAAACCCCGCCAAATCATCTGCGCGACAAGTAGTCCTTGTCGGGAGATTCAAGCATGCTTGTTAGAGTCAGAAGCCTTCGAGGTTTTTTATTTTTTCGGCTTCCTCTTTTTTCTTCTTTTCGAGCGCGTATTCTTTCGTGGAAATGACCAGGATATTGTTTACCGCGAAATATACGGCAAGGATTTTGCCATCCTCAGTTTCATAAGAGGTATCAAGAATTCCACCTTCATCGCCTCGCACAAGCTTCAAACCCTCCGTATTCGATGCCACGATTTTCGAGATTTCCTCTTTGCTCATGGCCAGCGGTTCACCGATCGCGTCCCGCTCTTTTTTGGCAAACATGATCTGATGGACAACGTCTTTCCAAAAGAAGACGATGATTTGGAACCCTGCTTTCTCGAACACAACGCTTTGATCATTTTTATCGACTTGCAGCGGCTCGCCATAGCGGGCCTTGCACTCGGCCGGAGTCTCGCCGATGCGGGCGATTGCGGGGGATGCGATTGAAAGCAGAATTGTGATTACGATTTTTTTCATGAGATTAAATGATCTAGGTATGGGTTTCGGGCTTCGCTTTTAACATGACCACCCAGTTCTGCAATTCATCCAGGCGGGTGCGACATTCAGCAAAAAGAGTCTCCGTATGTTGCGGCGGAGAGTGCAAGGCATCTTCCAGTCTCTCCCGGATTTCCCCCAATACAGCTTCCAGCTTGCGAGATCCAATTTGGTCCCTTTTCTCAAATCGCTCCCGGCTTTTCCGCAACGCTTCGTCGCGCAAGGGATCCGGAGACCGTGGCCGGCCTTCGTCCCGCACGATGGATTCGTCATCATATTTCAATCCTGTGGCCGGTGGAATGTTAGGATTCCCGTAGTTTTCTGCATTCGCGCTCTGTCCATTCCCGATCCCGGCAGCACGTTCGGCGGCTTCGAGCTTGGCCCAGGCTTTTGCTGAAATGGGATATTTTCCTGAGCGATAGGCGTGAAACATGGAGTTCGAAACTCCGATTTTCTCAGGTAAATCGGAGAGATTTACCCCTAGAATCAGAGATAAATTCTCTGTTCTAGCCGAATACTCCGAAAATTTCTCCGATTTTTGTTGCATTGATCTCCGATTTCTCCGATTTGTCTTTCAAGTCAGCAAGCTGACGGCCTCCGAATAAACCAAAATCGAAAAGCGATGACAATCACCAAAGGAAAAACGCGCCACAAACGACTGCTCAAAGAGAAGGGCTACAGCTACCGCCGGGCGGCTCCTCTTTTGGGAGTTCACTTCACCCACCTCGACCGCGTGCTGCAAGGCCACCGGGAATCGGCGAGCCTCCTCCGCCGCATCGAAGAACTCCCCGCCCGCAAGGAGGTGCGCGCATGAAATCCGCCGCACTCGTCGATGCCATGATTCGGGATGCCGCGGAGACCGCCAGTCGCCACGGCGACGAGCCAGCTTCGCAGGAAGCTGCGATCAATGGTTACCTCCGCGTCGAGCTAATCCGGGCGCTAGATGCGTTGGCATCCAGCCCGAGCCGCGCAGCCAAGCAGCACTTGGCGAGCCTGGAGCGCGAATACGCCGCCCCGAGCAAGCCGAGCCTCAGGAAGATGCTCGTGGACAAGGGCTACACCTACCGCGCCGTCAGATTCGCGCTGGACATCCCACTCGCCACCCTCTCGCGGGTGCTAAACGGCCAGAAGGTGGATCCCGCCCTGCTCAAGCAAATCGAAGCCCTCCCAGCCCTGAAAAAATTCTCATGATCCCGCAACCCAAAGCCGCAAAAACCCAGCCGCCCAAAGCCCTGCAATCCGACGTCGGCGAGATTTCCAAGCCCCCCGGCGAAATCGAGGCCAAGCAAATCATCCATCTGTATGGCATCGCGAATGAGGGCCTACGCGCCTTCGTGCGGATGGGATTTTTGCTTGCCGACGTGAAAGCACGCCTGCCGCATGGCCAATACAGCAAGTGGATTGCCAAGCATCTCCCCTCCCTGTCACGCATGCACCTCCATCGTGCCAGCTACATTGCCCAAAGCTTGGCGAGCCATTTCGGCATCCAAATTCCAAATGTAACCCATGAGTTACATTTGGATTCAAATGTCTCGCATGCGAGACATTTGGAAGAATTGCCAGCCGATGCAACCGCCCTGATCGATGCTTGCGCGGAGCGAGGCGGGTATCGGCTGCTGATGGGCGAGATCAAGGCGCTCCAAGCTTCCCATCCTGACACAATCCAAGCCTGCGAAGATCTTTGGAATTCTTCCGCGGCCCTGCGAGATGAATACGAACCCCGCGTGCTGGGCGGGGAGATGACCTACGGGGCTGCTCTGCAAGGCATGACAGGCAAGATCCATACCAAGGGCAAGCCCAAATCCGCGACGGATCACAGCCAAAGACTGGCCCAAAACTTTGCCGGTCTCGCCCGCCACATCAAGGCCTGGGATAGCGAGACGATGACGGCCCGCGAGCGAGCCGCATCACTCAAACACATCGCCAACGCCGTGCAATCCAGCCCCGGTTTCCGGGAAGTGCTCCGCCAAATTCTTTTAGAATCCACAGAATCATGAACCGCGAAACCACCTTGTTAGAAATGGACCCGGAAACACTAGCCCATGCATGGAAACTCCAAAACGAGAGAGAAACCTTGCGCAAAATCCAGAAGGCCACCAACACCCCGCTGGCCACCCTCTCGCGTTATTTCCGCATCCTGCAAAACAACGGCGGCGACATCGAAGCTGCCCTCGCCACCCGTGCCACCAAGGGGCGCCCGAAGGCATACGAGCCGACAGACGAGGAAGCCGCACTGGCGAAATTCTATCGCCTCACCAAGGAGAGCCTGCCGGTGGCGGCGTGGTTTTTCTCGCGAGATGAGCGGGTGCGCCCAGAGACGCGCGAGATGATGCTGGCCATCCAAGAAAAAGCGGCCGCCACAGGCAAGGAAGAGGCCTACCCGCTGAGCATCCGCCGCGTGTTTTACGTGACGCCAACGGAGCTGGCAGAATTCCGTGGCCGCAAGGCCAGCGTGGGCGTCGAGATGGTCACTCGCCGCGGCATGTTCGAAATTCTAGCAGACGGCAGCGAGCGCGCCATACTCCCCGGCGACGTCGTCGAGATGGATGACTACTCGGCCAACCAGCCCTATCACTTCCGCGATCCGCAAACCGGCGAGGAACGTCTTTGCCGCCAGGTGCTCGCCGCGCGGGATCTTTGCAGCGCATCGTGGCTCTCGTTCGACCACATCGGCCGCGAGCGCGATGCCTACCGTGGCGAGGACATCATTCGTTACGTCGAACGGCACGTGCGCGTGCATGGCAAGCCTCGCAAATTCCGTTGGGAGCGCGGCACCTGGGAAAGCGAAGCCGTGCATGGCATCGAAGTGCCCGGCCTCAAAGGCCGCTGGGGAGACCTGCGCGACTTGTTTGAAATCGACCACGTTTTCAAATCGAAGGCGAAGGGCATCGTCGAAGGCGGGTTCCATGTTTTGCAGCGGTGGTTGGGGCACACGGGCACCGACATTGGCCGCACCCGTGGCGAGTTTGAGGAGGCCACCAAACGCGCCCGCCAGGCCCGCAACACCGCCGCCACCGCCGCAGGTCTCGGCTTCCTGAGCCAGGATGCCAGCAGCATCGCCCACGAGGAAGCGGCCCGCACCATCAACAGCCGCCCGATGCTGCGCGAACATTTGGGCGAGCGCGTATCGCCCGACGATCTCGTGGCACGCCTTGGCTGGCATTCCACCCCGCTCGCCGCGCACGAGGAATGGTATTTCCTGCCATGCAAACAAGCGAGGGTGGTCATGTCCGGATGCGTGGAAGTAAATCCCGGCGGCGGATGGCCCAAAATTCGATTCATCGTCAACGGCGTGGTCGATGGGCTCTACCTGGAAACCGGGCACCGCATTCTCATCGCCTGCGATCCCGCCCGCCCGGATCTCGGAGCACGCATCTGCAATGCCGAGCGAGGAGTCAAAAACCGCGCCGGCTGGCCCGTCGGCCACGTCCTCATCGACGCTGCCCCATTCGCGCCACTTGCCCCGCAGTTTAACGCAAGCGGCGTGCTCTCCCCGCACCTCATCGCCCGCAAGAAATCGAGCGCCGCTGCCTCCACAACATTCCGCGCCATCCGCCGCGCGGCGGGCGTGCCGCAAGCCAGCGGCACCCGCGAAGCAGTCGCCTTCGATGGCCGTGGCAACGCGGCCAGCGCCGGCGACATCGCCCGCCCCGACGCAGCGCGCCCCGAGGCACCGCCCGCCGCCATCCGCAATGCGCCGGTGAGGAACCCGGCCCCCGTGGCAGCCCCGGCCCGCAGCTCGCGCGGCCTGCCCCCCGGCGCGACCCGCGCCGATGAAATCGCCCGCCTCCGCGCCATGGCGGAAGTCGAAGCCTAACACTCTCCCAAACCAAAAACGACGCACACCATGAACCATACCTACACCGAAATGAGTCACCCCGAGGCGCGCAGCGAACATGAAGAGCGCGATGCCATCGACCGCACCACGACCTTGCTCGACCTGGGCAAGAAGATCGACGCCCAGCGCAAGCTGCGCACTCCCGTGCCCAGCGACCGCGCGTGGGCAAAAGAATGGCCGGGCCTGGGCAGCGCCAAAACATGGAGCCGCATCTTGCGCGGCGATGTGGATGGCATCGACGTCGCCGCGCGCATCCCGAGCTACCGCGCCGTGCTCAAAGCCCTGGAAGCCCAGGCCAGCGAATGGCAGGCCGAAGATCTGTATGACGATCTCGCCGGTGCCGAGGAAGTGATGCTCGAATGCCTCCGACTCAAACACCATCACGGGAAAGACCGCCTCATCCTGATCGAGGGCGGTAGCGGCAGCGGCAAAACCAGCTCACTCGATCTGCTGGCCGCCTCCGAAGGCCACACCAGCATTCGCCGCGTCGAGGCCAACGAGGCATGGAAGAGCTTGCGCGTCGCCATGGGCGATATGCTCAAGGCATACGGCTACGGCACCGAAAAGAAACCCCTGCCCGCCACCACTGGCGATAGGCTCGACGCATTGCTCGAAATCGTCGGCCGCAGTGGCCGCTGCTTCCTCTGCGTCGATGAGGCGCACCACGCCACCGGAGCAGTGCTCAACCTCTTCAAGACGTTGCTCAACCGCACCGACGTGCTGCTTGTGCTCGCCGGCATGTCCACGCTGTTCCTCAAGCTGCGAATCACCGCCAGCGAGGAGGCCAAGCAACTGATCCACAACCGGCTTTTTGCCCGCATCGTGCTCGGCAGCCCCGATGCAGAAGGCGTGCGCATGTTCTTGGCGCGTCGCCTCCGCATTGATGGCGGCGCGTGGAGAAGTGGCACCCTCAGCGAACTCGCCGCCACCGCCGCCAACGCCGGGCACTGGAGCTTCATCCGGCGCGTCCGCGATCACCTGCAAACCAGCAACATCGCCTTGCCAGACGATGCGGACCTCATGAGTGCCCTGGATGCTGCCAAACACGAAATCGCCGCCTGATATCACCATGTCACACCACATCCCATATCAGCAGGAATGGAACCGCAGCGTGGAGCAGCGATATCACCCCATCGCCGGCCCCTTCAACTCCAACGAAGTCGCCCTGTTCGATCGCGTGCGCGAATACCTGCAAAAATCCGGTGCCCGCATCGTGACCGTCGGCGAGCAGCACGGCACCAGCATCTATCGCCTGCGCAGCGAGTGCGAAACGATCGAAGAAACCGCCGCCCGGCTTCAACGCCACCGGCAAACCTCCAAAGCCTCCTAACAAACCGAAACCCATAACAAACCAACTGAACACCCATATGTCCGAATCCACTCCATCCGAAAGTTACACCAACCTGGTGAACCTCCAGGCCGTCCATAGCGAAGCCCATGCCCGCATGGCAGAGCTTGAAGCAACCCTGCACCAGCAATGGCTCGACCTGGTCGATGCCCACCGCAAAGACTATGCCCGCCTGCAAGAGGCCATCGCGGCCAGCGAGGAAGGCATCGCCTATTTGGCCACCGTGAACCCGCAATGGTTCGAAAAAGCAAGAACGCTCAAAACGCCATACGGCACCGTGAGCTTCAGGCGCACCACGAAGCTCGAAGTTAAAAATGAGGAGGTCAGCATCGCCTTGCTGGAACAACTCGGCCAGGACGGCCTGCCGTTTCTCATCCCGAGCAAACGCCTCAATCTCGAAGCCCTGGAAAAACTCGACGAGGCCGAGCTGGAGCGAGTGCGAATCAAGCGAGTCACCAGCGATTCATGCACCGTCAAACCCGCCAAGATTGACCTCGGAAAAGCGGTCAAGAGCGGCGAACAGAAAGGAGACCCGCAGTCATGATCGCCCCCGCCATCATCGCCGTGTCATGCATCGTCATCTTCATCGGGTTCGTGCTGGTCACGTCCGCATATGATCGCGGCCGCCGCGATGGCCGCGATGAAGGCCGCGATGAAGTTTGGGAGAAGCTCGGGGGCGACACCCTCCCGCCACTCGATCCGCCCTGGAATGCTGACGACACGATCAGCCTCACGGAAAAAGGCCAACAACTGATCCGCGAATACGAGCGAGAGATCTCCGAAGCCGAGGCCGCAATCCGCACCAGATCCAATGGAGACCACTACTACGACGACTGCACCATGGAATGGAAAAAGCGGCACCCCCTCACCTCCGAGTCCTGACCACCGAGTCAACCGACCAAATCAAACACGCTTATGAAAACCGCCAAACACCGCCCCGGCCGCTGGATCTGCGAAGCGCAGGCCCCCGGCATGGAACCCCACCAATTTGAAACGTTCGGGGAAGACGCCGCCCGCGCGTATTGCGACATCGCCGGATGGGATTTTATCCGCGCATGGGAAGAGGGAGGCCACAGCGACCGCCCCGAGCGCAAACAGCCCGACCCCGGCCGTTCCGTCACCCCCAAGCAGATGAAGGCCCTCATCACCGAAGCACAGACGACCTACAAACTCCATTGCTCCGTGATGGGCGATGACGACATGCCCGGCTTCGACGAATGGAGATACGCGCAGCTCGCGATGATCAACAAGGGTCTCACAAGCTTCCGCCAGATCCCCGCGAAGCTTTATCAAAAAGTGAAGAACCACTTCCGCCTGCTTCGCGGTGCGCCTGCCGTCGGCAACCCCCAAGCTCACCGCAAACAAAGCGGCGAGAGAGACGACAGCCTCCAACATCGCGAACAGATGTTATATCTATTGGCCAAGGAGTTGGGAGAGCACGCGAAGCGAGCCGAGACGAACGCCCATGCTCAGGCAAAGGGCGGCGCGCTCAACGAAGCATACCTGCTCACCATCGCGCGGGGCAAAAACAAGGGGCACACCCTTAGCGACATCGGCGATCTCATCAAGCTACCGGTCTCCCGCCTGGAACAACTCCTCTACACCCTGCGCAACCGCATCGCCAGCCGTGAAGGCCGCAAGAAGTGAACGCAAACGATCCCGCACCATGGAACTCTCAGAAGCACCACTCGAAATGATCTTCGCCGAACTCCGGCGGCGGATCGGCGGCGGCGGTGCGGCCGAGGTGCCGCGCCAGCCGCTCGGCCTGGTGGCCCTCGGCAAGATCGTGGAGGAAGTCCACGATATCGATGCGGCCGAACTCGCCGGCCCCCACCGCACCCAGCGCATTGCCCAGGCCAGACAACAGTATTGCGTCGCCGCCCGCACCTACATCCCCACCGCCACCCTGGCGGAGATTGCGGCCCTGATCCGGCGCGACCACAGCACGGTTTCCCACGCCCTCAACCGGCACCAATATCAGCACCGCAGCAGCAAATCCTATCGCCTCGCATGGGACATCCTCACCAGCCGCGTCGCGCATGGCTCTTGCCGCACCTCGCCGCGGGTTATTTCGGGCGACAGCCCGGCATCCGCTACCAAGTGCCAGAATCACCCCACCCCCGGCTAGAAATCGATTTTCCGGTCTCACCCCAAAAACGCGCAATGACCCCACTCCCCACACCCTACCCCGACTTTCTCCCCGGCCTGCCCGACGACGTGATCGATCCGCCACCTGCCCCGGTCGATCATGAGCCTGGGCAGCCGCTCCACGAGATCGCCCCCGGCCTATTCGCGAGCGGCCTGCCCGAATGGGAGATGCCCTCGCATTGCGTCTGTCGCCTCGTGCCCGGCCCGCACCCCGGCACATGGGTCATGGAGCCGATCCACAACCCCGGCTGGATCCGCATGTGCGGCGACATCGGCGAAAAGCTCGGGATGCGCGGCCTGGCGCACATGTCCGTGCGTCGTCTTATCCAGGGAGGTTACATCGATCACATCCGGCTGCACCCCAACGGCATCTTCATTTCCCTGGAAAGCCTCCTCAATCACTTGCGGGCCACCCGCATGGACTGCACCCGCGAGCAATCGTTTTGGACGCCGGAACGCATCGCCCGTTGGCGCGAGACATTGGGCAGCCACTCCAACCTGGAAGGATGAATCAGATATCCTAAAACCCGGAACCTCACATGAAAGCGACACCTTTTTATTACCCCCTCGACCGCCACCGCGAAATCGAGATCAATCTTCGCCTCCGCGAATTCAACGGCATCGACAACGATCCCGCCGTGATCACCCGCGAGCCGACTCTCTCGGAAGCCATGGAGCTTGCCGGCAAACTGCCGGAGCTTGCAATCATGCGGTTGACGACCGAATCGGGCTTATCCGATCTGGATGCCGCCCCCGCGTCCGCTGCCCCCGAAAGCGAAGCCCACCTTATACTCCGTGCTCTCGATTGCATCATGAAGGGAGAACCCGCCTGGGAATCCCTATGGATGAACTACCCGAACAAACACGCCAAAACACCGGCGGATGTCGTGAGGGCATATCTCAAGGAACACGCTGCGCCGGCCGAAGTTTCGCCCCTCGATTGGAAAGAGCAAAACCAGCCCCTCCATCCATGAAAACCCGGGCCAATAGCTGCACCGGCAAAGTGCGCCACAAAAATCGCGGAGCCGCCATCGCCGCGCTCAAAAAAATCAACAACGCCGGCCTCAGCGGCTACCCCTGCCGATACTGCAAAGGTTGGCACCTGGGAAACAACCCCAAGAAATTCCAAGCCCGCTTGGATCAACTATTAAACATCAAACCAAAAGTGAAGCCATGACCCAGTCCACCGCCCTCATCTTACGCCCGGACAATATGCCGGGGATCCGCGTGCTCGAATGCGACGGCCCCGAGAGGATTGTCAAAACCCATCGTTGGCCAGGCTACTACTCATGTGGAGTGCTCAGCTTCGAAGATTGGCAAGCTCTACCAGATTACGTCCGCAACCCTCGCCCCGAGGTGAGCAATTATGCCCAGGCGATGCGGATCAACCGTCTGATCCGCCACGCCCAGGCAACCGGCGAGATTTCCGCCAGGCAGCTCGAAGAAATCCGCCGCCGCCTCGAAACCATCCACGGACCACTTGAGCCATGAAACATCCCCGCGCAGCAGCCATCGCAGTGGCAAAAGAAATCGTCACTCTGATAAATCCCGTGTGCGACCGCCTTGTCGTCGCCGGATCTCTGCGCCGGCGCAAGGCCATGGTTGGCGATGTCGAAATCCTCTATATCCCGCGCATCGAGACGCGTAAGGTCGATCTACTTCACACCGCAGAGATCGACCTCGTCGCCGAAGTGCTGCGCCAAGCCTGCGCATCCAACATCCTGCAACCCAGAATCGGCAAAACGGGCAACACCATCTGGGGCGACTCAAACAAACTCGCCGTCCACGTTGCCAGTGGCATCCCCATCGATTTTTTCAAAACCGATTCCGAGAGATGGGCCAACATGCTGGTATGCCGCACTGGTAGTGCGGAAAACAACATTCGCATCGCCACCGCCGCCCAAGCGAAAGGCCTGCAATGGCTGCCCTATGGCGCGGGATTTTTCGACAAGGCCAACAAGCGCGTCATCAAAGTCGCCTCCGAACAAGGCGAGGCACATCGCCCCCCACTAGCTCTCTTGTTGGTGCCGCTTCTTGGCTTCGATTTTGGTTCTCGGTGTTCATAGTCGTTAGGCTTCGTTTGCTAGGTCGTGTGCTCTTGGACGCGGGCGCTATCGCTCATGCGGTTCGAGGTATTGGAGGCCGACCGTGTCGAAG
>JABXJR010000150.1_pt1 | contig 14182 bp, 34 predicted proteins | sample 7431291 | NCBI WGS metagenome assembly JABXJR01 (sample SAMN14395756, study PRJNA613071) | wetland metagenome | isolation source: water samle H3 from high-altitude wetland | place: Chile: Salar de Huasco, high-altitude wetland | collected 2015-11-10 | reverse complement strand
CTTAAAGCTGGAGGTAAAAAGATTCTTCCAAAAGTTTTAACTAAGATAGATGATATTATTGATGCTGCTAAGGTCGCTAATAATGCTGATGATGTTGCTGGTTTATTAACTAGACCCACATCTACTACTTTCAAAGAAGCCAAGAACTTACTTAAAAAAGGCGATACCCTAGATGATATTTTAGAAGTAGGAGTAAAAAATGCAGATGAAGCTAGGCAAGCAGTCAATCTCGGTATTCCTGCTAATAAAGTTAAGGTTGGCAATGTTGATGATATATTTGCTGATACTGGCACAATGTATGGCACTAAACATGGAGATGTCTTAACCTCTCTGCCAGAGAATCAAAAAGCTTTTGATTTTGCTCAAGATGCTAAAAACACCAACTTAGATGTTGGCAATAAATTTACTAACTTTACTAGAAAAGTATTTTTAGATACTAAAGATAACTTAAAACAAACTTTTGGTTCTCTTTATGATTCTCACTTAAAGCCAGTTATGGATACATTTACTCAAAGAATGGCAGATGGAGCCAGATGGACTCAAGATTACTATAAAAAACTAGAAGGATTGAATATCAAACCAGGCAGTAAAGATGACAAGCTCATTCGTCTTTTTAAAGATAAAGATGGTTTTGCTAAAGTTTCTTCTCAAGTTGGTCAAGAAAAAGCTATTCAATTGCAAGAAGCTTATAAATCTTTAAGGCAATCCTATGATGAGATTTTTGATTTCATAAATACCCAAAGAAAAAATGCTGGTCTTGAAGAAATTCCATATAAAGAAGATTTTTTGTCTCAAGTAAACATCAAGGGAAAGAATATTTTTGAAGCAACCTTAGAAGGTGGGATTCAGGCTACAGAGGCTATTTCTAAAACTATCTCTAAAAAACAGGGTAATAAGGCAACCAATGGTGCTATTGAAGCCATGAGAGATTATTTAGCCTATGCACAAAGAGCTGGTTTCACTGATTTAACAGCTAAAGAAATAGATGAATTTGGGATTGCTCTCAGTAAAAATAAGGGTGTCCCAGAAGAAGCTCTGCAACAATTACAGAGTATTAAAAATAATATTCTAGGAATCAAAGATAAACAGCCTTTCTTAGAAGGAGTAACTAAAGTAATTGATACTCTTTCTGGAGCTAAAGTGCTTGGTAAAGCCTCAACACTTTTAAATCAATTTTTATCACTCCCTCAGGGAATGGCTGCTACTGGAAGAAGTTTCTTTAAAGGAATTTCCTCTAAAGAAGCAAATCAAGCTCTCGCGAAAAGTAATTTTAGAGCTGCTATCAAAAACAGACCTCCTAAGTCTTTAAGAAGTAGCGGTATTTATAAACAATCTAAAGGTTTCTTAGGAGATGCTCTGGCGAATGGTCAAGAGTTTTCTAATGACCTAATTTTTAAAGGGTTCTTTGAACAAGCTAGAAAAGCAGGAAAATCATTTGATGAGGCGGTAAAAGTTGCTGATGAGCTAACTCCAAAAATTGTAGGTGATAGGAGACTCGGCATGTCTCCAGAAGTCTATAATAGCTATTTTGGTAATATATTTGGTAGATTCACTATTGAACCAACTGCGGCAACAACCAGATTAGTTAAATCAATTGGGGAAAAAAGAGGAAAAGAAGTAATTGGGACTCTTATTGCTTGGCACTTAACCAACGATATTTTAGAAGATGAGGTGTATGGATATAGACCTTTCAGCGTTGATCCAGTTGAGTGGGTTACGGACTTCATGGAAAACTATGAGGGAACTGATAAAAAAGAAAAAAGTGCTGTAAAGGCTTACGCTGGTCTTTTTGCCAATGCTTTGTCTACTGTCCCAATTGCTCAAAATGTTTTTAACACTGGTTATTCTCTAGGCGAGACTACTGGTGTTTTGCCAGATTCAAGAGATGTTTTTGGTTCAAATGACCAGACTTGGATGAATGTTGGAAGCTTACTCAATCCCGTAGATAACATTAGTAGACCAATTACGGGAAACAAAATAGCTGATGCTGGACTAAATGTAACATCTAATATTGTTCCAGGTGTTGAACAGCTACTTAAAATTACTCAAGCAGGACAATCTCTTGATAGGGGCTACGCTGAAACTAAGTCTGGGGATCCAATGTATCAGATGCCAGACAAGCCAGTTGATCAAATTAGAGCTCTCTTATTTGGTCAGTCAGCAACCAATGAGGCAAAAGATTGGTTTGATAATGATTTTGCTCCTTGGCTAACTGACAATCAAAAGAAAACTTTAGACAAACTACCAGAAGATCAGAAGCTAAACTATCTTGAAAATACTCAATCTAGAAATGAAAATATAAACAAGATGAGATCGACTAAAGAAGGTCTTAGCGGTCAAACTGATGGAGTGCCAACTGACTTTAACCAATCAGTTGATTCTTTGTTTCAAAAACCAACTAGTAAAGCAGAAGAAAAAGAGAACAGCTCATTATTTTATGAAATGTTGGCTTCTGGTCAAACTCCAAGTGATAAAGACATTCAAACAGTTTTATTCAAGAACAAATCAGCTACTTCTAAATCAATTGAGGATAGAAAAGAGGTATTTAATCAAATTGCTTCTATTATGGAAGATGAATACCTTAGCGATAGCCAGAAACAGACGATTTTGAAGGCTTCTGGAACTAACCAAAACCAGGCAGAGTTCTATACTTATGCTAGAAAGACCAATGATGAAAAATTACAAGAACTTTTGCCCTCACTCGGAGATCTCTCAAAACCAGAGGACTTTAACTCTTTAGTTCTAATGAGAGCTAAGATTGCTGGTTCTCAAGGACTAACTTCTGGAATGATTGATTATTTATATGAAAGCGATCAAATTGATAAAAACCAACAAACTTTGCTAAAAGCTATCGAGTTTGACGAAATTACCCAAAAATTTTATATCAAAAAGAGTTCTAAATATGGTTCTTCTGGTTCTGGCTCTAGTTCTAAGAAAATGACTTATTCTCAATTATTAAAATTATTCTCAGTCAATATAGGCGATATTAACAAGGCTATGAGTCAAGGCATGAGTGCTTACAACACTCCATTTAAAGATCCAGGGCTTATTGAAAACATACTAAACAGCAAGGTGTAAAAAAGGTTATAATTAAATTATGTTAGTTAAAAAAATTTAAGTTTAAATATAGGTAATAGATTATGGATATAAACACTACAAATTCAGTTATAGCAGTTATAAGCTTTCTTCTAGGAGTTGTTGTTGGTGCTTTTGGAAGCAACATTCTAAGAAACAAGTTTAAACCAACAAGTTATAAAAACGCAGTATTAATGGCAGTTCTTATCATGTGGACAATTTCTGTTGGTGTAGAGATTGTTAATCCAGCTTACAAAACAAATCCATTTATTCATGGTTTAATGGGCTCTATTGTTGGATTTTTCTATAGATTTCAACCAAAGGAATAATTATGGCATATATTTTAAAACATTTCTCAAACAACATTTTAATAATAATTTTATCTAGTATATTGTTTATGTGTGCTGGTTATTTTATACCAAATATATATTACCAATATCTTGATAATACACAGTATTATTCTGTTAAAAGTCCTATTGAGGTAGAACAATTACCATATGAACCATGTGGAGCTGCCAAAATCTATATGGTAAGAAACTCACAACTAGACGGACAAGGAAAAGCTATAATTAATCTAAACTTAATTAAAGAAGATGGTTCTCAAGGTTTAGAAAGAATTGAAGAAACAACTAGAGAAATATCTTTTTCTAAAGGTTCTGGACTTATTATTTTAAGCTGGGATATATCTTGTAAAGCTAAACCAGGGAAATATTTCTTTGAAGGAACTGTTGCTTATGATATTAGAGGGTTTGAAAGATGTACTCCTTTTACAACAGTTTCTTTTGATGTAGTAGCAAGTGGTAGTGGAGAACTTAAATAACTGATATAGTTTGTTGCATTGTCTTTTTACTAAAACAGGGATATAAATAATGATATGCGTACAAAGCAAGAAGTAATAAACTTTTTGGAAAGCAAGGTTGGCACAAAAGTTCCTTGCGTTGGTAACCCTTCTCTCGATGGACAGTTAAATATCAAAGTATTTAATCTCAGCCTTTTTTCTAGCTTTAATAGCATCTTTAATATCGCTGAATTTTCCAAGCCAGACTTTTTTATAATTAACTTTTATTTCGGCTTCCCATTTATTTTCTCTTTTATTAAGCCAAACACCAGCAAAGCCACTAGTGTTATTTGGTCTAAGATGGTTGGCATTTCTAAGATTAGTGGCATTGGAACATATTCTAAGGTTTTTGCGAGTATTATCAAGGGTGTTGCCGTCAATATGGTCGATATATTTTCCTTCAGGCTCTCCCATAATCCATCTATGAAGCTCTATTCTTTTTTTACAAAAATTTTTACTAAAGTAAATTTTTCCTCTTTTTTTAACAATAGACCAAATCATAGAATTAAGACTTTTAAGTCTTTCATAATCAATGTCGTCAACAATAGTGGTATAAGAACCATGAGTTTTACTTGTGAAAGTTATCTTTTTCATATTCAAAAGTATATCATGTGTCCGTCAATAAATAAAGGAGTAATATGAAAACTAAGAAGGAAGTAATTGATTTCCTAGAGAGTAAAGTGGGTGGTGGAGTTAAGTGTATCGGGAATCCAGCATTAGATTCGCAATGTGTTACACTGATTAAATCTTTAATGGATTTTCTAGGAGTTAAAGACCCCTATAAAGCTAGAGGACACGCCGAAACAGTTATTACCGCTTACTTAAGTGAAGGTATTGCCGACAAAGGCATTGGTTTTTTATCAGTATTTTCAAATGAAAATATGGGTGCTTCATATGGTCATATCTGGTGCAACGCTGGAGATGGCGATGGCGTATTTTATGAAAGTAATGGAGCTAAACCTTTAATTGTCACCAGGGGCAAAACCTATTCTTATGATAGTGTTTGTAATTTCGATAAATATATTAAAGGCTCACAGCCAGAAAGTAATATGATGCAAATAGAAGAAGCAAAATTCTCTGAATTGGTTACAAAATCAACTAAGTATGATGAATTTGTAAAAGCTGGCTATCAGTCAGCAGAGCAGGTAAATGTTAAGGTTACCGAACTTAGCTCAAAACTCGGTGATTATGATAAGGAAGTTAAACAACTTAAAGGGGATTTATCAGTCTGTAAGGCTCAAATTGAGGAAATCTCAGAGAATCAAGAAATGGAAGCTACGAATGAGTATGTGGAGGCTCAAGAGATACTCGCAACTATGCTCCCAAATGGTGGAAGAAAGACAACTTTCTCAGATGGTGGGGAAGAAATCGAAATTAGCTATAAATTAAAAGTAAAGGAATTATGAATTTAGAACAATATGTAATGGGCGGATTTGTAATAATTGGACTGGTAAATGGTATCCAATTCTTAGTAGATAAAGACTTTAAGTCGTTTATTAAGTTTATGACTGCTGTACTGGCAGGTGGTGTTTTTGGGTTCTTACAGTGGTTTGCCATTCCTAGTTTAGAGATTGGCTTAGCTCTGGGCGTATCCAGTAGCGGAATTTATAAGGTGGCATCTAAGATAGGAGGTACAAAATGAATTTAAAAGAATTTAGTAAGTTTATGAGAATGAGTTTATCTGGTGTTAAAAGATTAATTTATTTTGCAGACTGGAAAGACATTCCAAGAACTAAAAAGTTATCTTATAGTATAGATAAAAATGGTAGAAAACATGCTCACGTGGAGAACATCCTTAATAAAGAAAATGTGATGAGCTACTTCGAGAAAAAATTTAATAAATCAGATGACAATCGAACATAGACCACATCCTCAAGTAGAACCTAGTTTAATTACAGGAAGCATACATGAGGTTGATGGAAAGATTGTTGATTGGGTCAAGCATCCATATTTTCAAGAACACAATGGATATAAAGAATGTCCTCTAAGGGCTGAACAAATTGTCAATGCTCTTAATTGGGCTTGGATAATGCAAGAAAAGTATCATGGTACTGCTCGCATTATTTTAAACTGGTTTGGTCAATTAACTCCAGAAGCTATGGAAAAACTAAAACCATATCCAGAAGTTAATCCACACTATGATTTAGTTAAAAATCCCGAAATGGATATGACAGAGGAATCTAAAAGGCGTAAGCAAGAAATGGTAAGAAAGTGGAAACAAGGAAGAAGAAGCGGTATACTAAAATAGTTCTTTAATAATTTAATAGTGGGAGTCAAGTCAAGTATAGTCAAGAAAGGTCTAGTTATGTCAAAAACAACATATATTGATAAATCATTAAATTCTGGAACTCATGAACAACAGCAATCGCCAGAGTTTGGAATTTATATAACTGCAGATAATTATGAAAATGTTGATGCAAGTTTACTTCCAGTAACATCTAATTATTATGAAGGTCGTAGTTATTTACTAAATAAAAATTATCTAAATGATATTTTTAGTAGAATTGAAGGCAAAATGCTTACTCTCATTGAGGGTACAGCAGAAGATAAAGAAAAAAGAGAAGCAACTAAGTCTTTGGCACGCCAGTTAATCTGGAATGTTATGCAAGATATTAGATTATTGCCTCTTATAAAACAAAAATAGAGCAAGGTAGCTCACCTTGACCCCACTGTTAAATTATGAAAGGTAATGATTTTTTACTACCTAATTTAATACTCTTAGCAGGGTTATTATTTATTATATATGCCAGTAGGTAAAGAAATACCATTTAGCAAAGTAGAGAATCTTGATATTAAAGAACTCCAAAATGTAATTGCTTCTTGGGCTTGTAAAACTAAAATCCTAGAAGATCAATCCCCATTTGAAACTTTTAGCAAATTAGAGGAAGAAACTAGCGAAGTCCGCACAGAACTTGCCTCAATGTGCAAAGAGAAACTAGCCTTAGAAATAGCTGATGTTATTTTCACTTGCTGTCTTTTAGCTGTACAATCTGGTGTAGACTTAGAAAAAGCCATTATTACTCAATTAGATAAACAATTTGATAGATACAATCCTTACAAAGCAGAACTGCTTATTCAACAAGGAAAGAACGGAAAAGAAGCACTAAGAGAGCTTAAAAATGAGTGGTCTTTAAAACTTGACACATTAGCAAACACCATGATAGACTGCTAATATGTGTTCTGGAAAAAGCCATAAGCTCATCTGGGATATCATTAGCAAACTATCCCCCTTTATTGGGGGTTTTTTGTTTATTGTAAATACTCCCTCAATCCTTCTACTGCCTCAAGATCAGCTTTAAATAATTGTATTGCTACATAAAGTACCCAAATGATTAGTATTAGATTAAGTAGTTTCATTTCCTTTTCACAAATTTAATTTTTAAATCATAAACCTCAACTATCTTGTAGAGTTTAGTTTTGTTATCTAAGTTTCCACCATGCCACCAGCGAGTAACTTTATCCTCTGCATCTGGTTTGGTTTCAAACTCATGTGATGATAGTACAAATTTTTTCATAATTTCTTTTTCCTTGCTATCTTTATACCTATTTGAATATAACGCCTTCTCAATTGTTTAGGTGTTAAAACTTTGTTTCTTTCTAGTAACCCCTCAAGTGTTTTAATAATTGGCTTTCTAGTTGATGACATAAAATCACTAGCCTTCATATTAAGTAGAACTAAGTTGATAGCTTCTAGTTCTAGTTTATTTATTGGCATTTTCACTTTCTGCTAGAGCCTCTATATATCCTAGCAAGTAACTTAGTTTTGCACTAAATTTTATTCTCTCTTGAGTAGATATTTCTTTACTAACTATAAGATTTATTTGATTGTCAAGCTCATTTATTTCTCTAGCTAGTTTTATTAGTTTTGTAATGTAATCTTTATTTATTGGCATAGGTTTCATTTTTTTAGTTTAGCTAATAATTCATCTCTTATTTCAAAGAGCTTCTTATTAAATATTTTTGTTCTTTTATCATCCCAAGTATCTATTGCTAGACCAGTTACTAATCCAAATATAGGTAAAAATGAAAGTTCTATTTCCTCTATCATTTCAGCTTTTTGCTTGGCTATTTCATCTGCAATAAACTCTTTAATTGGGGTTTTTCTTTTTCCTTCAACAGAATCAAAGCCAGTGCCTAAAAAACTTCTATTCCACTTTTCATCAAATCTCTTTTCCCAATCCTCACTTAATGTGTTTTGTTTAGTTTGATTCATAGATTTAGTCCTCAATATTGTAATTAGAAAATAAAATGAAAACACTTTTTTTACATCCTCTAGCAGTTAGAGCAATAGTGTTATTTCCTAATTTACTTAAATAACAACCATTAAAATAGAAACAACAATCTGGCTGGTTTTTATCTCTAATCTGCTCAATCCTATCTCCTGTAACAATATAATCAGAATTATTTCCATCATGGTTGACTATCCTCATACGTGGCATATTTCCTTTTATAGACCAACCAATTTTATTTAACATCTTTTCAAGATTTTCTTTGTTTGCTTCCATAAATAATCTTTCTTTTATTGTTCTACTTGTTTTTCTCCAAGATTTTTATCTTCCAATTCTATTAAAACGCAACTTTCTTTATTCCAAACTGGTCTAAAATAATGGTTATCATCTGGTAATATATAAGTTTTTCCATCAATTATTATTGCTTCAAAAGTTATTTGTAAATCTCTTTGCATTTCTTCCTTTCTTTTATTGTTTAGTTTCCCTATTTTTCTCGACTAATTCTAAAAATTTATCCATCTTTTCTTCAATCTCTATGTGCAAGTCTTGCTCTTCTTCATTAAGGGTTATATATCCCCAGAACCAATACCAATCGGTTCTAATTGCTTGTATTTTCTTTTGTAGTTCGGTCATCACTTCCTTTCTTTTATTGTTTAGTTTGTAGTTCTGGATTTAATTGTTTTTAACCAATTTATAAATGAATCAAAATTTAATAAATGTTTATAAGTATCTCTAAATCCGAACACGCTAAAATCCTCTTTTGTTTCATCTATAATATTAAGCTCTACTCTTTTTTCCTGCCTTAAATATTCTTCATATTCTTCCCATAAGTCTATAATTGTTGCTAAATTTAAAGCATTTAATAGTTCTTTATTCATAAATCCTTTGTTTTAGTTAGTAGTTGTTTAGTTTGGGTCATAGGTTTAGTCCTTTGATTTTAATGTTACCTCTGGTTTTATACCTCTATTATAAATTTCTTCTAGTATTTTTTGATATTCCACAGTGTCATCGTAAGTATAAAATAATACCATCTTATCAACCAATGATTTTAGTTTTGCTTGTAACTCTTTGTCGGTTAATGGTTCTGTATAAAATAGTTTTTGAAACCAGTTCATAGATTCTTTCTTAAAGTAATTTTTAATCTTCCAAATCATCACTAATAAAATCACCAGCATTAAAAATTTTATGGTGTAATTTAAGTATGTACTCAACAGCATCTAGATAAGATACCACCATAATCACTCTCCCATCTTCTTTTTTATGTTCAAAAATCTTTACTGCCTTATTAAAGGTTTCGAGATTTACTTTTACAGATTTATTTTCTTCCATTTATAATCTTTCTTTTTATCTAACTTGTAATAATTGTTCATCAATAACTTCTTTAATTGTTTGCTCTTTTAGTTTCTTTAAGGCAATTTTAATAACAAGTTCTATATCAGCAGAACTCATTTTGTTTAATAATTCTTTTATTTGATTTACTTCTTTCATAAATAACCTTTCTTTTATTGTTTAGTTAGTAGTTCAATCACAAACACATCCAGACACATCAAAGACATAATTGTCGTCCATTTTAAAAAATTTAAAAAACAATCTATTTTTTTGATTATCTTTGATAAAGTGTTTTAAATATTGTGGTTTTATAAAGCACTTTACTACCATTTCATCATACATTTCTACTACATCATATGACTTTGCCCAATTTAATTTTTCTAATATTTCTTTTATAGTAGATTCTACTGGAAATCTAACAAAAACTATTTCTCTACCATCAATCAATTTGCGTTTTACTCCTCGCATATTTCCTTTCTTTAATAAAAACTCTATGTTTCTTCTGTTATTTTTTTACAAAGTTCAATTATCTTTCTACAAGCATTTTCTTCTTCTTCTGATAAATCATCTTCTAAATGTTCATAACAATCTTTTAAATCAGAGAGTGTGTTTCTAAATCTACAATGTTCCATGTTGCTCATATTTTCCTTTCTTTAAAAACTCTATGTTCTGGGTAGGTAGTAGCTCACAGGTAGCCAAAGGGAGAAGTTCTGTTTCCAAAACTCCATGTGCCTTATTCTTTGTATTCGGCACACCCCTACGAACCGACCTGCCCAGATTATAAAGTTCTTATTTTAATATTCTTTGATTAAGAGCTAAGTGCAAGAGGTAATCTTTCGGCAATTGACCTTGTATCTGGTCAGAGGTTTTTTAGACTTGATTGTCCAGATTAGCGGTGATTACAAGCCTTCAGTGACTATATGGTGCATTTCTGCGATAGTTTGCTTCTCTTTCGAGGCTCTTGCATTTAACCCTCAATCTTTACTTGTTAAGTTTTTAATCACTGCTTATCTTGGTGCTAATAAGCAGAGTTAAAAGCCTATTCTTACAATCTGTTTGCTTCTAAAATTGGTAGTCCTGCTTCAGTTGGTACATAAATCAACTGTTTCTCGCCACTAGAGAGCTGTCTCACCCATAAATATTTAATGTAGTTATCGGTTAAAGAACCGCCCTCAATTTTAATAGCTTCTGCAGCACCCTTAGCTCTTTCTACTTCTGATTGAGCATTTAATTTTTCACTTTCTAGGTTAGCTTGAGCTTCTTCAATTTGGATTTGTCTATTCCATTGAGCTTCTGCTAGTTCAGCTTTACCACTCATTTCTCTGCTCCAGACATTATAAGTAGGAAATGCCCAAAACAAAGACCCTATAAATGCTATACCTAAAATTATTATTATTGCGGTTACAAATGCAACCAGTCCATCGTTGTTTTCTCTCATAATTCTTTTCTTTCTCCCTCTTTAGAAGGTTATAAATTTTTTTGTTAAAAACCTAGATTTCTTCAGCCATTAAGCTATGGACTGCTTTTTTAAGTTTATCAGCCATTTCTTGAGTTATTTCTGCATCAACCTCATTTACTGTTATATAGCCCATCTTTGTTGAACCTTTTTCTGCATTATAAGAATCATCTTCAACTTCTCGCTGTTCTTTAATTTGAAATAATACCTTCATTCTTTTTCTTTCTACCCAATTTAATGGGTTTATTTAATTATTTTTACTTCTCTACCTAGAGCTTCACAGACTTGGGCTACTGTCATTTCTTTCGGTTCAGGCTCTTGCTCTTTAATGGTGTAGTCATAGTCTTTTAGTTCCCAAGCAGTATTTTCACCGTATGCTTGTTTGTCATCATTATACGCAGACATTGAATAAACAGTTTTATATCCATTTCTATTTAAGACTGCTAAGACTTCTCTCCAGCCTCCACCTTCTTTATAAACTCTGTCTCCAACTTCTAAGGTTTCTAGTGTTTTGTTTTTCATATATTTCCCTTATATACCTAATACTGCTTTCCAAATTTGGTCTAGTGCAAAAGCTGTAGCACCGATAAATAAAGTCAATAAAATTATAATTGAATAAAGAATAGTTCTAAGTCTTTTCAATCTTATGCTGAGAGTACTAATGTCCTCAATCATAAAAGTCATTGCCATAATTAATTCAAGTTCGGTCAACTTTGTTGTTTTTACTGTTTCTTTCAAAGGATATTGCGTGCTCCATATCAACAAATCCAACTAAACCTTGTTTTTGGGCATTTGCCATTGTTTGTAGACAGAGCATTGTCTTTCCAGAGCTTGCTTGACCATAGACTTCTGTAACCCTTCCGCGTGGTACTCCACCACCAAAAGCAAGGTCAAAAGCAGAGATGCCAGTGCTAATAAAATCTATATTTTGTTTAAGGTCTATTGGTAAGGAAATCTTTGATGTAAGGGCTTTATTTATTTCAGCTAGGATGCTTTTAATGTCATTTTTCATTGATTTATACTAGCATTTTTTCGCCATTTTTGCTATACTTATTTATCTCATTATTTCGTAAATCTAATAAAATATGGATTTAGGACTTAGTGAGATTTCTGTTATTGTCAATCAGAGTGATTTGTGCTAATATTTTTATGTGTGCTCAATAAAAAATATTATCAATTACGTAACAATTACAGAGCACAAAAAGGAGTCGAATTATGAAAGGTAAAGTCCAATTCAAAGTTGGTCAAAGTACTTTTTCTTTAGAGGTTGAAGAAAAGTCATCATTGGAGACGCTACATTTATTAGCAGTTCTCGGAAACCCCCCAAATTATTGTAAAGAGCTTCCAAAGGGTTTTTATTCTCTTGAGTCCAATAAAGACAAAGAAGGTAATACCTATGTCAATGTTGTTTGCAAAGGCAACAATGAAGCTGGTGAATTTAGAGTTTACAAAGCTAAACTCGGTTCTTACAAAACTGGTGGTCATTTCTGGCACAACTTCAAACTAGATGAGTATGCACTCAAGAGAAAAGAAGAATCTGGAGATGATATTTCAGATGATATAGATTTATAACTATAAAAACTATGAATAGCCCTACTGACGCAGCCATGACTAATGTTACTTCTCAAACAGCCTTAGAAGTTATTGAGAATATAAGAAAAGCCAGCGAAGGTAGGGCTGATGTTGATAAATACTTTCCAGAGATAAATATTTTAGAGAGTTTCGAAATTGATGAATCCATGCCTGAAAAGGAAAGAGCTTTTGCTTTATGGAAAAATCTTTTATTTGCTCAAAGAACAAGCGGTCAGTTATTTTTACTGGTTGGGAAGCTTCTTAAAGAGTTCAAAGAAAAAGAGCTTTATATTTATTTAGATTATGGAAGTTTTAATCAGTTTGTTAGTTCTCCAGAGCTCGCTATTTCTGGCGAGTCAGCCTACATGTATATTAGAGTTTTCGAGTTTTATGTAGAAAAATTAGCCTTAGACCCAGAAACAGTAAGAAAAATGCCACTTGGAAAGTTGTCTAGAATGTTACCCATGATTAAGGAAGTTGAAAAAGAGTTGGGTAAAGAAAAAGCTATTGAAAAAATGAATGAATTAAATACTCTTGGTCTTGGTGATTTGTCTATTGAAATAAAAAAGGCAAAAGGAGATAGCCGAGACAGTTACAGACCAGTTATAGTTTTTAATTTTGAAACAAATTTGTGGCAAGTTCGTTACTACGAAGATAAAACAGAGTTTGTAAATGCAGGAAAATTTATAGAATATTTATAATGAGCAAACTAGACAAAAAACTAGATGACCTTGTTAGAGAAATTTATCACTTAAAATATCCCAATCCTTACTGCTTCGTTACTAAGCAATATTGTGGCTGGTTCCATAAAAACAAAAACCCAAAAGGTTGCCAAATTGGTCATTTTATTTCTCGTAGGTTCTTTGCTACTCGTTGGTATTTTCCAAACATTTTTCCTCAAAGTTCTGGCTCTAATTACAACCATCAACACAATACAGTTCCATTCACTAAAGCTATTATTGAAAAGTATGGCATAGCTTATTTAGATGAACTCAATGCTAAATCTAAGGAGTCTTTTAAAAAACCTAGAAAACTTGAAAGACTTGAAGAATTAAAAGAAATCCTCTCTGAATTAAAAAATCAGTCAAACTGATATTGACTTTTATCACTCACAGTGGTAATATTATTTCATGCAAAACAAATTAAAAGAAATAGAGCTTGCCAAGCCAGCTCCATTAACAGATGAAGTTCGTGCTTATTATTCTTATTTAGGAAAAATTGGCGGAGCTAAAAATAAATTAAAAGGAAAAGAATACTTTTCACGTATTTCAAAAATGAAAACTGGTAAAAAGTATAAAACTAGAAAGAAACAAGAAAATGAATAAATTACTTTATATACTTAGTGGAATGTTATTTTTTTATTTAATTTATGGATTTATTAATGATAGCAATAATTATGCTGAAATAAAAAAGCTTACAGAGAGCTGCTCAGCAAGCGGTGGATGGATAAATAAAACAAGAGTTGGATTTACAACTTATAACTATCAATGTGTTATTAGTGATAATAGAAAGGACTTATGAGCATAAAAAACAAGATTGAGAACAAAAGAGCCAGGAGGTTGGTTCGCGAAGAACATAAACAAACAATGGAGCTTTTAGGTAATTTTAAGAAAAATGTTTGGATGAAAATTAAAAACAAATATGGAAACTTTATTTATAAATTAATTAAATAGAAAGATAGAT
>JABXJR010000149.1_pt1 | contig 14233 bp, 15 predicted proteins | sample 7431291 | NCBI WGS metagenome assembly JABXJR01 (sample SAMN14395756, study PRJNA613071) | wetland metagenome | isolation source: water samle H3 from high-altitude wetland | place: Chile: Salar de Huasco, high-altitude wetland | collected 2015-11-10 | reverse complement strand
AGTAGGGTCAATGAAGCTAATGGTAATCCGTACAGGTTCACCCTGAATTTGGTCATCAATAGCATCACGGCACTCAAACGTTTCACGGTCTACAAACAGGCCTGTGAACTTGATACCCGCACGGCAGTCTTGCAATGTAGGGTCTGTAGGAGGTACGGGGCAGCCATCTACATCAAAGGTCCAGCCTTCACAGTAAATAGGCTTCCAGATTTGGCCCTCAAAAGAAGGAATGGTATCAAAGGTTGCACCATCTTTGCCGTAAGTATCACAACCGTCTTCCAAACACTCGTTGTTGTACTGCTCAATCACGTATTCTGTATTACACTCACCAGGAGTAAGCACAGCCACAGAACCAGCAACAATGTTGTTCACACCTGCAAACGCATCAGCAACATCTGCCAGACGGTCTGAACCATCACAGTCTACGTTCTTCAACGTAATAGACATGGTGCGCTTAATCTTGTAGGCATCCGCAGTCTTAGCCCATGCAATCGTACTAGCACCATCTTCTACACAAGAATCTTCTACCTCACCTACCAATGTAAGTTCAGAATTAGCTGCTTGTGTCAAGGCAACAGAAGAGATTACTTCAAACACTCCTTGACCAGCCGTGTAGCTCATCAACGTTGCAGACGTAATTGTAGCATGGACTGCTTGAGTCACTGCCAGATGGTTTGCGTTAGTGCCGTTGTAAGGAATAGTCAAGATATACTTGATACCACCTTCCACCAAGTCAAAGCCAGCAGGACACTCATCACACACTACCCTAGTAGTTCCCGTAGTAGTAAAGTCAGCAGGCGCAACACACGTCCAGACAGTCTCATCTACCAACGGAGTGGCAGGGTTATCAGGGGTAGTAATTGCACAGGCTTTGCAAACCTCATACGTAGAGATGACACCACTTCTGCCTACACGCTCCACCACCAAGGTAGGATACTGGCGTTGTACTGCAGCAAGTGCGTTAGACGTCCCTGTATCACACACTCTAAGTTGGTACTTAGCAAAGTTGATTTTCTCAAACGGGTCATTTGCGGGGCAGCACTCTACTACTTTCTCTGCCTTAAAGAAAGAATCTTTCAAGTAAAATACTTCTTTCTGGATAGCCTCATAAATCTTGTCTACAACAGACTTAGCAGACTCAGAGACGCTACACAAATCACAGCAGTCCGTAGTGAAGCTCACCATTTCTTCAAAGTTGCGTCCAAACACATCTCTAACAGGCTGGCCTTCTGCACGGATAATCAAGCCATACGTCTTACCGCAGTCAAGGTTCAAGGTCTTACACGCACTCACAGAGTCCCAACCCAAGTAGCCAATAAAAGGCTTAGGGGTAGCGTTGGCTGACGTAAAAGCGTTAATGCGGTCAATCCTACCCAATGGCAGTGACTCCAAGGGGAGTTTAGCATTACGCTCGTCACCACTCTTGGTATTAAAGCCCTTAGAAGGAGAGCGGTATTTAAACATATACTTGCCATCAGGGCAGAAACTAGCTGCGTCAACAGACAGGTTTGTCTCCATGTCAAACAGACCCACTTCATAAGGGGTCAGTTCAAAGGCACGTTTACCAGCAGGAGCAATCGCTTCAATTACGTAACTGGTTTCTAGTTGGTCATTAAACATAAGTCAATGGATTAAAGGTTAAGTTTTTTTAGTTGTTCTTTTATTGAAGTAGGACTAGGGTTAGTAGTTACTCCATACTCATCTTGGTTCTCTGTGGCAAGCAAAAACTCTACAATCTTTGCTTCTGTCTTTCCGTACTGAACACCTGACATAGGATTATAGTAAATTAAATCACCACCCCTCCGTATAATGTTCTTGCGTATAGCCCATCTTACATCATTGGTTGCATACAAGTACGCCTTCTCAAGCGCAACTGCGGCTTCAAACTTGCTAAGGCCCTCTCTTTTAGATTCAGTGTACTCTCCGTTAATTAGCTTCCTAAGTCTAGTATAAGCCAAGTCAGAGTTTGTACCTATTTCAAAAGGATTAGGCGTACAGTAAAAAGCCAATGCAAGCAAGTATTTATTAGACTGCTTCTTAACTCGTGATAAAGTAATAATCGCCTCATCAGTTCTTTCATACAAAGACAAGTCTTGCGTATGCTCACGCGCTGAATCTTTGATAATGTAAGTAAACTGGTGCATGGGGTTTTCTTTAACCTCATCAATGTTCTCTGCCACATACCCTAGTTGCTTACCCACAGACACCATCAAGATATTATGAGGGTCTGTCATGTCAAGGCTCTGTGTAAAGTTGCGAAGCTCAAAGAGCATATCTCCCCAGAAAGAGTTATCTAACGGATTAGAAAAACTCCTACCATAGTGAGCCTCTATCTTTGCTTCTTGCTCTGGTGTTAGACCGTGGTTCCACTTGTTACCTTTTTTAGGAATTTCAAAAGAGTTAGTCCCCATAGAGTATGAGTTCAAACCATCTTTCTCTAGTCCTAGCCTAAACGTAGTAGGCGGAGCTTGGTCTATTGTAATAACATTCATAGTGTGGTATTAAAATTGGGGGGATTTCTCCCCCCGTGTGTGTTACTTGTAAAAACCGCTGTAGATTGGGCGACCCGTAAATGGATTCAAAGGCTTAATCAACAATGACTTAGTTACGTCCTTTACAAAGTATGCCTTGTGACGCTTCTCAATCATTACCTTGTAGCCAGGGTGGTTAGATGAACGTTGGTACGCACCTTGCATACGCGCTTGGCCCATGTAAGGAAGTTTACCTACTTCAACAGACTTTTCAAAGTCCCAGTCAGGGCCGTACATCAGCTCTACTACGTTATCACTTTCCTGCTCAAGAATGTCAGTGATGACAAACATATAAGAACTCAAACGGTGTCCACCAATGCCGTTAGCAACAGGCACCATTGGGTTTACTTTGTCATTAGCCTCAACAGGGTCAAGGGCAGGGTTCAACTCAAACAACAACGTACCATAACCGTTGGTCATCTCGTAAGAGACAAAGTCAGGCGTAGAGTAGTGAAGGTTTTGGTTATTACCTTTAGCATTAACCCCTTGGACAAAAGGCTCTGCACCCCAGACTTGGCCATTGTATGAAGGCAAGTTACGCATTTGCGTCTTAGCCCACGCATAACCACCACGGCCTGTGGCAATCTTAGTGACTTTGTTGGTAAAAGGCTGAACTTTGTCTTTAAGCTGTTTAGCAATAAAGTATTCAAACTTAGCCAACGTGAGGTCATAAATGTTGTAGGAAATAGTTGGGCCCATGTTCAACTGGTGGAACAAGCCCAACGCAGTTTGATATACACCTTTACCATCCCAAGACATTGTACCACCAGAGCCAAAAATAGCCTCTGCTTCAATCATTGTCTCCAACGTAGCATACGCCATAGCATCAATACGGGGAATCCACGCAGTCTGAACAATGTCTTTACGCATTTGGTCAACCGCCTCTTTCTGGCCTACCTTGTACTTATTCATATAGGCAGGTACAGGAGACTGGCCTTGCAAGTTCAAGTCATAGCCCATTGTGCCATTCTTAAACGCAAACATCTCAATCACTTCCGTGGCTTGGTCAAGTGCCATAATAGCATTGTGACAAATCTTACCCTTGGCAGCGTCTCTAGTCACAGAGTAGTGAAGCTGGGCACGAGTGTAGCCTACGTGGTTGAAGTATTCCCGTACGCCCCCACTGAACTCAGGCACAGAGCTATAAAGCTGGCTGTACTCTGTTTCAACCGTTGTGATAGGGAAGAAGATAGTGCCTGGAGTCAAAAACTCTTTGGGGAACCACTTATTACCAGCATCAGCACCTTTAAGGCGCAACGTGTAAATGTAGCCATCTCCGTCTTTAACAATCTCATCTTCCGTGACCAAGACTTGCGTAGGGTCATGTACGTCATAAGCCAAGATATAACCATTGTCATACTTCTTAGACTTAAACTTAACCTTAAAAGATTCTCCAGCCAAGCCTGGGCGGTCATTACCACTCAAGTCTTCTACAATATAGAAGGGCTCTTCTGCAATAGGGTGAGAATACTTAAAGATGTGACCATCCAGATAAATACGGTTCTTACCAAAGTTACCAAAGGTATACAACTGTGGGTTAACCAAATATCCTGCGGTTACAAAAGGGGTGATAATACCAAGGTCTGTCATCCCTTCCTTGCCCTTGTTCAGGTATTGCAAGTCAGCAGAATCCAAATGGCTCTTGGTGTCATAGGTGGTACTGCGCAAGAATACGCCATTACTTAGTACCAAAGGTGTTGTTCCTTTACTCATTCAATTTTTAATTTAGTTTCAGCCTAAACAGGCCATCTGATGATTTAGGTTGTGGTTTGTTTCCATTTGCCTTCTTAAAAACAGAGCCTTTGCTTTCACGAGTAAATAACTCTACCTGCTTGGCTGCTGCCTTTTCCTCTATAAAACGTTTGACTGCTTCTGGTCCTTTTTCCATGACTAACGCAGCTAACATTAAGTTCTCTAAGTTTCCTTGGTCTGTAAACCTGTGTTTATGAACCAGTGCCTCCATTAATCCTAACTTGACTGTCTTGCCACCCTTAACAGGGACATCTACATCATTATTCATAACAGCCGCATACACTAACTGTGCTTCTTCACGCGTCAAAGGAATCCCGTTTAGTTGGCCTTCCTTGAGAATATCCATAGTCCTTTTTTGGAGAACCTGATATTGACGTGCTTCTGCATCTGCAATAGCCCTCTGTTGAGCTAGTTTACCTTGTGTGATTTCTTGTGCCTTCATGTCAAGTTTAGGCTTGAGTGCCCTTGCCTTGTCCGTGAGTTTGTCACTAGCAATCAAACTTCTTACCTCATCTTCTACCTCTTGGCTAGTCCAGTTTATGCTCCCATAATACTGCCTGACAATACGCTCTGCATCTTTCTCTACGTCTAGGCTTGTGATGTCCCGCGCAGCCAACGTTGCTTGCATATAGTCAAAGATTTCCTCATCAGTTGCGTTAGGGTTCTCAATATCATACGCCATGATAGATTGTGTCACACCTGTTAACGCCCCTACTAATGATTCTCTCTCTTCTCTAATGGCATCCTGTACTCTTAGGTTGGTGTTGTGCTCTATAGTAGTATAGAACGCATCCTCCGTAAATGCACTTGGGTCAACAGTCTCAGGAATTTCCTTAAAAAACTGTCTTTCCAACAGGCCATTAGCCAAACTAATCAAAGGGTCTTCTACTTGGGAATCATCATCCGCAGGAATATAATCATCCTGTGTGTCATCATCTTGGGTAGGTGGTACATCTTGTTGTCCCACTGGTTCTGGCTCTACTGGAGTTTCTACGTCATCGTAGTCTAAGTCTAACTCCATGTCCAGAAAAGTAAATTCATCTGCTCCTGTCATAATATACGTTGATTTAAAAGGTTTTACAAATAAAAATAATAATTGTGCATTATTATTCTAGTCCATTGTTTTGGTTCGTTGGTTAGCTGCGTCTATTTCTTTTCTCCGTAGCTCCAACTTAGTCATCTCTATCTTCTCCTTGAGCTCACGGTCTGTCTCTTGGTTGGCTTGCTTACTAGAGTTTTGGTCTTGCTTTTGTTGGTTAAGCATATCTCTGTAATCTAACATACTTTCAAACTTACGCTCATTAAGGTCTTGTTCTGCAAGCATCTTAACCTCTTTAGCCACTTCTGATGCACTAGAGTTACCAAAACCAGTGGCTCTGATTTGCGCTAAGATTACGTCTTGCTCAAACTTCTTATCAGCCTGCTTTTCAAGCTCCGCCAACTCTGCCATTCTTTGCTGGTGTTGTTGCTCTAATAATTGCTGTTGTTGTTGCTGCTGCATCTGGCCTTCCCTCTCTCTTTCTCTAAGTTTCTTTTCTGACAGTACATTTAATTTATTTAAAATCTCTGGTGTACTTTTAGCAGTAATCATCTCTGCAAGCTCTAAACTATCTGCTCCCATCGTATTTGTGGAGATAGCTGCTTGTTTGATTGTCTCTAGCGTGTGCATATCCGCAGCAGAAGACTTAGAGTAAGTGGCTAACTTATGTAACAAGAACCCATCTGTATTGGTGTTAAAAATTACCCTTGCCTTGTCATTAGACATATAGCTCAAAGACACATTACTCTCACTCGCAGCAACATACTGGGCAGTTTCTAAGACGGTATCCCACACACTACGCATAATCTCATCCAGCCTAGTGTAAAAACCTTGAATCTGTGTGAGACTTCTTTGCATCTGTTGTGCTATGGATGCGCCTGTCTGCGTAGGTGACACATCTCCATATAACGTAGCAGCAGTAAACCCAAACTGTGCAAAGGCCTCATTCTTCACTGCGTTAAACAGTTGCGCTTTCTCTAAGATTTCTTGGGTCTTAGTGAGGTCTACTATTTGACCAAACCCACCAGAGATTTGAGCAGAGTTTTGGCCCATGTTAGTAATAGAGGGGTCAGCAGGAGCAATAGACGTATCATGCGCTACCATAAACCACTTGAGCAAGTTATTTTTCCCCCAAGCCCCATCATAGCTCTCTTGCGGAATCATGTTCTGGTTAATGATAATAAACTTGCCTACCTCCGTGGATAATAACTGTTGCATCCTGTTGCCTAGCCAGTTACACATAATCTGCCAAGGTGCTGCCTTCTCTACCGTAGACACAGGGTCTGAATACAAGTTAGTCGTAGGGCCACCGTGAATAGGTATCCTAACCCCGTACCTCATGTTAATGTCAGAATACTGAATTGGGTGTTCTTCTAGTAGCACATAAGCAGTGGATTGGTCTGTGTTCTCCGTAGAGTGCCTAGTCTTAGAGTGCCTTACGTCTATCTCAATGCTTCTCCACAACCTGTTAATGTAAAACCAGTCTACGTGTTCTCCATGTAGTAAGTTCTCCATTTTTTTCTTGCCGTTGTACGTAGGCTTAATCGTCACCTTAAAGTCATCTGATACTATCATAGTAGTATCTATTCCTTCTCCTATGTACCTAAGTTTGCCTACACGCTCTGGAAGTAAAAAGTACATTGTGGTGACTCTGGCCATCTCCGTTTGGAAGTCATCATATTTTCTTTCTGTTCGCTCTGCCAACCTGCTAAACGTAAGGTAGTTTTCCTTAGACTCCCTGTACCTGTCTACGTTACCTGTCTGCCTAAAGTTGTTAATTCTAAAGTCAGCGCCGTACACCTCATCTGCCCAGCCTACAATTCTTTCTATGTCCTCTTCTGTTAATAGGTTAGCAAACTTGTTTAGAATAGAGCCTATAGTTAAGTCTTCAAAGTACCCTATCATCTGTGCTTCTGTTACGTCACTAGAGTATTTAGACTGTAAATAAAACACATCTGCCTCGTTCAACACCTCTACGGTATAGTTCCCATCTATGTAGTTCACATGAACAAAAGGCATTTCAGTACAGATAATCTGTTTGAGGACTTCTCTTTGTAGCCTTTTCATTTTGAGCCGCTCCTCATCAATCTTAATAATGTGATTAGCCCACTGCTCAATAGTTGACCTATACTCTGTGCTGTAAAAGTCAAGGATTTGGTCAGAGGTCATAAACTCTTGGTACTGCTCCTCCGTAGGCTCATTAGCCATAAAGAGAGCCTCTGCCTGTCCTATCAATAAGTTTCTTAGCTCGCCTGTTAATTCCTTTAGAATCCCATTAGTATGTTCTGGGTCTACCGCTAGTGCGTAGAACTCTGAATACCTCTTATCAAAGTCCCCTAAAATTGCATTAACTAAATTAGGAATGACAGGATAAAACATTAAGCCAGCATCCTCTAGCTCTATGCCTTCTGCCACAAACAAATCCCGTTCATTAGCGTAGTCAATATAGTCTTCTTGGTTAATTGTGCCGTTAGCAAGGTTATACAAACGCTTAATGCGGTTTCTTCTGTAATATACCTGTTGCTCACCCAATAGCTTGTAGTGCTTTGTGAGCTTTTTAATCTTGTCTATGTCCCTGCCGTATCTTAAAAGGTTTTCCATGTGTTTATCTTGTTGTCCTCCTTAGTGAATTAAAAGAAGGTCGTGAAAGAGAGTTAGTGCTAAATGACGGCCTCTCAAGTGCCTTTTTAATCAGGTCTTTTTGGTCTACATTACTTCTAACCTTAATGCCTCTGTTGGTGTTAGTCCTTGCGGCCATTAATACCCCACCAAAGGCTATAATACGGTCTGCGTTCTTGCCATCATACTCTAGCATTTCCTTTAAGAGCATTTGGTCCATTATCCTGCTTACGCCATAAATAGTAGTAGGCTCACCCGTCTTGGTGTCAAACTCTACGCCTATCTCTTCTGTGCAATACATTATCACCATTTCAAACAGCTTGTCTTTAACAGTGCTATTACCAGAGCCTGTACGCCAGCCTAACTCTTCTCTAATCTGTGAAGTAGGAACCCACTCTTTAAGTAAGGGCATATCAGACCGCCGCATTAGCCTGTGTGTTTCATTCTTTCCTATGAGCCACTCTATAAACACAGGCTGGTCGTTCTCTACTGCCCACCTAGCGTTATACAAACTCACTAAGTCCAAAGACGTTTGGTACGTGTCATAAGGACTGTCTGCCCTACCTGTAAACCACGCTACTAGCTTGTCTTGCGCAAACTCACCATCTATCTCATGCGCTGCCTTAAAAATATACGTAGACATCAAAGACAGTGACGCATCCGTAGAAACTGTTTTCACAGGGTCAGTGGCTGCATAGTACAACCCAAAGGGAGGATTTGAGGAAATAGGGGGCTCATCTATTACTACAGCCCCATGCTTGACCGTAGAAGGCTTTACAGGGTATTCTCTGACAATATCTGTCTTAGCTCCAGGGATAAAGCCTATATGGCTATTGGTGCGCTCTAGGGTTACTAAAAACGGTTTATGGTTAGTCAAGAGCCAGTTGTAGTGCGGCGCAATGACTTCTGTTGGGAAAATGTTCTTAGTCCTAATAGAAAAGCAGTCCTCTGGGGTAAGCGGGTGTTGAGAGCGGTATAGCGCGTACTTAGCAAACCCCTTTTCTTCTAAGATTTGCTTACCTTCTTCTATTAAGTAATCCTTGGCTTCCTCTATCTTGGAATTACCAAACTCATCTATAAACGTACCATAAGAATAATACTCTGGAACAAAGATGCCTACTGTTTCATTATATCTTTCACTCCACCTGTTAGGTAACGCTAGAAAATTTCCTGCTTCTGGCTTGTAGAAGTATTCTTTTAGTGGCCCACTCTTGTCAAGTTTACCTACCGCACCAAAGACATTCATCTCACCCGTGATAATATTACCTTGCTTGAGTGCAGGTTCAACAAAGCCTATTGTCTCATCTAGGTTAGGTGCAACCCCTGCTTCATCAAACAAGATTTCATCTGTCTTACCAGAGACTACTGCCGCAGGGTTAGTCTTAGTATTGGCTTCCTTAATAATAGACCCTAAGACTTCTTCTTTCCAAAAGCCATAAGAGTTCTTAGCTCCTACGCCATCAAACTGCCTAGTCCAGCGTGTGTGCTTATTCAAGTGCGTTCTGTACTGCTCCATGATACTCCAGTTAGTCCTGTTGTAAGTATCATCCCATGCACTAATCTTGCCTGAAAACCCTTCCTCAAACCATGCTCTTTTTAGTATTTTAGAGACTGATTTTAAGCTAAAACCCATCTGCCTTTTCTTGAGCGTCAGCGTAAACTTATTACTTAGCCTACTTAGCTCTAGTAACTGATACCACCAAATGTCTGTGTCATAGATAGTGGCAAACGCAGTCCTTTTCTTTACTTTGTCAGGAATAGGTGTAAAGTTCCAATACCAAATAGCATCCCCAGGAATGTAAAAAAGGTTGTCTATTAACAACCCTGTATAGCATAGCCTCTTAGCAAAGTCCCAAAACCGCCTATCCTCTAGGGTGTTAGGGTAGAATTGGTTATATGAGCCAGTCTCCTCAAACTCTTTAGCAAACTTTCTGGCTACTTGTACTCGCTCATCTAAGTTACACTCCCCAGGGTATTTTAGAAGGTCTGTTATCAGTTCCAGCCTTTGAGAATCCGTGATTACCTGCTCCTTGTACTCCCCCGTAAGTGAGTCGTAAGTAGTCAAGTAATTCTGAAAGTCTATTGCGTATTCCCTCATTCTCTAGGCTTAAAACTGATAACAGTAACCACTCATCATTAACCCTCAACGGATTCTAGCTGGCTTTTCAAATAATCAATCACCGCACCAGCCTTGTTACGTGCATCATTAGCCTCTCTAAGTTTTTCAACCTGTACTCTAATGTCTGCATTTACACGCTCTGCAATTGCGTTAACTTCCAGTGCCTTAGCACGTAGCTCATCTGTAGCGACTTGTTGCTCCTTTTGAAGCTCAGCGACCCTAGCTTGGCAGTCATTAATCTCATTGTTAGAACGAGCGACGGTTTGCTCAAGTTCTCTGATTTGTTTTGAAAGTTTCTCACTCATAATATATGGTTTAGTAAAGTCCTAAAGGCTTGCCTTTTCTTTTAGCATCCTCCTCAAGTTTTAGTTTCTCTGCTTCATTAAAGTCTTTAAACACCGCACCTACCTCTTTGATAGTCCTAAGCACTAGTGCCATGTTGCCATCTTTAGAATCATCAATTACTGCTGTCTCTGCCCAGTTACCTACTTTAGTGACCAAGGTTCTTACCTGCCTGTAATACTTGTTCATTACAGTGTCATTCAATAACTCTGCTTTTAGTAAGGCATCTGCAATCACTTTGTCTGTAACCTTGTAGTCTCCTGGAAAGTCCCTTAACAAAATCTCCTGTCTTGCTTCTGGCTCTAAGTTACCATAAGGATTCCTAGATGTAGTGTCTGTCATAAACGCAATATAGGAAAATGCTTCCATATATTTTTCATAAGTTTCTCTCACTTTCTTAAACTCTGGAATTACTAACATAGACAGGTTCATCTCAACCCCTTTTTGAGTAATCTCAAATAGTTCTACCATTTGCTTTGGTTCTTAAAGTGAGTTAACATTGCCTTGGCTTCTGTACGTAAGTAAGGCACAGGATAGTCAGTGCGCGTTTCTTTTAGCTTATTATCTTCAAGTGCAGACAACATACTAGAGTATCCCTTTTCTCTCCCTGTAAACTCAATGTGTTCAACAGTCAAGTCTCCAATGTCATAGCCATACATTTCCAAGATATACGCATATAAAGAGAGCTGTAAAGTAAAGTCTTGTAAGTTAAAAACTTTCAAGTGTGAGAGCGGTGGTAAGTAATTTTCTGCGACCTTACCCCTGCCTTTAACATAAAACATCTTAGGGTCTGTGTCAATGCTTTTGCAGGTCTTGTAGTCTCTTATATTTACAACACCATCCTTAATCAGCACGTTATCTACTTGGCCAGCCACTCTAAAATACTCTGACCACACAATTAACTCTTTGTACTCACCATCAGGCAAGTCAGAAAGGTCTTTGCCTATCTTAATTTCATCAGGGGCTTTGATTTCACCGTGCTCCCTAATTAAATGATACTTGCTACCAAAGTTAGCCGCCTCATTCTTGTTATCCTCCCAGACCTTGAGCCAGTGTTCCGCAGTCTCACCATGCTTCATTGCATAGGCTTCTGCAATTGCTTGCCAGTCTTTTGGCCTTTTAAACATCGCATACAAAGTAGTGACAGAGCAATACTTGTCTTCTCCTCTTACGTAGCTGTGTTCTGTTTCGTTAAATATCATTTACTTCTTCTAAGTCTGTGTCTCCTGAAAATACTACCATAAAGCCTAGCAACTTTTCTCCTAGGCCTCTTTCTTCTATGTGCGTTGCTATCCACGCATCTCTTTTGTCACCCTCTAAATCAGGGATAATAAACGCACCTGCATACCCCTTGGTAGGTTTGTGATACAACTTCTGCCAGTCTTTCTTACAAAAAGGCAAAGATGTTAAGCATAGCCTACCCTCGTGAGACAATTGCTCTATAATAAGCATATCTTCCCTAGGTAAGTCCTCTACTAAAGGGTTAATGTACTCACTATACATTTGTAGTTAGGTTAAACTCTGTTTTGCCCTCTTCTACCAAGACACCGCTAGCGTGTGTCAAGGTATATTTAGAAGTCCTAGTAAACTTACCACCTGAAATAGCCTTAAACGTAAAGCTAAACTCTGCGTCTCCATCTATCTCTTGTGCGCCAGAGGGGGCAGTACAGGCACAGTTAGAAGTAAATGCCAGTATGCCCTCACCATTAACCTTGATACTAATAGTCTTAGGCTGGCCAGGGGTCATTACTACGTTAGTTACGTTAGGTATTTTTAACATTGGGAAATTGTTTATAGCATTTCTCACACGCGTCTGTTTCATAAAACTTGTCTGGCGTTGGACAACCACAGTCTACACACTTGCCTTTCAAACATTCAGGAGATTGTATAGAAACTAATGTCTCTCTAATCATCACTACTCTTTCCACAAAAGGGATTTCAGCATCATTGTGTAGCTCTAAAATATACTTCTGGTGGCCCTCTGGGATTTCCTTATCTGTGTATAAAGACAAGTCTCCATTCACCTTCTTAATCCATACCCATGCAAACCACTTTCTCCAGTAAGCCCCCGCAGCATTCCAAAAGTTATGCCAGTTTAACTTCTTCTTCATTGATAATAGTTAAGTTAAGTTTAAAGCTCTCTGTCTGTAGCTTAATCTTAGGGTTTACTTTTGTCTCTTTGCCTTTGCCAATCAACAGCTTAGTCTTGCGCAAGTCACTCACGTAGTTCATACAAGACTTTTCAGACGTTAGTACCTCATCCTCTATTACCTTGCTGACTGCGTTGTCATACATATAGTAATAGGCTAAGATTACCTTGTGGGTCTTTGATAAAGACAAGCCTGGAAGGGCTATGTCAAGCTGGAATACCAAGAAGTCTATTAGCTTAAACTTCAATGGTGTCTTAATTACTAACTCTTTTAAATCCATGTCATTCTGTGTTATGGTGTAAGATAATAAAATAGATTATTACATCCAAATTTATTTTACCTCTCTTAACTTACCGTTGATTACTCTCTTTCTCATAGGCAGCTCTAGGCCGTACTTCTCAGCTTCTATGCGTAGGACGTTAGGGATAGTATAAGCAACGTTCTTCTTAAAATAAGCAATGTACTGTTTAGCCCAGTGTTCAGAGCCTCCCCTGTTTAGCATCTTGTTTCTCAAATACCTAGAGCTAAAATTAAATGTCCCTACAAAGAAGAAGCTAAAAGACACCCCATTAGCCTCTCTAACCTGCTCTTGGATGTCATCTGTAGCTGCCTTTAACTGCTCTGGGCTTATGCCTAGCTCTTCTTGAACCCTTTGTTCAATTAAACTCCACGGGGTAGGACTATCCATTTTGCTCAATTACTATGGTTCTATCTGGCTTAGATGTGCCGCCAAACCATGAGTTAATTAGCCACCCATAACCATCCATGCTAATAGTCTGCGTGTGTACTTGCTTATTTGCTGCAATACTTACCACGTAGTCTTTGCCCCACCATGCTTCCTTCCTGTAATAAATTACCTTAACCTCTTCTCCTTTTTTAAGGAACAGCAAAGGCTTAGTAAAGTCTCTCCCACCTCTGTCATGCTTGTAAAAACATAACTCTACTAGCTCTGTCTTAGGGTTCCAACGCCAGCCTACCATCAACGAGTGGTCTTTGGGTTTAAAGTAGTTTTCTTTAACGCCTGTAAGTTTGTTCCAGTCTTCTTGCTCTACACCTACGTCATACACAGGCTGGATAAACTTAAACGTGTACGTAGTCATTACGTCATTCAACTTTTTAATTTGGGGAGGCAAACTAAAGTGTGCCCAAGGAAAGTGTCTAATCTTCATTTGATTGTGATTATGCGTTTTGCGTATGTAGAGGTTAAGGTATAAAACACTTGTGCTTCTCTCCATACATAGTTAATCTGCTCATATACAGCGTGCCTGACCACAGGCTCATTCTCTATATACACCACTTGGTTTTCTTGGTCTATAAATAACACGTAGTCTACCACAATAGTGTCTATGACGTGTCTTTCTTGGTTGCCAAAAAAGTTAGTGATTTCAAACCGTTGTCCGTAACTAATTACAGACATAAGCATTATGGTAAATATAAGTAAAAATCTCATGTTATTCCTTTATCTTTGTGTTAAATCCAAAAAACTATGACTAATCTTAGGTTGATTATCCTTTCCAAATCTCTGGAACTCTTAGTAGTAGCGTTAGTAATGTCTAGTGTACTTAGTATCTCGGTACAAGCTAAAGATACACCATTTGTCACACATGACTACTTTATTCTTAACTACGAACAAGGTCCCCTCAACAAGGTGTATAAAAAGCACCAAAAGCCTACTCACATT
>JABXJR010000146.1_pt1 | contig 14354 bp, 21 predicted proteins | sample 7431291 | NCBI WGS metagenome assembly JABXJR01 (sample SAMN14395756, study PRJNA613071) | wetland metagenome | isolation source: water samle H3 from high-altitude wetland | place: Chile: Salar de Huasco, high-altitude wetland | collected 2015-11-10 | reverse complement strand
TTTACGTTTTATAGGGTTCTTACGTTCTAAGGATTTGACGGTGTGTTTAAATCTGTTTCTGAATCTGTTATTGGTTTGTCTAATGTGAATCTACGCACTCCATATAATGTCGCTGCACCACCAAAGAATAACGCACTACCTGTTATTCCATCGTTATATTTATAAATCACAGAAATTACAAAAGTTACTATTGATGCCATGCCACCACAGAATGCAACTATCAAATGACCGCTTGTCTTTCCTGTCGAATCATTAAAAATGTGATGTACATTAAATCGGTCTATATTTAAAGACTTTTTCATTAATTAAGTACGATTACTGAAATGGTTGCTGCTAATGCGATTAATGCAAAGAATACGCCCCACATTATTTTTCTTGATTTAGAAATACTCATTTGTTAATTATTTTATATGTGTAAAAAATATGAAAAACTGACATCGAAAACGGATAACATAATAGCATGAACCAATACCAATTAGAATAGGTTGTAAGTATTCCGATTGATAAGAAAACAGTTGCAAATGATAGTCTGAAAATCAACCCTGACAAATGCCAAATGTCGGTTAAGGCTACAAAAAGTGTTGTACTGCCAAAGAACTTTGCACCTTGTTTAAAGTCGTTGTTCTTGTACTTATTTTTCCAACTATTATCTTTGTTTAGTTTTGGGTTTTTAAACTTTCCATCAGAACTTAAATCTAAAATAGCCTTACTTATTCCGCTTATAATCGAAAATACTAATGCTAATATGATAAGTATTACAGTCATGCAAGTATGCGTTCTTTTCCTGACTTAATTTTATTTTCTAACATCTCTGCATTTTTTACTAATATCTGTTGCATCTGCGTTAACAACTCGATTGCATCCACATTTCCTGACATCGCTAAAGGTATAATTTGTGCTTTTAACTTGTCATATAATGGTGGATTAATGTCTAATGCTATGCCTTGAGGTTGTGAATTAACCGCATTCATAATGATTAAGAATGTAGCATTGTCAATTTCAACTTCTATTAATTCGGCTTTTAATAAAGCGTTAATTTCGTCTTCTGTTTTGTCAGTATTAGTTTCCGTTAATTCCGCTAATTTATCGCTTATAGATTTACGAATATGATACTTAAAATCTATTGACTGTATTTGTTCAAAACAGTTTTCAACTGCCCAAAATACTTCTTTTATTGTGATTGTTACTTTCATATAGCTGTGATTGTAATTTGTGGTTGTGTAATAGATAATTGAACGTTGTGTTTTTCACTCCATATTTTTACAAAATCGTTGAACTCACTTATTGCGAGTTGCTCACGTTTTTGTTTTTCTTTCAAAATTAATTCTTTTGCTTTTTCTATATCTTCCATAATGTTATTTTTTAGACCATGATCCATTTTCGTAACACCACAATCCAATGCTTGTAAATGTTCCGTTTGTATTAGATGTAAAAACCATTAACCCCTCAACTGGAGTAATTGCACTCGCTTGCGTAGCTGTCATTGGTGTTAATCTGAAACCTTGTGTTGTTGATGTAACTTCTAATCTTGCACTTGCATTAGGTGTTACAGTTCCTATGCCTACATTGTTATTGGTAGCACTTATAGAAAATTGAAAAACAGTGGCGGAATTACTAACACCCATTATTAAATTACCCGAACTATTTAATCCAAACGAACCAAAATTTCCTGCTCTACTATGTAAGAAAGGAATATCAGATGCAAACACGCTTTCAATGTATCCATTTTCAAATCTTGCTATTCTTCCACTTACTGCTGTACCCGAAACGTGCAATGGGTAGCTTGGATTTGTACCAACACCTAATCTGTTTTTTTCAATAGCTACTTCACTTGATGCACCTAAATATATTCTACCATTTACGGCATCAGCAGGTTTTATAAAGTATGTATTTACATCTGCAATATACCCTGTTTGACACCTCAAAACACCTGCTATATAGTTACTTATAGAACTTAGTGAACTTCCATCAATTCTTATAATCTCATTAACACCTACAACACTCAAAGGTATATTAGCAGTGGCACCTGTTGCTGTAATTTGTAACCCTATATTTGTTGAATTTACACCTGTTTTTGTATTGCTAATTCTTGCACCAAAAGTAGTTTGTATAGCTGTTGCATTTACACCAGTTTGAGAAATTGACAAAATATTCTGTAAATTACTAGCTGCTAATGGTGATGAACTGCTTAGTGCAATTGCATTTTGACCTGCAAGGCTATTCCATTGCCAAGTTTGCGTATTTGCAACGTTATCTATTGTATTAGCTGCCGTTGCTGCCGTTAATCCACTTAATGATGCACCGCCGCCACTCGCTGCTGCAATTATATCAGATACTAATCCTTTTTTAAGATTATCACTATCAGATGCATCTGAAAACAAAATAGAGTCACCACCAACAATTGTTGACAATGTTCTATTAGTTATTGCTTCTTTTTGAATCGTTAAAGCACCACTACCTGCAACTTCTCCACTGTGATTTGCATTAGTTACAAGTCCGCTATATAAAGAATTGACAGCATTATCGCCTGTATTAGTTCCGCTTAAATTAGTTGCTGAAATTGAACCTGTGAAAGTATCACCAGCTTTGTTTGCTGGAGTGTACCCTAATGCACTAATAACATTAGTTATGAATCCTTGCGCATTTACCCATGATTGAGTAGCATATCCTGTTAACGCTGATATTGTGATATAACCTAAAGAAGTAACCCAATCATAAACACCTTTAACGCTTAAGTACTTAGTAGAATTGGCTTCATTTCCTGTTACTGCATCTGTTTTGTTGGCTACGTTTTCGGGGGTGAATCCTAAAGCATCCTGTTTGCCGTTCCAAGTATTTTTTTCCGTTGTGTTTGTGAACTTGTTAGTTGTTGTAGCATCTGAAATATCATCTGCATCCAACACCACAACACCTGTTTGACTATTTACAGAATCAACTGCACTACCACCGCCCCCAACTGCCGACAAAGGTACATCTACGCCGTTACCAAACACTGTTTCTCCATCAACTAATATGCCTACTTCTTTACAAATAGGTGTGCATCCTTGCGGAATTACAGTAGTTGTTGGAGTTCCTAAAATCTGTGTTTTAAAAGTAAAGCAATCGTATAATACATCATTTATACTGATAGATAACTTAGTGCCACTTTGATTAAATAGAGATAGCGTATATTCTGCATTTTCATTTAATTGATTAAGTGCAAACTGATAGGGATTATCAGCTTCAACAAAAACAGTTTGAGATACCGAAATACCTGAACTTGTAAAGACACCCGTAACCGTTTCTTGTTCATCTGTAGAGCCAAATGAAAGGACACCACATGAGTCTAAACACCCTAAATCGTATATTTTATTGCAACATGCCATTAGTCGTAAAATAGTTTAACCAAAATTACATAACTAATACTTAGTAATATTATGAATTTAAAAAAGGATATTCCTATGATAATACTTGATATTATTACTATCCAAACATGAAAACATTTAAGACATTTACCTAATGGCTTTGCTAATGTTTGATTAATTGTATTTAACCAAGTTCCGTACTTTTCAAACACCATCCCGACTTGCATAAAGTCGTACAACATATAAGACAAAAAAGGTAGTAATAATACTACCAAATCAACATTCACAATCTGCGCAATCTTTTCCATTCGTTAACGTTTTAATTTCGTAAGTTAATCTGTATATTCTAATATTTCCTAATGCACCCTGAATATTCTCATCTTTCATAATTGCATCAAAATCATTTTCTATCTTTGTTATCGTTCCATCTAATTCTTTAATGTAGTTCCATAAATCATTAAAGTTCTTTTGTGGATATAACGACTTAAATACATCGGTACGATAATACACTTTATTGCAACCTATTCTTTGAAAGAACTCGAATGATGAATCTATTTTAAAAACACCGATTTCACGCTCTAAATTTAGTGCCGTATCGTTAATTTTTGTAACGTACCAATCATTCTTTTTTATTACTTCTACTATGTTCATTTGCTATTCCAAAGTTTATCCATTTCCTCATCAAATATTGTTAAGAAGATATTTTTTTCTTCTTTTGATGGTGCGAAAATCTTTTTATTAAACGTCTTTTCATTGTATGCACTAACTTTTTTCCCGTATTCATTGCCAAAATATATTACGTCTTTTCGCCTTGTTATTGAGTCTTGTAAGTCTGTTGAAAATGTTAAGTTTACCCTATCTGTTCTTAAATTATTTAACGCCCTAAACTCCTTATAACTTAATCCATTAGGATAATCTTTTGGGTTTATTTTGCCTTTTTTATTATTACCCTTATTGTTAAAGAAAAACGCTGGCAATTTTCTATCTGAATACTCACCAATTTGTTTGTTGTTCTTATCTAATCCTTTATTAAATATACGGTCTTTACTATATCCGTAAATCTCGTTAACGGCTAAGTCTTTTGATAGTTGCACAACCTCATCGACATTGTCAATCACTCTTTTTATCCGTTCCTGAAGTGTCATTTTTCTGCTTTTCGATTGTAAAACTCATTAACACATCAGTCATTTTAACCTGATTGTTTACTTTAGGCTCATAGCTACTATTTAAAGTAACTTTAGGCTGTTTTGGTGTGCCACATGATGAACATGCCATAATTTAAGGTATTGTAATTCGTGAACTAATAACGTTATCGCATTCAAAACAACAAGTACAATAAGACTGCTTTACAATCTGTTTTAACTTGTCGTTTATCTTTATAATTTCTAATTGATATAAGCCTTTTCCGTTGCCCGTAACGGTGTTTCCTACCTGTGTTAATAGGTTAAATGTAGAGTCTAACTGTGAAACTCTAAGTGCAATTTCATCTTTTTTGTAAACTACAAAATCGTTATATCTATCTGAAAATAACGAACTGTTTAAGATGTGTGCAGCGGCTTTGTACATCACAGCTTTTACAAGTATATTCCAGTACTTGCAATAAAAAATACTTTCTGAACATTCAGTATATCCATTATAACTTATCACTCCGTTATTTGACTGATATAAAGAACCCGAACCCGTAGCAACAACTTTAATAACTACTGAATCTGCATTGATTATTGAATCCAAATTAACAGTCAGTGTTTCATCTTCTAAGGTATCGTTATACAAAACATTTTCCATTCCGTTATAAATCAAACTCAATACTAAATTAACTTCACCATCTGATTTAAGTTTAACGGAATTAAGATAAATGTTTTCAATATCACATGTTCTACTTAATTCAACTGTGTATGTTACTACATTTGTCAAGGTATCGAGTAATTCAGATTTAAAAATCTTACGCACTCCATTAACCATAAATCCATTTATACGCAAATCACTAAATACATCACTCCACGCACTTTCAATACTTTCATCTATCAACTGTCTACCTGTTATCATTGAACTATCAGCCAATTTAGACGCTTTGTTTAACGATATTCCTAAGCTATCTAATAAGTAAGGTGTTGTATTATTGCATAAACCACGCACTCCAATAACGTCTTTACACGCCATTGTAGGATTTGTGATAGTTGTGTTTATTACTGTCATATATTAAAGTAATTATAGACCTTATTTACAAAGTCTTTCGGAATGTAATTTACTATCATATCCTCAAACTCTTTTAAGTATTTTTTATTTTTTTTGTGACCCCAAATGTGAAAAAATCCGTTGCTTTCCGTACCGACTGGCTTTATAAATCCTGTGAACTCGTAAATAGTTTCAGGTTGCTGTTTTAAAATCCTACGGCTCAATTGATACATTAAATTTTCCTCTATTGCCACGTTCCATCTTCCAATAGCTTTGTAAGGATTAAGGACTCTCGGTTGTTCTGTTATTATTCTATCAAAGTAATCGTTATTCATTAAGTCCCATGTATATCGTGTGAACTCACGCCACAACTGCTCGCTACCGATAACTAACATTCCAGCATTTCCACCACGCACTCCATTTACATTATTTATCATATCGTGAAATACATCAAACGGATATTCGTTTTTAGTTTCTCTTACAATTTTTTGTACATATTTTTCAAACTCACTGCCCGAATCAATATGAATAGACTGACATCTGTACAATGATTTCGTATAGTGTTCGGGTGGTTTATTGTGCCAACCCGCATCGTTATCCATCACCATATAAGGCTCAAACCCTCCTAAACTTTCAATGCCTTTAGTGTATGCATAAATCTTACCTGCTGCCCACCAACGCAACTTTGTTTCGCAATAATCCAATTCAACTTTTACTATATCAAACGGAATATTAAAGGTGTCTATTAGCAATTCTTTTCCGTATTTGTCACAAAATAAAACGGTCTCAAAACCAAATTCCTTTGACTTTGAGACCGAATAAAATATAGTTAAAATTTCTACATACGCCAAAATCCAATGTGTATCTGTCTTTCTGATATCTACACTGCCAAACGGCTTTGAGTAATAAGCATATATACACTTCATACTATTAACTATGCACCTGAACCGCTTGAAGAATCAGGGCAAGAATTACCAGCGCAATCTACCGTAAATTCTAAAATAGGCTTCTTAGCGCAAGTTCCATCATAAGGCACTGGTGTTAATAGGTCAAACCATCTTTCCCAACGTAACTCGTAAATACAACCTGTTACATCTTTAGAAAAATAGAAGTCCCACTCACCAGCAATACCTGTTCCGAACGGGTCAGGAACTCTTGCTTTTTCTTGTTGCATTGGCACTGATAACTGAATCATAGTGTCAGATACATCGTTGTAACCTGCTACCTGAATAGAACCTGCTGCCCAAGTCAACAAGTGATTATCAGAATCGTTATGGAACGCATCCACACCATAATCTAAGTATAGATTTGGAATAACTGTTGATGTAACACCATTGACATTTGTTCCACCCATAAATCCACCCACAGCTTGTAGTGTTCCAACGTGTGAACCACCCACAATAAAGATTGGTGAATACGGATGTCCTAACTTTGCATACTCATCTCTAATTCCGGCAACACCTACAGGGTCAAACAAATATCCACCCGCTGAATTTGCTTTTAAGAAAGTCAAATTGATAGGATTAGTTCCTGAATCCACACCATTAGCGTAAGAACCTTCATAAGCGATTGCCTTAGCAATTAACTTAGTGTTGATTTCCGCAATCACATCATCACGCATAGCAAGTAAACGCTTTGCGATGTACTCTTGTGGTGATAAACAAAAAGACTTAAAGGCCTCTGCATCCAATGTAATTTTACGCTGAATAGAACTGTCTATTCTGTGTTCAACCGCTTTGAATTTAGAAGCTACATTGTCCGCTGTTAATGATGGTGTGAAACATGCACCCTGTGCAGTTGTGTCACCACCACAATCTTTAATCGTGTCAGATGTGTAAACCTTGCGATGTGAGCCGTTTGTCGGTCGTGATTTATTAGGGTCTAAAATCAATTCAAATCCGCCAACGTTTGTTGGTGATGTTACTGATTCCAAGAAGCCTTTTGGCTTTCCTAAGTTTGCCGTTGATAGGGCTGTTTCGGTTATGTCAAGAACTATCTCTGCACATGAACCTGTTGTTATGGCACTAAATGCCGTTGATACTGTACTCATTTTTTAAGTCATTTAATTTTTAATAAAATTTGTTACTTGTTTTTTTTAAGAAAACTAACTCGATTAAATGACTGTCGATGTCGCCACACACACGATAAAATATTCAGTTGGTTACTGAATGAAACCCGCTCCCATAGTGCGCAACAGCTCTCGAGTTCTGTTATTTGTGCTATTGGTTGCAAGTGGTTGATTGTTGTTTGTTATTGGCTTTATATTCATTTGCATTTTAGTTGCAAAATCCTTTAAAGCATCTTTTAATTTAAGTATTCCGCCCTCGCTGTTCTTAGCTGGCAATCCCTCACTATCTTTCAAAGATAAAGTACGTCTATTATCAATCGCTATCTTGTAGCCTAATTGAGATAAGTAACCTTGAAACGTAGTAGAATAAACGCTAATATTTTCTTTAGGTACTTGCGTTTCCATTGCCACCATGCTTTGAAGTTCCTCTTTAATATCTTTTTCAGCAATCTTCTCTTTCCAATAGTTATCTTTTTCAGCTAACTTAGTTGGAATATCCTCGTTTTTAAGACGTTCATTTTCTTCTAACAATTCGGTATAAGAAGTCTTTAATCTTTCCGTTTCTTCAGAACCACTTTTACTAATGTGTTCCGTTCCACGTTTAAGAATTTCACTTAAAGATGTCTTTGTAAGTTCATCTTCAGATAGCTGTAAATTAAAGAATTTACGGGCTTCTTTTTTTAGCTGCTTTTCTTTTCCTATTGGTGCATCCTTGTAAGGCTTACTAATAGAATCTAAGAAGTCGCTATCTGCCATTAGGTGTTCTTTAATGCCATGCTTTGCCTTTTCTACAAATGGCGTAAAATCCTCAATATCTTCTTTGCTTAACTTTTCAAAGTCTGAATCATCTAAGCCAACATTTTTAAAGAACTGTTGTAAATTTTCTATTTTTAAATCGCTCATTATACTGCTGTTTTAGATGTTTTAGAATTTTTTACTGCTAATAATTCGGCTCTTAATACTTCCAATTCCTCACGTTCTTTCTTTAGCCTTTCTCTTTCAATTTGATTATTTTGCACATCAAACTTAATTTCTTCTTTAGCTTTGTTAACCAATAGATTTATATCGTCTTGGTCTTGTGGCATTGGTTGATAAGACCATAATCCTGTTGCTACTAATTTCGCAGCCTTTTCTTGCATTACTCGTCTTGGTGTAACGATATTAACGCCAACGTTTTGACGTGCGGGAAAAATCTCTATAAACATATAATGAACTAATTTTATGTAAATTTAGTTATGATAGCTACTAAAATTTTATGTATTTCACATTATTTGAATTTGCGAACCCAAATAGCTTCATGTCGGCATTGGTGACCGCCACGCATTTGCCCGAAATTCTCAAAGGTAGTACCTTGCATCATACCTGAACCTAATTGTGCATTAATCTCAACACCGTTTATTGTTGTGTATGTTGTTTTTGTTTTACTTGGCTCTCCATTAGGACAATATTTTTTTAATGCTTCTTTGAGTTTTTCACTTGTCACACGTCCTTTTAAATCACCTGCTAAATGGTCGCATATAGGACGTGACGTTTCAATCACGTTACCAATGTAAAGTATATCTTCTAAATCGTATGCAACACGTAAAGCATCGTTTATGGCACCAGCATAATGTGCAAGGCTATCCATTGCCACACCCTTAACATATCGTTTAGTATATTCGTCATCTATCAATACTTTACTTAATCGTGCCGTTGCATCTTCAATAGTTAGATTAAAATAGGTGGCATCTCGGATAACTGCCGATATTCCTTTTGTAAATACTTCCTGAATACCTGACTTCCCCAAATCACCAACTATCTTATCCATAAAGAACGTCTTTTTATCTACGCTATTCCATAAGTCTTTTATTGCTTGTGATTTTATACGATTGTATTCAGCTTGTTGTTGGCTAACTGAATTTTCAATGGCTACAAATAATCTTAAATAGTTTGATATGTTTTCTTCATAGTTGCTATCCTTAATTTCCTTATAGATTAAGTCCTCTATTTGCGCTAAATCTTCTTTAGTTATTGATACTTTGCCACCAATACTATTCTTTGATAAGAATAACGACAAACGCTTATATATTCGTTTATCAAAATCAAAATCACTTGTTAGGATTTTGTCACCTTGCGCTATTATTTTTTCGGTTGTCATAACAAGCCCAATGAGGTTGCCGTCTGTGTTGGCACTGTAAACCTTGCGTAATAAGTATCTAAGTATTTCACAATTTCATCAGCTTCTTTCATTCCGTTTTCTGTCAAATATTCTTTGATAACGTCAATTAAAGTATTGTGAATTATAATATCTTTTTCTGTTAAGCTGTTACCTAATTGCGCTCTTGCAGTTGTGATTTCATCACTTCCGTAAATATATAGCTTATCGTAAAACTTAGCTGTTTTTATAATCTTTTGCGCTATGTCTTTTGGTAGTGTTTTGTAATAAACCATATCGACCAAATTGCTTATAACACTTACGGGGCTTTGATTTTTCTTTGCTTCGCTTAACTTGGTTAGAATATCGTTTAAGTCCGATTGACCTAACTCACCTACTAACTCAATAATGCTTGACTGATTGTATTCATCCTTTAAAATATACTCAATAAATCGGTATATTTCCTCCGCTACTCGAATATTATTTGAGAATATTTTATAGATTGTACTTATCTTTTCTTTATAATCGAAAGCTTTAGAAACGCCACTTTGATTTGTGAAATTCTGTTTAAGAAGTCCTAATGCTTCGCACATTCTTTCAAAATACATATCTGTAATATCTTTAGAACTTGTTAACGCTGTTTGCGGTGGTTCAGCCCACTGAATCACTTGTGGAAACGCACGTTCTTCACTGTTCAATTTAGAATAATCAACGTAAATTGTTCCAAGTGGTGAATCATCCTTAACATATCCAGTTCCATTACATTTTCCGCATGGCTTTGTGATGTCATCCATACAATGCACACCATTAAGAAATATCATACCAGCTTCATCGCATTTCTCTTTTGCTCTGATTTCCTTTAAGTATGTATATCGTGTTGCTTGAATAGTAAAGTCGGATTCTTGACCGTAAAACTTGTCACCCCACGCACTCGCACCGAATGAATAAGGAAGTCTTAACGTGTACTTACCCTCATAAACAACGTTATCCGATATATAGATATAAGGCTTTCTTTTTGTTAGTGATACAATAGGAATATCGCTGTATTTTCCGTTTTCATCGGGTATGGATATTGAGTATTGACCGTCATCTATTTTAATGAATATCTTTTTCTTATCATCTGTGTACTTGTAAACAAATGTAATATCATCTTTGCTTATCTTTTCAATATCGGAACTCGGCACGATAAGTACCTCTACACCAACAATAGAAACACTTGTTTCATCTATTAATTTTACTTTAGGAATTACTACTACTACTGCGTTTGGGTCGTTCTCACGCACACGTACGAGGTCGTTTAATGTGAACTCAATTATTGGTTTTCCCTTAATTAAATAATCAGCATTTAGTAAATCTTCAGGAATGTTAATTTGTAAGTTAGCAGAGTTACACACATCAATAACACCGTTAATAAATCTATCGAACGGGTCTTTAGTAAGTGGTTGAAAGTTGTTTACTCTATACTCTAATGCGTAGGTATCTTGACTTTCTAATGGTCTGCGATTAACGTAAATATGAAGTGGACACACTCCGTTTATATGTGTGTCCATTGTTTGTGAAATTTCTGCCCATCTCTGTTTAAGCGGGTCTTTTATGTCCTTTACAGGATTTCTCCACTTGGAAAGTGTATTTAATGAATTTATGTACATTCACGTTACTGCTATGTATTAATTAAGAACCTGTATTTGTTGCTGTTAAAATCTCTAATGTTTCTGCCGATAATTTAACTCGTTTCAATGAACGGCATTCAGCAATTTCACCATTTATTTTATATGTCATTTTGCCATCTGCTTCACCTGATAATATTTGGCTAATTTTAAGCATAGATAATTTTGAACCCGCATTTGAACCAGTTACCCAATCAGGATTTACTAAAAGGATTCCATCGCATGTTAAAAATGCAACCGTTAAACCAAGTCTTTGTTTTTGGATTGAATTATACAAGTCCCACTCTGTTTGTGATGTATTGTCAACTATTGGACTAATGAATTCAAAAGGTTTTTTACAGATAGAAGATACCGTTTGACATCCTACACGATACTCACCGCTTTCGGTTTGTTCATCAATTTTACCGTTACCAGCAAAAGGCAATGTAACATTTCCACTGTCGATATTTGTTTCCCATTCTGTTGCATCGTCAATATCATCAATCTCTAAGTCACATTTCAAGAATACAAGTGATGCGATTTCACCTGACGTGAATGATGCTGTTAAATCGCAGTCATCAATTGCTGCAAAGTTAGGTAGTCCCGTTACACAGTTTGGTTTGCAAATAGCCATTTTATTTATTTTTAATTTCGTTAATATTTGATTGTTCTAATACTTCTGCAATCATTTTGTTTTTCTCTTCAAAGTTTCCGTTAGTATATAAGTAAACAAGTCGCCTAACTTCTTTCGCTGTTTTGGCTTTCTTTTTTAACTCTTTTCCGTTAACCTCGAAAATTAAACTATACATAATTGCTTTCTTAAACCAAAATTAGTATCTTTACTTTTGAATATTTTATGTAAATAATATTAATGTTATTTAGATCGCTACCAATTGAAACACGCAAACACCTTTCTAATATTGGCTTAAACTGCCACCTATTAGCCAAATCACGTGTAGATAATAAGTTGATTATTGTTGGCTCTGTTGCGGATGCTGTCGAGATTATACGGAATAATATTGTTATTAATCGTGATGACAGCGTTTATTATGAATTATGCGAATGCAAGTTTTTTAAACGTGAAAGACTGCTTAAGGGTATATGGACTTGCAAGAATAACATATATCCAAGTCGCTTAATAAAACTAATGAAAGTTGAAAATAATAGAACTGTATTAATTGAAAGGCTTGACATGATTATTCACATGCTAACAACAACGGGAACTTATTAAATTAGTTCCTGATTTGTAAACGTCAACACGTCCCAAATAAACACCGTTTTCAATTTCTGTGCTTTGTACGGTATCGGTTGCAACATATCCGATATTCTCAATCTCTACGGTCTTATGCATAAATACACCCTCTAATATAGTTTCTAAAGTATCGGCTAAAAACGGATTCATTCTAAATTCATACAAAGACTGTGTGTTTTTATATACGGATTCTTTACTTCCTGAAGCTGTGATATTTTCAACAGAGTTAAGCATTTCGTTTGCCTGTTTAATCAACACACCCAGCACATAAAGGTTGTTATCAAATGGCAATTTGCTATAATAAAGAGTACCTAAATCACAGTTGTTAGTCCAGTCTAAACGATATAATTTCCCGTTGCTACAATCACCATCAATATAAATTTGATACCAACGTGAGAATATATCAGTTCCGTATGGTGATGGATTTGTTATTTTAAGCCTAAATATAGTCGGCAAGAAATCAATAATAATAGCTTTGAAAGTATTTTTATAGTATAGTTCGGACGGTGTAGTTAACCATTGTTCAAGTTCTAATGATGTTAGCGTTCCGTTGCAATCTTCCGCTTCAATTATGATAGCTTCTTCATACGTTGTATATAGATTGATTGACATCAAACACAACCCGTTTAAATTACCCTCTGTTGGTGTTATTGTAAGCGTGAAAGTGTATGTTGCTGTATTACTCGCTTTAAAGTTAAATACCAATTCACCTATTGTCTTTGTAAGTTGCAAAGGTGTTAACGTTATATCTATTGTTTCAACTCCATCCGTAACGTTTAATTGTATAGTATAGTTTAAGTGTGTGGACTGATAAGGAATAGTTATGTAGTAAAGGTAATCTTCTGTTAAGTTTTCACTCCATACTACTGACGGCTCGTTTTCTGCTGATAGCGTTTCACTTACATCGTGACATAAAGAAGTTCCTGTCAACACCATGTTTGAAATTGTAGTAGTACCAGCTTCAACAGTATCTATATTATCGATAAAGTTAATGTTGTTTAAGTAGCTACCTGTTGGCACATCCTCAATCGTTATCGTTCCACTTGCATAATTTGTTGTAGTGCCATGTAAAGCATCTATTGCATTGCCTATCGCTACCGACAATTTACCGTCCTGAATAGCCGAACCGCCAGCAATATCAACATATGAGACTGTAACGTTCCCGTTAACCTCCACACTCGATATATCTGCCCAACGGAATATGTAAGTTTTGCCACCTATGTAAAGCTGTAATTCAGAACTGTAATTGATAGGCTTAATAACCGTAAATTCTAAATCGGTACTTGTAATTAAATCAAAGTAGTTTTGACCATCATTAAATGCTAATGAACTCACTAATGCATTATCTAATTCGATTTGAAACGCTTTGCCTAATTCAGGTGTTTGTTCTGTAAATAAATAGTCGCAAAATCCACACTCGGAAATAGGCTCTTGCATTATCCATTGATTTTTAGGAAAGTTCATGTGCTAAAATTAATTGATATTTTATGTTTATTGTTATGTATTTAACGAAAAAATGCGCCGTGTTTCACAACAGAACGCATCCATAATCTAAGTAAATACAAATAAATAGTTAAAATCTACCTCAAAGATAAATAATGTTTTTCAATTATGCAAATTTATTTTAGATTGCAATTGAATTATTCCCAATTAATTGCAATTTTGACAGTTCATTTGGGTTGAAATCTACTTTCTTAATCCAAAATAGCTTACCAGCAACATTGAAATATCCTTT
>JABXJR010000144.1_pt1 | contig 14382 bp, 9 predicted proteins | sample 7431291 | NCBI WGS metagenome assembly JABXJR01 (sample SAMN14395756, study PRJNA613071) | wetland metagenome | isolation source: water samle H3 from high-altitude wetland | place: Chile: Salar de Huasco, high-altitude wetland | collected 2015-11-10 | reverse complement strand
TCGACATCAGCAACGTGGACTTGCCTGCACCGTTGGCGCCAATGAGGCTCACGGTCTCACCCGCATTGATATGCAAGGTGACCTTCTTCAGCGCCTGGATCTTTCCGTAATGCACGTCGACGTCAGTGAACGCAAGAATCGGGGAACTCATGCCATTTCCTCTTCATCAGCACCAAGATAAGCCGCAATCACTTTGGGATCGTTCTGGATGACATCGGGTCCGCCTTGAGCGATGACCACCCCGTGATCGAGGACGATGATGTGATCGCACAAACTCATGACCATGCCCATGTCATGCTCGATCAGCAGCACCGTGAGGCAGTGCTCATCACGCAGTCGCCGAATGATCTTGCTCAATGCGATGGTTTCCGCCGGGTTCAGGCCGGCCGCAGGTTCGTCCAGGCAAACCAACTCTGGACCGGTGCACATGGCTCGGGCGATTTCCAGGCGACGTTGCTGCCCGTAAGACAGCTCACCCGCCAGCCGATTTGCATGCTCGACCAGGTCGACCACCTCCAGCCAATAGAACGCCGTATCGACCAGTTTGTTTTCGGCCCGGCGATAACCCGGCGTGTTGAGGATGCCCGCGATCATGCTGCGCTGCGCAAGCATGTGTTGAGCGACCAGCAGGTTTTCCAATACGGTCATTTCCTTGAACAACCGAATGTTCTGGAACGTCCGCGCCAGGCCAGCACGATTGACCAAGTGCGTACCGCCGAACATTTTGTACCAGAGGCGCGAACTGAACTGCTGCGGCTTGACGAAGTCATCTGCCGCGAACGGCTCCCCCAGGATCTGAATGACGTCGGTGTGCTTGTTCTGCGCATTGAGCAGTATCTTGCCGCCCGTTGCGGCATAAAACCCGGTCAAACAGTTGAACACCGTGGTTTTCCCGGCACCGTTCGGGCCGATCAGCGCGGAAATGGAATGACGCTTGATGGCGAAGTTGACGTCGTTGAGCGCCTTGATCCCGCCGAAGTGCATCATCAAGCGGTTGACCGAAAGAATGTTGTCGCTCATGGCGCGACTCCTTTGCGTGGTGCGATGCCGATGCGATGGATACGAACCAAGCCACGCGGACGCCAAATCATCATCACCACCATCAAGATCCCGAACAGCAGCACGCGGTACTCCGCAAGGCCGCGAAGCAACTCGGGCGCAATGGTCAAGACGAACGCCGCAATCACCACGCCAACGGTCGACCCCATGCCACCCAGGACGACGATGGCGAGTATCAATGCCGACTCAAAAAACGAGAACGACGTCGGGTTCACGAAGCCTTGATAAGAAGCAAAAAACACCCCGGCAATCCCGGCAGTGGATGCCCCAATCATGAAGGCCGAAAGCTTGACCAGCACATGGTTCAGCCCCATCGCACGACACGCGATTTCATCCTCACGCAAGGCTTCCCACGCACGGCCGACCGGCATGCGCGTCAGCCGATGCTTGACGTAAAGCACCAGCGCAACCACCAGCAGCAACACCGCATAAATGAACATGAACTTCATGTCTGAGTTGTAGGCGATGCCAAAGTACTCGTGATAAGGCACTCCACCGTCTTTTGCCCGGCGCGCGAACTCCAGGCCAAAGAACGTTGGTGAAGGCGCAGTCATGCCGTTGGGACCGCCCGTCAGCCCCACGCAGTTGGTGAGCAACAGGCGAATGATTTCGCCAAACCCCAAGGTGACGATGGCCAGGTAATCGCCGTGCATGCGCAGTATTGGAAAGCCCAGGAGCATGCCTGCAAAGGCCGCCATCAACGCAGCAATCGGCAACATGCTCCAGAAACCCAGCCCCAGGTATTGATAGCCCATGGTCAAGCCGTAGGCACCAATGGCGTAGAAGCCGACAAACCCCAGATCAAGCAAGCCTGCCAGTCCCACCACAATGTTCAGGCCAAGGCCGAGCAGAACGTAGATCAAGCCAAGGATCATGACCGTCAGCAGGTATTTGTTGGCGAAGAACGGGAAGGCCACGGCCAGCAGGATCAACACCGGAACGATCCAGCGTATCTGCGAGCGATAGCCCGGCGGATAGACGCCAACACCGCCACCGGTGTGCGCGAATTGCGCCAGCACCCTTTGCCCCATGGCGGTTTGCAGGAACAGGCTCAACAGGAGCCGGCCCACCATCACCACTCCTACCATCCACACCACACGGTCAAAACGTAGATCGAAATCGTAGCCCTGCAGCACCACGCCCACTACCGGACCGAACACGATCAGCGCGATCAAGCCGGCCAGCACGCTATCGATCAGGCTTTTTTTCACATCAAGGGAATCAGAAGTTGGTCTCACAGCATTACACCTTGGTTACCTGGGGACGGCCCAACAGGCCCTGAGGACGGAAGATCAGGATCAGCACCAGCAAGGAAAACGAGAAAACGTCCTTGAAGTCGGAATTCACCAACCCTGCGAAATGCGCCTCTGCCACGCCAAGAATCAGCCCACCCAGCATGGCGCCAGGCAAAGAGCCGATACCGCCCAACACCGCTGCCGTGAAGGCTTTGACTCCGATGATGAAGCCTGCGTAAAAATCGAACGTCCCGTAGTTGACGGTAATCAGTACGCCCCCCAATGCACCCATCGACGCACCGATCACAAACACATAGGAGATGACCCGGTCAGTGTTGATGCCCAGGATTTGCGCCATCTTGCGGTCCTGTTGCGTCGCACGGCACATGCGGCCCAGGCGGGTATTTTGAATAATGAACGTCAGCGCCAGCATGCCGATGATGGCCGCAGCAATAATGAACAGCTTCGTATAGGTCAGCATCACGAAGCCGTCCCCCACAGCCAGGCGGATAGCCCCATCCAGCATCGTGGGAATTCCTTGCTGCCTGGCGCCTTGGCTGAGTTGCACGTAGTTCTGCAGGATCAACGACATGCCGATTGCTGAAATCAAAGGTGCCAGGCGCGTTGAGTTTCGCAGCGGCTTATAGGCAATGCGTTCTATCGCGAAGCCGTAGACACCGGTCACCACAATGGTGAAGACCAGGGTGCCAAGGATAACCAACGGGAAAGAGTGAACGCCGAAAAACCCCAGGACGGCGATGGCGATCGCTGCCAGGTAGGCAGACACCATGTACACGTCACCGTGTGCAAAGTTGATCATGCCGATGATGCCGTAAACCATGGTGTAGCCGATTGCGATCAGGCCGTAGACCGACCCGAGGGTCAAGCCATTGATCAACTGTTGAATGAGGGTATCCACTGACGAGTTCCTGCACATTGGGGCGGTAGAGGTGCAGGCCATGACCTGGCCTGCACGCCGAACGGTTCAGCTCAAAGCTGGCTGAAATGACCGTCTGCGTCCCACTGGTACATGACGTACGGCGAGTCCTTCAGATCGCCTTGCGCAGTGAAGCTTTTGCTGCCCAGAACGGTGTCCACCGAGTGGGATTTAAGCCACTCGCTTGCCTTGGGGCCGTCTGTGGTTCCCGCCCCCGCAAAGGCTGCGGCCAGTGCCTGGACCGAGGCATAAGAGAACAGCGTGTAGCTTTCCGGCTCGTAGCCTGCGGCCCGGAACTTCGCGACCACGTCCTTGCCACTGGCAAGCTTGCGCGGGTCTGGGTAGAACGTCATGAGCACACCCTTGGTGTACTGTTTCCCGCCAGCCGTCGCCACCAGTTGGTCAGTCACTGTGCAGTCTGTTGTGACAAAGGGAATGGTCAAACCCTGTTCACGCATCTGACGCACCAACGGGCCCGCTTCGGGGTGGCAACCGCCGAAGTAGACGACCTCAGCCTTGGAGGAACGGATCTTGGTCACGACCGCATTGAAGTCTTTCTCGCCACGCGTCAGGCCTTCGTAGATCACCGCTGGGACACCCTGTTTTTTCAGTGCCAACAAGGTGGTGTCCGCCACGCCCTGGCCAAACGTGTCCTTGTCGTGAATGACCGCAACGGATTTGGCTTTCAGCGTTTGTGCGATGTAATCCGCAGCAACCTGGCCTTGCTGGTCGTCTCGACCCGACATGCGAAATACATCGGGAAGCCCTCGTTCAGTGAGCTTTGGACTGGAGGCCGCAGGCGTTATGGCAATGATCTGGGCTTCGTCATAGATCTCGGTAGCAGGGATGGCCGATGAGGAGCAGTAATGAGCAATCACACCGACCACGTGTTCAACGTTAACCATTTGGTTGGCGGCGGCGACGGCCTGCTTCGGCTCACAGGCATCATCGCCTTTGACCAATACAATTTTCTCGCCATTCACTCCGCCGCTCGCATTGATATCTGCTGCTGCTTGCGCGGCGCCGCGCCAGATCTGGTCGCCAAATGCAGCGTTGGGCCCGGTGAACGGGGCACCCACACCGATTTTGATATCGGCAACGGCATGCGCTGAAAAAGCCACTGCCATAGCGAGTGAAAGACGGATAGATACTGTGTGCATGCTCTTCTTCATTCTGTTGCCTCTATTATTGTTAACGGTCGGCTTTCGTGTGACAGGCTGGCTTATTCGGGCCGAATAAAGTTGCACCGTTAAACACCCGCGCACCTCAGTCACCTGAAACAAACCGAACCTCAGAATTGGCAGCGTTGTACTCAGCCGTCAGCCCTCCCAAAGTGGCTGCGCTTTTTTATTGTTATGGGTCAAACGTTAACGACCACAGCGCCGCTGGCACTTATCGTGCAAAGCATGCTGAAGGGATTGGACGCTCCGTTGCGAAGATCGTAATCGCCGCCTCGCAGGGGCTCTATGCACTTGAAGTAGGATATTTGAACGCACTTTTCCGATTTGCCACCGCAGCACCTTGTTCGACGTGATCGCGCGCCCAGGAAACTTGGGGCGCGTGACCGCCACTAAGTCGACAAGACCTTTTGTCATCCACTTTCAGTAGGAATTGCGCGGCATCAATACCTGCCCCGAATAGGTACTCTCGCTTAATGGCAACGCACTAGCATGGGGACGACTGGCCGATAAACCACAACATTCAACAGCCGCCAGTGGAACGTGGTGCCGTTCTCCACGTTTCAATTCAACCCGTTGTCGCTTTACCCCTTCTTAGCACCACCCCTGCCCTTCAAGTCATACAAACAACTAAAGCATTGTTGGGAGCGCCTTAATGAAAACCAAACTACTGACACTTGCCGTCGCCAGCTGCCTGACCGTAACGGGCTACGCAAAAGACGAGCGCCTGACCATCATTTCCTATGGCGGCGCCAGCAAAGATGCCCAGGTCACAGCGTTCTACAAGCCGTACGAAGCCACTAGCGGCAAACAGATTATTGCGGGCGAGTGGAATGGCGAAATGGCCAAGCTCAAGGCAATGGTCGATACAAAAAGCGTGTCTTGGGACGTATTGGACGTCGAGGACACTGACCTCGCCCGCGGCTGCGAGGACGGTTTCTTCGAAACGTTGGACTACAGTCGCCTGGGCATCAAAGAGCCGTTGGTGGACGGGGCAAAAGGCGAGTGCGGGGTTGGTATATTCGTATGGTCCAACGTGCTGGCCTATAACACCGAAAAACTGAAAGAAGCCCCCACCGGCTGGAAAGATTTTTGGGACCTTAAAAAATTCCCGGGCAAGCGCAGCCTTCGAAAATCAGCGAGAGGCTCACTGGAGTTTGCGCTGCTGGCAGATGGCGTGAAGCCCGCTGATGTCTACCGGCTGCTCGCCACTCCAGCCGGGGTTAAGCGGGCATTCGCCAAACTCAATGAAATCAAATCAAGCATCCAATGGTGGGAAGCAGGCGCCCAACCTCCGCAGTACCTTATCGCCGGCGATGTGGTGATGAGTTCTGCCTACAATGGCCGCATCCATGCCGCCAAAGTGGCCGGCGCTAAACTGGGCATTGTGTGGGATGGCAACCTCTACCAGTTCGATGAGTGGGCCATTCCCAAAGGCACCAAAAATATCGATGCCGCCTACGACTTCATTTCCTTTGCAATGCGGCCTGAGCAGCAAAAACTCTACACCGAAAAAATGGCCTACGGCCCCTCCAACCCGGCCGCTGCAGCGATGCTGGACAAGCAATTGGCATCTGAACTGCCCACCTATCCGGACAACATGAAAAACGCACTGCAAATGGACGTCGCCTTCTGGGCTGAACACGGCGAAGCCCTGGAAGAACAATTCATAGCGTGGTCAAGCCGAAACTGATCAGCAGGACGGGCCAGCCATCAATGCGCAGCGTGATGGCCGGCCTACTATCAAACATCTGCTCCGCCCCTCTCCCCCTCCAAAACCCATACCTGAAATAGGAAAAAAGACTGGGTTTATCCTATTTTTAGTTGATAGGGCCAACCTACCAATCTGATTAGAGTAAGCAGCCTGAGATAGCTCGGTCACCCCCGGCGCTATCCGCTTGATTTTGATCACCGTGTAGCCGCTAACACAACAATAGGCAGCCTTATGACATCCAGTACCCCCGCCTCCATTATCGACCTGAACGTGCTGATGAAGCTGCGGGCCAAACTGCAAGCGCAAACGAACGCAGAAATTCGTTTCGACGCCGCGACAAGAGCCCTCTACGCGTCGGAGGCCTCCAACTATCGTCAGTTGCCGATTGGTGTCGTTGTGCCCAGGTCCATTGACGATGTGGTGATCGCCATGCGCCTTTGCCGGGAGGCAAACCTGCCGCTGCTGCCCCGAGGGGCGGGGACCTCGATGTGCGGGCAATCGGTCAACGCCGCCGTGATCATCGACACCTCCAAATACCTGAATGCGATTACCGAGATTGATGCGCAACGACGGACCGCTCGCGTAGAGCCCGGCGTCATTTGCGACCAACTCAAGAGCGCTGCAGCAAAACACGGCCTCACGTTTGGCCCCGACCCTGCCACTCACAGCCGTTGCACGCTGGGCGGCATGATCGGCAACAACTCATGCGGCGCCCACTCGGTCATGGCAGGGAAAACCGTCGAGAACATCGAGCGCCTGGAAATTCTCACTTATGACGGCGAAAGGTTTTGGGTCGGCCCTACCGGCGAGGCCGAATACCAGGAACACATGCAGGCCGGCGGCAGGCGCGCCGAGATCGTTCAGCAGCTAAAGCATCTGGCCGACACCTACGCTGATGAAATTCGCGGGATTTTCCCAACGATCAAGCGCCGCGTATCCGGCTACAACCTGGACCAACTCCTCCCGGAAAATGGATTCAACATTGCCCGCGCATTGGTAGGCGTGGAAGGCACCTGCATCACGGTTTTGCAGGCGGAAACCCGGCTGGTCAAAAACCCGACTCATCGCCTGCTGGTCGTTCTGGGCTACGAAAACATCTTCCTGGCTGCGGACTCGGTCCCCCAACTCCTGCCCTTGGAGCCCATTGCAATGGAGGGGCTGGACGACGGCATCATCGGCGGCCTGCTAGAGCGCGGGATGAAGGTTGACGACATCGCCGAATTGCCCCAGGGCAATGCGTGGTTGATGGTGGAGTTTGGCGCCACATCGGATGCGCAGGTACTCGAAGCCGCAACGAGGGCACGGGATTTGGCCCAACAACTGCCCGGAAAACCCAGCGCCCTGTTGGTGACGGATCCCGGGCTGATGAACCGTCTCTGGACGATTCGTGAAACGGGCGCGTCTGCGACTTCCCTTGGGCTCAATCCCGATGAACCGGACCCAACAGTGGGCTGGGAAGATGCCGCCGTCGAACCTCATTTACTGGGCCAATACCTGCGCGAATTTTCCAGCCTGGTTGCCAGCTACGGTTACAAGACAAACCTGTATGGGCACTTTGGCGACGGCTGCATTCACTCACGAATCACCTTCGACTTGAAGTCCAAAGACGGTATTGATAACTGGCGCGCGTTTCTGGATGAAGCCGCACACCTCGTCGTTCGCTATGGGGGCTCGCTCTCTGGCGAGCATGGCGATGGACAAGCCAAAGGCGAGTACCTGCATATCATGTACTCCCCAACAATCATGCAGGCGTTGGCTGAGTTCAAGGCGATCTGGGATCCCCTGAACAAAATGAACCCAGGCAAACTCATTCATGCCATGCCAGTCGACGCGAACTTGCGTATGGGCCCCGACTACTCGCGCAAAGCCGTCAAAAGCCTGTTCACCTACGATGCTCGCCTGGGCGACCTCGGTTTTGCCAGGGAAACGGAACGCTGCATCGGCATGGGCAAATGCCGCTCGCTTGAGGGCGGGACCATGTGCCCGAGTTTCCGCGCGACCAAGGAGGAGCGTTACTCCACCCGAGGCCGCGCACGTTTGTTCTTCGAATTGCTCAATGGAGAGGTCATCCAGGACGATTGGAACAACAAGCAAATCAAGGACTCTCTGGACCTTTGCCTCAGTTGCAAAGGGTGCAAGTCAGACTGTCCCACCAACGTCGACATCGCCCGCTACAAGACGGAATTCCTGTATCGGTATTACCAAAAGTACGCACGCTCGCTCATGGACTTGATGATCGGACGCATCGGTGACTGGCTACCCATGGCGACCAGAGCTTCACCGGTTCTCAACTATGCGATGGGCAATCCGGTTGTCAGAGCGGTCGGCGCTGTGTTCGGCCTGGCGGCCACTGTGAAGTTCCCAAAAATTGCCCGCCAGAGTTTCCGTGCAGGCAACACTGCAAAACGTCTACTCAAGGGCCAGGCTAACGATCACAAACCTGAGGTGTTGCTTTGGGTCGATAGCTTCAACAATGGGTTCACGCCCGCCGTCCTGGAAGCCGGTGTAGAGGTGTTGGAGAAGCTGGGCTTCAACGTGACGCTCATGCAACGGCATATTTGCTGCGGTCGCCCTTACTATGATGTCGGCATGCTCGACCTGGCAAAAACGAACCTGGAGATGATTCTGCAACAACTCGCCCTCCCCCTCAGCAAGGGAATGCCAATTGTTGTACTGGAGCCCAGTTGCCTGTCTGTATTCCGTGATGAAATGCCTGGACTGTTCCCCGATGATCACAGGGCCAAGCAGATGACCCAGTCGCTGATGACACTGAGCGAGCTGGTCAAGCATTACGGTATCGAGCTGCCCAGGATTGAGGACGATGTGAGGATTCACGGCCACTGCCATCAGAAGGCATGCGGTGGCCTCGGAGCCGAGCAGTCAATCCTCAAAAAGCTGGGAGACAAGGGTGGAATCATTCCCGCGGGATGCTGTGGCGTTGCAGGGGCATACGGTTATCATCAAAAAAGCGCACCCATTGCCAAGCTGATTGGCGAAAATGAATTCAAACCTCATTTGGACAAGCTACCCGAAGACTCCGTGCTGATCGCTGATGGATTCAGCTGTCGTGGACAGATCCGCACTGTCAGCGTACGCCAGCCAATGCACTTGGCCGAGTACCTGGCAACGGTTCTGCGAGACTGAGGCGATCCGCCTAACCCGGGAGCGCATCCGCTTGAAGCAAGCGGATCGCAAGCGTCGGTGACCGTCGAAAAATTACCAGAGTAGTGCCGCCTATGAACCTCGCCACCGCCCTTGAGCAGACCGTCCTCTCCAAAGCTACTGTAGTGGCGGGTCAGAACGCCCTGCATCGCGAAATAGGCTGGGTGCATATTGTCGATCACCCAGAGATCACCAACTGGCTGAAACCAAGGGAGCTTCTCCTGACCACGGGCTACAACTGGCCGTCAGACGACCAGGCCAGCCGAGAGCTCATTCGAACGCTGAGTGACATCGGTTTGGCAGGTGTAGTGCTTGCCGTCCCTCACTTTCGAGAGCACTTCCCTGCCGAAGCGATTGAAGAAGCCAACCTGTGCAACTTTGCGCTGCTGGAGCTGCCCTGGGAGGTTCCCTTCAGTGAGATCACGCATGATGTTCTGGGGCGGATCATCAATATTCAGACGGAGATAATCCGCCGATCCGATCTGATTCATCGCACATTGACGAACGCAGCCATACAAGCAAACAACCTCGAAAGCCTCGCGGATGCCCTGAGTAAGGCACTGGAAAAAGACGTCCTTATTGTGTCCGAATCAGGCACCTTGCTGGGCGGCTCTTCAGCCCATTGGATCGAGAAGGATGAGCGCGCCCTGATACGACACCTCACTGCGCGGGAATCCCTTGCGGAAGTGTTCCAACGCAATGAACCCGTACGGTTCAGCCCGAGCGAATACTTGAAAACGCATCGACTGGGCAGCCCTATACGCTTGCCGGGCGAGATCACTGGCGTTGTGTGGCTGGAAAGCGAAACAGACGACTTTGAGGAGCTGGACTCAAGAGCGGTTGAACACGCCGCCGTGATCGCTGCGTTGCATTTGACCCACCAGCGCGAGCTGTCCGACCAGGAGATGAGGTTGGGATACGCTTTCGTCGCGGGCTTGCTGGAGGGCAAGTTCTCCGCCACCCCGAGCGCCATCGAAAGAGCGCAGGCGTCGGGATGGAGCGAGAACCGCGATTACCGGGTCTGCCTGATCCTGCTGGACGAGCCCATTCCGCTCAGCCTTGATGGTTTCAACCGGCGCAAACGCTGTGCCTCACGCGTCACCTCCCTGATGCAGGACATGAACATTCCTGCCCTGCTGTCCGTCTCGCTGAACCAGATCAGCTTTCTGCTTCCCGGTGAAGTGCTTCCCGAGTCCATATGGAAAGTCATGAAGCAGGACGGCGGCGCGATGGCGGTGAGCCGGGTTCACCGAGGTACGCTCGGCATGTCGCTAGGCGCCCAGGATGTTGAGGCGCTGTTGCCCTTGCTGCGGCCAGGACGTCTTCACAGCTTCAGCGAGGTTTTGTTCCCCAGGGCGCTGATGGGTGACGCCGATGCACGGAGCATGCTGCTGGAGCGCCTGATCTATCCCCTGGCCAACCCCAAGCGCGGCAACTCGCTTATTGAGACCGTCACGACCCTCTCCCATGAAGGCTTCCAACTGCTAAACACGGCGAAAGCGTTGAACATCCACATCAGTACGCTGAGATACCGTGTTGCGCGCATCGAATCGATATTGGGGGTTTCGCTGGAAAAACCTGAAGACCGGTTTCAAATCCAAGTGGCCGCAGAAATGTACAAGCTGATCAGCGAAGACTAGCCTCGCCATCCCCTCACACTGTTCGTCCTATTCAACATAGGACGAATACTTGCCCTCTTGCCACGTTGAATTGGAAGAAAGCCTTTGCGCAATTGCCGATGCTATAGCGCTGCTTGTCTAGACCGTTTATAGAAAATCAAATCAAGAGGCCGAACATGAGTGAGCTTGGCATCCTCAAGATCAATCAACACCGTCTCGTCTTCAACAATGAACTGCTCCACAAGGCCTTCAACGAATGCGACGACTGTTTGCGAGCGCTCATCATGCGACGCATCAAACCGATCATCGTTATTCACACCTCAACCGAAGGAGCCGACTACCGGGCAATCGCCGCCCCCACAGCACTCATTGGCCAGACCAAGATGGTTGCTCATTGGGTCGCAAGGCTCAGTGCAGCAGGCTTGGTCAGTGCGCAACTGATGATCGAGCCACGCTGCGGCAATGATAAACACGCAATGATTCCAGCATTGAAAACCCTTCATGCGCTCACAGCGCTGGGCGTTATTCCGATCGTCATCCCTAATACACTGACGTGGCCAAATGAAAAACCTGGCCGACTTCAACCGGACATGGCCGGCACACTTGCAGCACTTCTCAACGCTCCGATCATTGAACCGCTCTTAACAAGGAGCTGGAAAAACACCACTTCAAATTTATCAATCCAAACACCAGAGCCTTGCGCAGGTTAATTGTCCTTAGCGACTAAAAATACAACGCCATCACACCTGCACGTGAAAACGACTACCTGCCTAATAAATAAAAACGGGTGAACACATGTCAAAAACTCCAACCTCTACAGCGCTCGGCGATCAAGCGAACAGTTCGCTTGCGCCAGGCCTCAAACAACGACACGTTACGATGCTCTCTATTGCCGGAGTGATTGGTGCGGGCTTGTTTGTCGGTTCTGGTCACGCTATCGCCGCCGCCGGGCCTGCGGTACTGATCTCATACCTGGCTGCAGGCACGCTGGTCGTACTGGTCATGCGGATGCTCGGCGAAATGGCAGTCGCCTCACCCGATACCGGGTCGTTTTCCACCTATGCCAATCGCGCAATTGGCCCATGGGCCGGCTTTACCATTGGGTGGCTGTATTGGTGGTTCTGGGTCTTGGTCATTCCACTGGAGGCCATTGCCGCTGCGGCGATTTTGCACAGCTGGTTCCCGGCAATTGACACCTGGATGTTCGCACTCTCGATTACCTGCGCATTGACACTGACAAACCTCTACAGCGTGGCACGCTATGGCGAGTTCGAGTTTTGGCTTTCACTGGTGAAGGTCGTGGCAATTATCGCCTTCATCGTGGTCTGCGCAATTGCCCTGGCGGGCGCTCTTCCCACTACCCAAGTGAGCGGCTTGGGGACATTGATCAGCAGCAACGGTGGCTTTGCCCCTAACGGCTACAGCCCCGTCCTCGGCGCATTGCTGACGACCATGTTCAGCTTCATGGGCACGGAAATCGTCACGATCGCAGCGGCGGAATCGCACAACCCCAGCAAGCAAATTGCCCGCGCAACCAATTCGGTGATCTGGCGTATAGGCCTGTTCTACCTGGTGTCCATCTTCATGATCGTGTCCATCGTCCCGTGGAATGACCCTGCCTTGGCCACCGTGGGCTCCTATCAGCGCGCACTGGAATACCTGCAGATCCCCAATGCCAAATTCATTGTCGACATTGTGGTTCTGGTGGCGGTTGCGAGCTGCTTGAACTCGGCTATCTACACCGCTTCGCGCATGCTGTTCTCACTCGCAAAACGCGGTGAAGCGCCTGGTTTCCTGAAGAACACCACCGCAGCCAAAGTTCCGCGCCAGGCCGTCATTGCGAGCACGATCATCGGCTGCGTGACAACCATCATCAACTACTTCGCCCCTGAAAAACTGTTCTCCTTCCTGCTTGCCACGTCAGGCGCCGTTGCGCTGTTGGTCTACTTGGTGATCGCGGTTTCGCAGTTACGCATGCGCAAAAAATTGCTGTCGCACGGTCGCACCCTGGGCTTCAAGATGTGGCTCTATCCCGGCCTGACCTGGGCGGTGATCGTGTTTATCGTAGGCGCCCTGGGCGTCATGCTGACCCTCCCCGCCCATCAAAGCGAAGTTCTCGCCACCGCAGGGCTGGCACTGGCAATCGTTGCGACAGGCTTCGCAGTCAAACGCCACGACACACGCGTGGCGTGGACACCCGAGGTGCGCACCTAAAGCCCATGTAGACGCAGCCACCTGACGAGCCCGGACCGCCCCAATCGGCCCGGGCCTTTTTTATCGATAAACGTCACAAAGCCGCTGTTTTAATCCTACTTAAAACAGCATCAAGCGACTTGATTCTCCTACTTTGAGTAGATAGAGCCGACAGCGATTTCTTCTTAGGATTCACACACTGACACAAGAAGGTGAACCCCATGACTCATCAGCACACCGCGTCACTGCGTAACCAACACGTTTCAAATGGCATTGCTGTTGCTCACCCGATCACGGTAAGCCGCGCGGCTGGCGCGTACCTCTGGGACGACCAGGGCAAAAAGTACCTGGATTTCGTGGGGGGTATTGGCGTTCTGAACGTTGGCCATAACCATCCGCGCGTCGTCGAGGCTGTCCGTAAACAACTGGATTGTTTTTCACACATCTGTTTCCAGGTTGCTGCGTACGATCAATACATCGATCTGGCCGCGAAACTGAACGCGCTGGTCGCACCCAATGACCACTACAAGTCAGTGTTCCTGACAACCGGTGCTGAAGCCGTGGAAAACGCGATCAAGGTTGCGCGTGGCTACACGGGGCGTCCGGGTGTGATCGCGTTTCGTGGAGGGTTTCATGGCCGCACCTTGATGGGCATGACCTTGACCGGCATGAGCCAACCCTACCGTCAAAACTTCGGCCCTTACGCGCCGGATATCTATCACACGCCTTACCCTAACGAATACCGGGGTATGACGTCTGAAAAGGCCATGGCAGCCCTGCAAGAAGTGTTTGATACCCAGATTGCCGCAGACCGCGTCGCCGCAATCATCATCGAGCCGGTCCAGGGCGATGGCGGCTTCTTGGCCGCGCCCATCGAATTCATGAAAGCGCTGCGCAAAAAGACTGAAGAACTGGGCATTGTTCTGATCTGTGACGAGATCCAGACCGGGTTTGGTCGTACCGGCACGATGTTCGGGTTCCAGCACTCCGGGATTCAGCCAGACTTGATCACTGTTGCCAAAAGCCTTGCCGGCGGCCTCCCTATTTCAGGTGTTGTCGGTAAAGCGCACATGATGGATGCACCGCTGCCTGGCGGCTTGGGCGGCACTTATGGCGGCAACCCACTGGGTTGCGCCGCAGCATTGGAAGTGATCAAGATTTTCGAGACAGAAAATCTTCTGGAGCGCAGTAAAGCCATTGGTGCTCAACTGAAAGAGGGCTTGAAAGCACTCGAAAGCCGTTTCAGCAGCATCGGCGACGTGCGAACCCTTGGCGCCATGTGTGC
>JABXJR010000143.1_pt1 | contig 14404 bp, 18 predicted proteins | sample 7431291 | NCBI WGS metagenome assembly JABXJR01 (sample SAMN14395756, study PRJNA613071) | wetland metagenome | isolation source: water samle H3 from high-altitude wetland | place: Chile: Salar de Huasco, high-altitude wetland | collected 2015-11-10 | reverse complement strand
TGATATAAAGCAAAGCAGGTTCAATCAATGCTTTGGACTTCGTTATGACAGCTCTAATCAAAGCTTCATGCTGTATCCTTCAAACTCAGGAACGCCGGCTATAACTGTATCTAATGCAGCACTGGTATACAACTTCCTAGAGAACACTTGGGCAAACTATAAATATCCTTATACCTCTTCTGACCTTTCTAGGCTTCCTTCAGTTATGGGTACTTACCTTATAACAGATGATGTAACATGGTCATCCTTTGCAGTTGGAACTCCACTTGGGACTCAATATCCCGATTGGGCCAGCGCTGACTTTACATGGGATGCTAACATAGCAGGAACAAGCGCTCCTAACCTTCTAATGGGAGCCCAAACTGGTATTGTATATCAGCTCAATGTTGGATCTGAAGATGAAGGCGGGACTGATTATGGCACTCCTATTGAGAGCTACATTCAAAGCATAAGACTTAATCCTTTTGCTAATGCAGGTCAAAAGGTTCAAGTAGGATACGTAGACTTCTATTACAACATAGAAGATGACAGCATTCTTACTTTAACTTTTTCATCTAACAACTCACTAAACACTCAAGTTACTAAACTTCTTACTTTAGATGGCCCTTTAGACGCAGATACAGCTATGAAAAGGGTTTATGTAAACCTTATAGGTGAGTTCATACAGATTCAGATTGAATCAAAGGCGATAGGAACGGTTGGGCAAGACGATTATGTAGCACCAGGTGACTTTAAAATACTTGGTATAATAGTTTGGGCTGAACCAGCAGGAAGGTTTACACCATGAGTACTACTACAACTCCAGTCCAACCTACTCTTAGTCCTAGTACTATAATGCCAGAAGCTTGGGACTTATTTGACCCATACTTCACAAACCTATATCAAGACATAGCCTTCAACATGAACAACAAGGATAATATATTCTATCCTATGGCTATAAGTGATATACCCCAAAACATCTTAAATCTGCCTAATTTTGGAGCCTTTATCATATGCGTAAGCGGAACATCTACATCCCTTCCTACACTCACGGCGAGCCTCTGCAAGGCCTCCTCGACTGGGGCAGGAAGTATTGCTGTCCTTGGGTCACAAGTTGGAACGGGTGCTTGGGCAGGTAATGCCCTAACCATTACTTCCACGGCTACTAACTTCCAGATTGCCCATGATAGAGCTGGAGTAACAGGTAATTTCAATATTAGAATCATAGGGACTCAAATATGATAGCCGAAACACTTATTGAACTTTCCCCATTGGACTCTTTAGAATTTGTGGTGCTAAAAATACCAAGACTTATACCCAAACATCTTATAGATGCAGTTAAAGGAAAAACATTTACAACGGAAAGATTCTATGACTACCAAGAAAGCCAAGTTAAAAATCCTAACAACTTTTTGTATGCTCTTATCGATGATAAGAAAAAGATTCATGGGTTTCTTTGGTTTATAGTAGATGCTCTAGATGACTCTATATATGTGAATACGTTCTCTATAGAAAAGAACTACTGGGGAATAGGCAAAGAAACCAAGAAAAAGGCCATGAAGAAAGTAATCGACTTCATGCAAGGGGTCAAAAATCGATTATCTTGTACTAGAGTGACCTTTTGTACTCTTAACCCCAATTGGTTCAAAATAAACGGGTTTAAACAGTCTAAGCACGTTTTAATGACTTACGAATGTTAAACATGATAGATTAAAGATAAAATATATAGGAGGCAATCTTGGGAGCCACTAAATCTCAACCACAATATACAAAGCTGCCAGCTACTACAGCAACTCAGAATACATACTTAGATAATGCTCTTCAACAAGCCACACAGAACCAAGGCACTGCCTCCGACTATTACAAGTCTTTTGGATCAAAAGAAGGGCAGCAACCAATCATTGATCAAGCAAACCAGAACTTCCAACAGACTACACTTCCCCAGATAATGAATGCATTTGGAACCGGAAGCAAGTCCTCTAGTGCCCTTAATCAGGCCTTAGCTGGCGGAGCATCTAGTCTTAACACAGACATAGCCTCAATTCTTGCTAATGCTAAACTACAAGCTGCTACTGGACTTGCAGGTGTAGGTGGACAACAAGCTCAAGTAGGTGCTGGAACATCTCAGTTTGGATATCAACAAAACCAACCTCAACAAGTCCCATTCTGGAAGCAAGCTCTTCTTGGAGCAATAGGAGCAGGCGGTCAAGTTGGGGGATCTTACTTAGGAAGATAATGGCTAAATCATCATTCAACAGACAGTTCAAGAAGGGAACAATGCCACAACAGCATGTATATCCTGAAACTACACAGAATCAACATGAAGCTGATGATCCTTCTAAAATGAGAAAACGTAACAGTGTAGCACTTGGATTTCAAACACAAGCTAACCCTGGCCTTACTCCAACCCTTAAAAAGAAGAAAAGATAATGGTATTCGTACTTCCAGCAGTTCAACAAAGAGACTTCAGCACAGAACTAGCACAGACCTTATCTAAGGCTGGAACTGATTTAGGTACTGGATTCGTACAAGGAAGAGAAAAGACTAAAGCTCAAGAATATCTTGATAGAAGACTTAATCCTCCTAAACAAGGACAGCAATTACCTGATGGATCTAATCAAACAGGTGGACTTGCCCAGCCTAATGTTGCCCCAATAGATTTCAAAGAAGCTCCAGCTATACTAGATGCACTACAGAAAGTGCATGGTAAAGAAGGTGGGAAGGTAGCTTTTGAAGCTTACATAGACCAACAAAAAGAAGCGAATAAAGAACGTAGAGACATAGATAAGTTTGAAAGAGGTCTTACAGAGCCAGGAATTAAAGAGTTTTATAATAAAATTTCAGAAGAAAGAAATTCTTTACCTGAAAAGGAAGTAGCTTCTGAAGCTATAATAAATGCTATAAAATCTGGAGAGACCGGAGTATTCTCTTCAGCAAATATTGGATCATTTTTAGAGAACTTAGGAGCCCCTCCTGAAATTAGGAAAGCATTAGAAACTCCAGGGTCTAAAGAATTTAAGTCAGCTTCTAAGACATTCTTAGCATCTAATATTAAAGACGCATTTAGGGGAACAACCAATCAAAGAGAGATAAATATAGCCGAAGAGATAGGTGCTGAACTTGGAGTAAATGAAAACGCTAATTTAGCTGCTGCTTTCTTTCAACAGGTAAAAGTTAATATTTCTAGAGAAAGAATTAGACTAGTAGATGAGGCTATAGAAAGAGGAGTTTCTCCATCAAAAGTTCCAGCATTGGTAGACAAGCAAATGCAACCTTTTATAAAAGAAGAAAAACAGCAATACTTCGAAGCTGCTAGACAATTAGGATTTAAATAATGACTGTACCTAATAAATTTATTTCTCAATTGAATGCTATTGAAAAAACAGATCAAAAAGAAAATGTTAGAAAACCTAACAAATTTCTAGATCAAGTTGAAGGGTTAGATCTTTCTCCTAAAGAAGGAATAGGCAAGTCTACTGCTAGATCTATATTACAGGTTCCTTTAGGTCTTGCTAAAGCTAGTCCTGTAAGTTATGGAGCAGATCTTGCTAAACTTTTTACTGAAGGATCTTCTCAAGAAATACTTAGAGATTTAGCTGAAAATGATCCAGATCTTGTTATGAATATAGCCAATCAAGCAAGGGAAGAAGCATTAAAATACTTTCCTACTCAAGGTTTAGCCGAAGAATTAATAGAAAAAAACACAGGAATTCCTTTAGAAGCTAAAAACAAAACTCAAAAAGCAATAAGACTAGGGGCTTCAGGGGCAGCTTTTAGACCTGGGGGATTAACTTCTAAAGCAACTGGAGCTGTAATTGCCCCTTCCGCTTCTTTAGGACTACAACAAGCCGGAGTTCCTGAACCTATTGCGGACGCTTTAGGACTTGGAATATCTGGTCTTGCTCCACAAGCTCAAATATCACCTAAAGTAAAAACATCTGGTCTTAAAGAAAGAGGATTTGAAAAATTAAAGAAAGATACAACTGTTTCATCATCAAGATATGACTCTATAAAAAATGCTGTAGAAAAAGACTTTAGAGAAATTTCTGAAGGCATGCTTGATAAGAATAGAACATATTCAGCTATGAAAGATGATGCCCTTTTTAAAGAAAAAATAGGGGATTTGTTTGGTGAAGTTGAAAAACTTGCGGAAGAAATACCAGGAAATATACACACAGAAACTGTAAGAGATGCCTTTAAAAAGAGAGTTAGAAATAGAGAAACCAAAGGAATAAGTCCGGATGAATTTGAAAAATCTTTAAATAGAGAGTCAAGAAAGATTCTGAAAGACATACCTTTTGATGAACTTACAGCTCCACAGGTAGTAGAGCAATTTAGGAAAAACAATAAATCCTTAAAAGAACTTTATGAGCCTGGAAAATCTGGGGCTCAAAACAGAGCTAAGAAGGAAGCTATATTAGATTACAACAGATCTCTAGAAGATGTTATATCAAAGAAATATCCAGACTCAGAATTCAAAGAACTATTTGAATTTACTAACAAAAGATGGGCTGAGATTAATGACATAGAACAAATTGATACATTTGTTAATGATTTGTTTGATGGGAAAATTAACTATGGTAAAGCCAAACAGATATTTAGTAGGGACAAGGAGCATGTGTCTAGACCTTTTAAAAGGATTCTTGGAGAAGAAGGTTTCAAAGACTTTAAACAACTGACTGAAGATCTTTTGTCTACTCAAAAAGGAATGTCTTATATAAAGAAAGCTAAAGATGCTGGGTTTTCAGATTTAGCTAAAACAGCAGTACATTATATTATAAGTCCAAAAACAGCAATAGGTCAAAAAGCTATTCAATATAGCAAAAAAGCTTATCAAACATTACTGGATAAGCCTAAAATTGCTATAACCTGGAAAAATGCTCTACAAGATCTTAAATCTGGGAACTATAAACAGGCTGAAAAAGAATTCAACGAACTTCAGAAATCAATTAATCAAGCCAACCCTTCAAGTCAAAAATAGAAAAAATTACACCTATTATAAATCTAATCATCTTATCAATCTGCTTTTGCTAATTCTTTAGGGTAATTTCCATTCATAAACAAAACAGTTTTCATTACTGCCATTTCTTTTTCCATTAAAGAAAATCTTTTATTCATCTCTAACTGTAAACAATTAAAATTAGAATTCATCCATAAGAAACACCCTAATACTCCAGCTAATACTATTACTGTATCTACATGCTTTTTGAACCATGGATTTTTAACTTCTGTCATAAACTTCTCCTTTTTCCACACACGATATCACACATATTTCATTAGTGTAAATCCTAATCATTTCTTTATCTTGTACTAGTAATTAAAATTTTAAGTTAACATTAGGGAAAATCCCCATTAAGGAGTACCCCCCACCATGTATCAAGGCGTTTTTCCAACCCCAGCATTACAACAAGTAAATAACCCAGCAGACGTAATACTTAACGTCGGAGTTCCTAGTACTAAATTCGATTCTACGATCAAATTAGGAACCTTATCAATAGATTATTCCGCTAAAGAAGCTTATATCTTAGTAGGCAATGACGGTGGAACTATGGATTGGACTCTTATAGAAGGGTCTGGAGGATCTGGTTCATTTACAACTCTTACATCTACTGGTGCCACTACTCTTGCCACAACAGGCGCTAGCGTTAATACCTTTGGTAATACTACGGGAGCGACTTCTGTTAACATAAGCAACGGAACCGGAGCATCTGGATGGACATCTGCTAATGGAGCTTTGACATTCAATTCAGGAACTGGTGCTTTAGGTATATCAACAGATTCAGCTGCAACATCAGTTTCTATAGCTTCGGGAGCAGCAGTAAAAACAACTATATTAGGAAGTACTAACACTACATCAACCACTACTATACAAGCTGGAAGCGGAAATATTAACCTGTCTTCTACGAATGTTATCCAATCAAAATCTGTTTCGGCATCTTCAGTGACTAATCAAGTAACAAACTCTGATAACACAAATGCGGCCTCTAGTGCTTCTTATCAAGTAGCAGTAGGTGGCACTTCAGCTGGAGATCCATATATAGACTTCTTAGTAAGTGGAGCAGGACATTACGCATTAGGTATTGACAACTCTGTTTCTGACAACTTTGTTCTAGCGGCAAGCGGAGCTCTTGGTACGTCTAATATTCTTTCTATTACCTCGGCTGGAGCAGCAACTATTGCAGCAGATATTATATCTACTGCCGGAAATATCACAGCTACTAACGGTAATTTTGTAGGATCTACAGCAGGTACAGGTCTTCAGTTCAATGCTAACACAGCAACAGGTGCAGCAGCTTCCCCAGTAGTTCTTAACTCAAGAGCTGGACAGGTTGTATTTACTTCTGTGTCTATAGCAGCAGCAGCAGATCTTACTTTAACCATTACAAACTCTCAAGTAACAGCATCTACTACTCAAGTTATCTATTCTATGAGCGGTGCAACAACAGGATCAGCATTATCTATTAAGAGCGTAACAAACTCTTCTGGATCATCTGCCATCGTTGTAACAAACGGAACAGGTGCAACTACATCAACAGCTGATATTACATTGAACTTCATCGTAGTAAACGCATAAGGAGACATATGTCATTACCTTTTAAGGATATTGCTGCGTTTGGAAATTTAAGATCAGTAGCATTTGGTTCTATAACATCATCATATGTAGCATTTGGATCTGCACTTGCTACTCCTGTGGTAGTTGTAGCATTCAAGAACAACACTAATGGAATAATACTAGTATCAACGGATGGAACCAACGACAAGTTGGTTTATCCAGGTCTAAGCTATGGAGTATACGACCTAAGAACTAATGCTCCAGAAGGTGATCCGTTCTACCTTCCACAAGCATTACAGTTCTACGTTAAATACTCAGGAAGTGCTCCAACGTCTGGATCTTTCTACATGGAATCAGTAGTTTTAACCAAGGCTACCTAATATGTCACAAGTTGGAATTTTTTCAGATAACAGCTCTGGATCTGTTGATATTGTAACCTTAACTGGGAATTCAGGCGGTGCAGTACCACCAGATGCAGGTGGGAATATCAATACATTAGGGACTGGAAGTATAACTATTGTAGGAGTTCCAGGGACTAATACATTAACTACCCAGCTTACAGGTCTTACTAACCATTCTCTATTGGTAGGTGCAGGAACTGCGACTATTACTAATCTTGGAGTAGCAACTAATGGACAACTTCCTATAGGGTCTACAGGAGCTGATCCAGTACTTGCGGCTTTAACAGCTGGAACAAACATAACCATAACAAATGGCGCTGGATCAATATCAATAGATGCCAATTCTTCATCACAAGTTGTCGCTTATACGGCTGTAACGAACGCTCAAACTCCATATACTGTTCTATCTACTGATTATTACATTGGAGCTAACGTAACAGCAGGAGTTATCACTTTACTTTTCCCAAATGCTCCTACAACAGGACGTATTTTTGTGGTTAAAGATGTTGTTGGACTCTCCGCATCAAGCAATATAACAGTAACAACTGTTGGTGGTGCTGTACTGATTGACGGAGCTACTAGCTATGTTATGAATTTAAATTATCAAGCCATTCAGCTTATTTTTAATGGCACTTCTTACGAAATATATTAGGAGAAATTATGTCATATGTTCCAGCATCTTCTACGATTAGCACGAGCAACTTGGTGTCAAGGAATAGTAGCGGAAACTTTATTTCTAATAATATAACTCCAGGGTATACAGCTACAGCAACGGCTGCCGGAACTACAACTCTTACTGTTAATAGCACTCAACAACAGTTTTTTACAGGAGCAACCACGCAAACAGTAGTTCTCCCAGTAGTTTCAACACTAACTTTAGGGATGCAGTTTAGAATAGTTAATGTTTCAAGTGGGCAGGTTACTGTCCAATCTTCTGGGTTGAACACTTTGCAAGTAATGGATGCATCCAGTTTGCTAATAGCAACTGTTATTTCATTGTCAGGAACAGGAACAGCATCTTGGAATTGGGTTTATCAAGAGGAGGCGCCAGCAACTGGAGCATCCCCAGGATCTCTTCAATACTTCGCAACTGATGGTGGGACTTCAATATCTGGATGGCTACCTTGTGATGGAAGCATTGTCTCTCAGGCTACCTATCCCGATTTATTTGCTCAGATGGGGCTTATCAACGGGCCTAATACTATTTGGACTTCCACAGATCTTGATACTCAAATGACTATTACTGCGTTAAGTCATGCTAACTCGACATATTTTGCATTTGGCCCCGCAAACTACCCATATAAATTATGGAGTTCAACAGATGCGGCCACATGGACTCCTAGAAGTGTTCCTAGTACTGCAACACAAAACGCAGCTTTTACTGGCGTGGCATTTGGAGAGTCTCTTTATGTATTTGGTAATCAAGGAGGATTTGTAACAAGTACAGATCTTGTTACTTTTACTACAACTACTATACCAGGATATGGAAGCGGATCAGCTACAGCAGGTGTTGCATATGGAAATGGAATGTTTGTAAGCGGTGGAGCTAATGGGTTGTTATTTACTTCAACAGATGGGCTTACATGGGCATTTGTTCCTACTCCAAATAGTTCTAACGGGACTATACAAAGTGTTAAATTCATTAATAGCATCTTTGTGTTAGTTGGATCAGCAGGAACCCTTGTAACTTCAACTGATGGAATTAAGTTTGACACGCTTCATCCAGGAATTGGAAGTACAACTGCGGGGTCTTCATTAGCTTTTGGTGATAAGTTTATAGCAGTAAATACTAATGGATCAGTTGTTAGTTCAACTGATTTTGTAACATGGACATCAAGAAATTCTCAAACAACCTCTTCGTTAATTGCTACATTATTTGCAAACTCAACTTATTTATATTGTGGATCAGGAGGAGCTTTAGGAACTTCAACAGACGGAATTACATGGACGTCGGCAACTTCAGGAACATCTAGTGCTATTACCGCCCTTACATTTGGAACTTTATACGTGTATGCAGGACTTGGTGGAGTTTTAAGATCTAGCACTGATGCTGTTACATGGGATAGTAGAACGTCAGGAACAGCAAGTAATATATTTGGATTAACATTTGGAAATTCTCTTTATGTATATTGTGGAGCAGGAGGGGTTTTAAGGTCTAGCACTGATGCCATTACTTGGGACAGTAGAACATCAGGGAGTACAAGTATTCTATATGGTCTTGCATATAATTCAGGGCTAGGACTTTATGCGTATTGTGGAGATAACGGTGCATTAGCTACTTCAACCGACGCTATAACTTGGAATGCTAGAACTTCTAATACATCTACATTATGGAGCATTACAAGTAATGGGACTATATTTGCAGCAGCTGGAAATGTAGGGGCGATTATAACTTCTACTGATGGGGTTTCTTGGCCTACATCATATTGTCCAAGTACTGATAATTTGGGGAGTATATATTATAATGGGACTAACTTTTACGCTTGCGGTCAAGGTAATAATTCACCATTGCTAACTTCAACCGACGCTATAACTTGGAATTTCACTCAAGGATTTGAAGAGAGATATGGAACATTTAATGACGTGGCATTTGGGAATTCTATTTATGTTATAGGAACAGCTTTCGGTGATGTTTATAGCAGCACTGATTTAATAACGTTAACAAAAAGATCTACTCCAGAAACTGCAACCAATACATATGTTGTATTTGGAAATGGAGAATTTGCGATAGGAGCTGCATTTAGTGGTGGTGTTGGTGGAGGGATTTCAACATCTACAGATGGAATATCTTGGTACCAAGCTTCTACTTTTGGATTCCCTAGTCGCCCACTTACAGGAATGGCAGCAGGAGCACAAATTATAGCATCACTAGGGCCTCCTTTTTCAACTATTCAAGGAACACCTTACAATCAAACTATTGTTAGAGCTAATTTGACTTATTCATACGCAACTGATACTCAGTTCCAATTACCTGACGATGCGCAAGAATTCGCTAAAAATATTACACCTCCAAGATTAACAGTTGAATCTATCGGGAACTTCCAAAGAGGACTATACATTAAAACATGATGGACAAGCCAAAGATATTCATTTGTACCCCTGCATTTGAAGGAAAGGTACATGTTCAATACGCAATCGCATTAGCGGACTCTATATCACTCTTAAGATCAATGGGAGTCCAGTGCGAAACTAGATTGACAGCTTCAGGATCTATCCTATGTGCTGAGAGAAATAGACTTACAGAAGCTTTTCTAAAGACTGATTGCACTCATATGATGTGTATAGATTCAGATTTAGGATGGAATCCCCATGCCATGGCAAATCTGTTTAAAAGAGATATGGATTTCGTTGCTGGATGTTATCCAGCACGTGCTGGGAAAGTGTTTATCTTTAGGCCTATTTTAAAAGAAGATGGTTCAGTTGTAGCAGATCCAGTGAAACAATTAATCCAAATGGAATACATTCCAGCAGGGTTCATGTTGATCAAGCGTCACGTTATTGAAAAGATGAGAGAGGATAATCCTGATCTTTACTTTAAGCCAAAAATTAATAAGCCTGGCGATGGTGATGGATACGCTTTATTTCTTGATGGTCTTCTTGATGGGGAATTCTGGGGAGAAGATTATCATTTCTGTAGAATCGCTAGAAAATCAGGATTTGAGATATGGGTAGACCCCATGATTGAGTTTGATCACGCAGGCGTTAGAGGAATGCTTGCTGAGACATTAACGAACGATAAAGAAAAAGCAGCTCCTAAAATAATAGAATAAAATAAAAGGCTTACCATGAGTTTCGTATTCCCTACTCCCCAGCTCCAACAAGTACCTAATCCTCTTAATATATACTACGAAGTCGGTGAGCCTTCCTCCCCTAGCTTAGAGCCTAAAATAGGCTCTATCTCTGTTGATTCTGCAAACGTAACAGCCTACATGCTAATGTCTAAGACTGGAAATGTACCTGATTGGAGAGCTTTAGTAACAGCTTCAGAGCCTGGTGACATAACAGAGTTCGCGGTTCTTGTAGGAGGCCCAGAAGACAACATTCTATCTATAACCCCTGATGCATCTACTACAAAAGTACTTGTATCTGGTGGAACATCTGCTAATCCATCATGGCAAAATATATCAGGAGCTTTAACTATAGGAACATTTGGATCAACTCCAAACTCTGCTGGAGCTAGTTTATCTGGGGGAACTTTAACTCTACAGCCTGCTTCAGCATCATTCCCAGGCGGGGTATCTACAGCTACCCAGAGTTTTGCAGGAGCTAAAACATTTACAACATCCGCTTCTTCTCCTTTGGTTTTAATAACAGGCTCAAGCTCTGGAGTTATAACTATTCAAGGGCAAGCAGCAGCCGGAACCTATAATTTCAACCTACCTATAGATGCTGGAACCTCAGGACAACCTCTTCTATCTGGAGGGGGATCTACTTCTCCAATGACATTTGGTACATTAGGAGTTGCTGCCGGAGGAACAGGAGCTACAGGATTTACTGCATACGCCCCTATATGCGCAGGGGCTACTTCAACTACAGCGTTGCAATCGGCAGGAGGTACAGCTACTTCAGGCTATGTACTTACAGCTCAAGGAATCGGAGCAGTTCCTATATGGGCAGCAGGTTCTGTAGCGGGACTTACTGTTAACGTTCAAACATTCACATCATCTGGAACCTATACACCAACCGCAGGAATGAAATACTGTAAGATAGAAGGTGTTGGAGCTGGTGGTGGAGGTGGCGGAGCCTCTTCAGGAGCTGGTATAGCTCTTACCGGTTCTGTTGGAGGCGGTGGAGGATCTGGAGAATATGGTTTTATATGGGCAAGTGCAGCTACTATAGGAGTTTCAAAAGCTGTTACTATAAATGCTGGAGGAACTGCTGGTGCAGCTACTGCTAATGGAGGCGGTGGAGGAACTTCAGTAGTTGACACTATTCTCACTTTGAATGGGGGGTCTGGAGGAATTGGGGGCTCTGACACTGGAGCTGGCGGGTCGATATGTTCAGCTGGTGGTGCTGGAGGGACTGGAGGATCTGGAGGAGTCAGAGTAAGTGGCACCTACGGAGGACAAGGTATGTTTTTATTTGGAACTCTAACCTCTGCTATCGGAGGCCCAGGAGCCCCAAGTTTTTATAGCGGAGGAGGATCGGCTACTATTACTTCTGGAGCTTCAGCAGGAGCAGGAGGAAGTACAAATGGAAATTCTAATGCAGGCTATGGAGTTGGAGGATCTGGAGGTTCTAACTTCTCCACTACAACATCACAACCTGCTGCACCTACAGGAGCCGCTGGGAATTCAGGAATAATTATTATCACGGAGTTCATAGCAACTTAGTCATTAAGTTCTTTAATGTACTTTTCTCTAGCAATCTTGCGCTTTTCTTTGATTAGATTTTCCTTGTCTTTCCTGTAATCCATTTCACTTTTTCTTAACCTTTCATATTGATCCATAGCAAATGTACACGCTTGAAGATGGTTATCAGCAATAACTCTCATACCTTTTCTGGTATAGTCATCTTCTCCAATGTTCTGAAGTACCTCAACATGCCATAACGTGGAAATGTTATAATGCTTGTAGGGAATAGCTGATAGCATTCCACGCTTATAGCAACCTGTTTTATCCAGTTCCATAATGTTCCTATTAGTATATTTCTTCGTACATTCCAGGCTTTTCTTCTTTCAATCTATGATAAAGATTTTTAAGATCAATTACATTTTCACAAAACACTTTAAACTTTTTAATAGTAATTCTGTTTGAATACCTAATTATTATTTCTAAAGCGTGAACTTCATCAAATATAAGTTTTGAAGGAGTTTTCATGCATTTGTCTGAGGACATATTCTTCAACATTGGGTACATCGTACTTCGTGATATGAACTTATATCTTTCACAGAACTTATTTACATCGCTCCATCCTTCAGGCATTTGATCTTCTTTACCTCTAGATGATCCGACTACTTCAGGGATGATCCTTTCTAGATATGAAAGAATTTGTATGCATGCATTCATTTGTTCCATTAAATACTTTAAAGATGGCATTGAGCTTTTGTTTGATTCCATTATATTTCCTTTATTCAGCTTGTTGATACCCTACAGGCTCTAAAGTAAGAATAGGCCTTACTTGAATGACTGTCTTAGGTTCTTCTCCATAAAACTTATATATATGACAAACGCATACGCGCTTATCATCATCGTAAACTAAATTCTTTAACGCATTAGTCACTAGATAGGCTAAGTTATCGAAGTCAGGCTTCTTATCAGGAAGTATCAATCTGTTAATCATTTGACGGCGCATCATTCTAGATGTGGCCTTGGGAATAGGTATAAAGAAAGTAAGAGTCATCTCTACTGCACAAGATAATGGTACAGTAGGCGCAAGGGGCTTTACTTGCCATTGTATGCGCTCTTTGTCCTTAGATGAAGGATCATACGCCCTAACATGACCACCGGGCATTTTGCACCATCTAGTCTGTTTCTGATAGGATGGTATACCAAAGATCTCGAACTGAAACATTGCGCACCCTCAATTATTTTTATCTACAAATATATAGATGCGCAATTTAACGAAACAAAAATATCAATTATTTTTTATATAGTGCTGGAAGCTTGAAAATTCCTTAACATATCGATCAGCCTCTTCGATCATAATAATCCAAGAAGAACCTTTCTTATGTGCTCTTAATTGTCCTGTATGAACAAGGTAATATAATCTTTGGTATGGAAGTTCAAATCCTAACTGTTTGCTAATATAATCATTACAATTTCTTAACGACAATTCGCCTTTAGAAATATCAAATTTCTTCTCACCTTTGAAAATAGACCTTTCTCTTGAGAACCTGTTATTCAAATATTCTTTATACTCTTTTTGGTCTACATGCCAGATACCGTTAATTTTATAACCCTTAATAATTCCTTTAGATATGCACTTGAAAACAGCTTGCTTAGTAAGCCCCTCAATCTGAGCAGCCTCTCGTGTTGTGATTAAGTTTTCCATATTAATACCCATCATCTTTCATTAATTCTGAAGCTAATACTTCTCCATCGGTAAAGTCTTCAATAACTCTTGCTATATGCTTGGTTATTTTAATCCCTTTTAAGATCTTATATACTGTAGTAGCGGCTATATCCGCTTCACAGGCAAATTTCTGTACACTTAACTTGTTTTTCTTAAGGTATTTGTCTAAGTTCACACATTCCTCCGTGTTTTTTTGTGTATATTATATTGGCGTAACATTTACAATCAACAGAAAAAAAGGAGAATCCCCATGAAGCAAGATAAGTTTATAGAGCATGAAGGAATGAAGTACGCTAGAGTATCAACAATAATTTCAAAGTTTTCAGATTGGGTAGAAGGAGATCCAGTAGCCGATAGACAAAGAGAGAATAAAGGAAGGATAGGAACTGCGGTTCATGACGCTATTCATGCTACTGCAATGGATAAGTTTCCTATTCTAAAAGGCGATACCGTAGAT
>JABXJR010000141.1_pt1 | contig 14454 bp, 14 predicted proteins | sample 7431291 | NCBI WGS metagenome assembly JABXJR01 (sample SAMN14395756, study PRJNA613071) | wetland metagenome | isolation source: water samle H3 from high-altitude wetland | place: Chile: Salar de Huasco, high-altitude wetland | collected 2015-11-10 | reverse complement strand
GCATAGGATTCCGGCCGGCCATTTTTGTCGGTCAGCGCAATTCCGCGCAGTTGCTGAATACACCGCCAAGGGTTTTCCTCCGTTGTGGACGCTTTGGTGACTTCGACCGTCAAATCGTCAAACGTTTCCCCGGCAAGCAGCCGATCAATCGGATACTGATCCGGCGTGAGGGTATGATTGTTTCGGTATCTGAGCAGGAAGCGCTTGCGATAGTCCTTGGCGCTGGTCCCAATTTCGGAAAGCTCGGTAGCGTCGTGCAGAACGAGTGCCTGTTGATTGGCCCAGACGATGCCGTCAGCGGAATCGATCAGCAGGATGCCCTCGCCGAGCCCTGCTATGATTTCTTGCAGTTGCCGACGATCGGTTTGCTCTTTGAGGATCGCCTCGTCGCGGACATCAGAATTCATGCGCCGACCTTATCGCGAGTGTCGCCCAAAGGACATGGCCGACCGACATTCGTCGGCCGGCCATGCGCTTCACACAAAGCATTCCCCGGGAAGTGGACAGACAGGAACGCTCCGCGTCTCGATGCTCGATGATTAGGACTTCCACTTGCCTTCGTAGGTGAAGGCTGGAGCCGCCTTGAGCTGCTCTGCCGTGGCATTCATGCGTGCCTGCCATTTCTTGCCTTCGGTGTCGTAACCGACCGTCAGCGAGGCCGGATCGACGACGACATAGTGCTCGCCAATACCGAGAAAGCCTCCGACCGAAACCACAACTCCACTGACGCTGTTTTCGGCGGCGAGGACGATGTCCTTTATCTCGCCCACGGTCTCGCCTCCCGCATTGAGGACATTGAGGCCGACAAGATTGGAGGAAAGCACGCTCGTATCCGTCACCGACACAAAACGCGGCTCGTTGGCCGGCGTTACCGCAGCGGTCTGCGCAAAAGCGGGAATGGCGGTCGCGGCGAGCAAAAGCGCGCCCAAAAGTGCATGTTTCATTCGATATTCCTTTAATGGGTCTGGTCGGTACGGAAATAAGCCAAGGGCTATGTTCGAGGCTATTTCTTCAGCGCGTCGCGCACGGCATCCTTGGCGCCGCCGATGGCGCTTTGTATCTTGCCAGCGGCTTTCTCCGCCTTGCCTTCGGCCTGGGTTTTGGTGTCCCCCGTGACCTTTCCGGCAGCTTCCTTGATGGTGCCTTTCACCTGCTTCGCGGCACCTGCAATGCGATCCTTATCCATGGTTTTTCTCCACTCTGATTTGCCCGAACCACAGTTGGAGGCGTTCGGGTAGCCAAGAAAATATGAATGCCGATCAAGGTTCGAAAGACGCGACAACTTCAGTCAGCATGATGCAATTGCATCATGGGCTGACGCGCTCATCATCTGGCCCACCCCGATTTCGAGCCAAGCTTTGGGGTATGGGGACAGCGGCCTATGAACTCGCTGGAAATTTCATAAGATACAGGGAAGTTGGCTTCTTCCGCGGCAGCCAGGACAGCGTTGCGCACCTCGTGCGGCAGCCGCTTTGAAAGCATGTGTTCCATGGAAGTCTGAACCGCCAGCATGTACAGCGGGCCCTTGGCTCCATGCCAATGGTTGGAAAGGATATCCGCCGCCTGATCTGTATCGCGGACGGTGACGGTGCCCAGAACGGGCAACTCAATCACAAACGGATCGAAAACAACGTTGCGCACGACACCCTCCATTCGTTGACTTCCCGAAGGAAGCGACCTGATAGGCATCAAGGTAGTTCGTCAGTTGCGGCCCGGAAGAAGCGATTGCATCAATGGTTCTGATGCAACTGGACCGCAGGACCGAAGCATTTCCCGCAAGACCGTCGTGTCCCTGCGGCCTAGAATATCGCGATGGCAAGAAAGGCGATCGCGAACATCGACAGGGCAATGATTAAAGCGAGAGAAATCGCTATTCCGACGCTTGGGCCATCGATGGGCCTTTGCGCATTCAGTTCAACGTCCTTGTTTCTGACTTTCAGCACCATGCGGGCCTCCCCTTTTGCAAGAGAAACCGAAAATCGCCTTCCGGCACTCTCCGGATCGCGACGTCGAAAGTTTCACTGGAAAGCCGAAAGTAATGGCTGGGCGTCACTCACAACAGATACGGCTGCATCTGCCTGACCAGATGCAGATGCGCCAGTTCGGGCGGTCAAACGACCACCCGGGCTTCCTTACGGTGCTTGCACAACATAGTGACGGCGCCACCGGGTTCAAAAGCCGCTATTTGCTAGAGCGTTTCGGCCAATCTCGAACGTTGGCGATGACGTCTGCGTGGAGATGATATCGGTTGGTGTTGCTTAGCACTGGCGGTGACAATTAGCGCAGACAGTAAATGAAGCCCGTCATCCTCGACCTCGGAGCGACCGCCGGGAGCGGCGAGTGTCGGGGATCCATGCCGGAACGCTGCAGGAATTGGGGCGGCAAACGTGGTCGAAATGCGCCACCCTTTTCACCCCGTCGGTGACGGTACGAGCCGCTGAAACCAGCCGTTTCGCAAAATCCTTCGACGTTCCGGCATGGATCCCCGACACTCTCCGGTCGCTTCGCTCCCTGCGAGGTCGAGGATGACGGTGGTGAGAGGCGTTTCGGCCAATCTCCAATGGGCGGGGGTGACACCAACGCGGAGGCGACACCAACGCTGACATGGCACCGGTGCTGAGGTGGCGCAGGCATGGCCCGACTGGCGCTGTTGGCGTGCTGCATTGCCGGCAGGCGGCAGTGCCTTCAGGCGCAACGCATTTCAGCAGGTCCCTGCTTCCGTGAAACGGGGAAACGCTCTAGTCGACAGGCTCGCTCCAGCTTCTCGGCACGATAGCAGAGACGCTTCGTTGGTTCCGGAGATCGCTTCGACCAGGCGTCCGATCTTGTTGCAGGCACAGTCGAGCCGTTTGTCGAGTTTGCCGGAGCTGGTGCTTCACTCGGCCATGCGCACATCCTTGTAGCGCAGCGCCGACGGGTTCCATTTGGTTGTGGCGATGGTCCTGATGCGCTTGGGGTCGTAGAAGACCGAGATCGGCAGATCCAAGAACCCGCAATCCAACGCCTGATCGTTGATGATACGGGTCATCTGCTGCAGCAAGGCCGACTGCTTGTCCGCTGGCGCTTCGAGGGCCTCCTGGTAAAGCCGCTCAAGCTCGGCCGGCGGATCGACCTTGAAAACATTTCCCTTGCCGTTCTTGGCGAAGCGGAACGGGTAGTAGCGGAACATGCCCCCGTACTCGGGCATCATCCAGTGGAAGAACATGGGGTATTTTCCGCTCAGCTTCGTGCTGAAATATTCCCCCGGCGTCACCAGCATCACGTCGATGTCGACCCCTATCTTGCCGAAACTCTCCCGGATCAGTTGGGTTGAATCCGCTCTGGCCTGATAGGTCGGGAATGGGAATTTCAGCGCCGGGTTGCCTGCCTCGGCCATCAGTGCCTTGGCGCCCTCGATATCGTAGGCGTAATCCTTCAGGTCGGCGACATAAGCGGGATCTCCCTCGTCCACCCATTGCGTTGCCGGCTTCGCCAGCCCCTCCTCGGTGGCGATGCTGATCTGCTCGCGCGGCAGCGCCATGCAGATGGCCTTGCGCACGCGCGGATCGCCCAGCAGGTTTTTGCGGTCGAGAATAGCCAGGTGGTAGCGCAGCGCCATCCAGGTATGATTTTTCAAACCCGCTGCCTCGGCCACTGGACGCTGGGCCGGATCGCTGATCCCCACGTCGAGTTGTCCCGACAGCAACGAATTCAATCGGGCGGCGTCATCCGGCAGATACCGCACCTCGATGGTAGCCGGCCCGATCGTTTCGGGCGCATAATATTTGTCGTAGAACTTGAAGACGTATTTGGAGCCAGGAACGGAACTGGCACTGTCATACACATAAGGTCCCGTTCCGGAGGGTGCCTTCTTCCAAGAGCCGTCCGCGAGCGATTTGGGATTGACGATGTACAATCCCGGCTGCGTAAAGGTATAGGGAAGCGCCGGGTCGGGGTGTTCGAGCTCGAACTTGACGGTGTAGTCGTCGACCTTGACGCTCGCCTTGATCGACCCGATCGTATCTTCCCAGCCGGTGCCGGCGTTCCGGACATTTTCAATATTTGCAATGACCCCATCGGCATCAAACGGCGTGCCGTCATGGAAGGTTACGCCCTTGCGCAGCTTGAAGGTGATGTGCGTCGGCGAAAGCTCCCAGGATTCGGCAAGACCCGGCTCCGGCGTCTGGCCATCGCTCTTGATTTGCAGCAAGCCTTCGTAGACAGGGCCGACATAAACGAGGTTTGGTTGGGTCTGGGGATTCCAGTCGCCCAGGTCGGTGAATACACCGAAGCGCAGATCACCCAAGGGTTCAGCCAGCCCCGCGCCACTCATGGTAAGAACGATTGCAGCGCCGCAAGCCGCCGAACGCAGTAGCGAAAGACGAAACGCCCGGCCTCCTGCTGCGGTCCACGTAAGCATGATAGCCTCCCATCCTTGGTTAACTATTTTATCTTTTTACGCGGCGCGGATTTCGATGCCGGACCCGGCGATGATGCGCTGCGCCGATTGAGCAAGTCCCTTCTTTCGAACCAGCACTTCTGCCGCAAACCTGCCATCACGCCTGGCAAAAACGCCGACGCTCCCCTAGCGGGACGAAACAGCCGATACTACGCAAACGATTGCATGGACATCCGTAACCGTCAACACGAAACTTCGTCCAGTCGCGCAGAAGATGCTCGATGGGCTTGCCACATAAACCAAACGTCAAATTTGCCGCGGGCGAGGTCGACACTGCCGCTTCTTCGAAGCCAACTCTGTATTTGCATGAATATGCAAACTGTTGCACACTTCCAATTGACAGCGATAGAGCGTTTAGCGGGCGTGCTTGCCGACCGACGGGAAGTGTCCTGACACCTGACAGACAACGCGCTCCATCGCAGCCAGCCATGAGGTCTAGGGCTTTTGCCTCCAGCCTCTCGCCAGGAGCTCTCCATAGCCTGGATAGCTGCGGATGCCGGCCAGATCATCGTCGTTGCTGACCAGGTCCACCATATCCTCAGCGCTATGCCGGACGTAAATTTCGAGAAAGTGCAAAGCCGTTTCCTGGTCGCCGATGAGGGAATAGACCGACGCGGCATTGTAATTTGTGATCGGATCGTCTGGATCGAGGATCAGGGCGCGTTTGATCCACGAGACGGCGTCCTGGAACCTGCCGAGGTGATTAAGCGCCACGGCGCCCCTGGACAAGAGGGCCGGGTTGTCGGGTTGAAGGACAGCCGTGCGTTCTGCCAGGTCGAGCGCAAGTTGGGCCCATTTGCATTTTTCGGGATTGGCTTTGTCGATCGCGGCCAGAACGAAGTAAGGTCCGAGGTAGTCGTCCCTGCGCAGTTGCGCCGCTTCGCTGAATTGTTCCACGGCAAGGTCGCGCTGTCCCTGCGTCCAGGCCAGAAAGCCCGCGAACAGCCGCGCCTCAAAACAAGTCGGGTCGATAACCAGCGCCTCCGCATAGGCGATTTGAGCATCTGCGATGCGGCCGGTTTTCTGGAATGCCAGGCCGCGAGCGACATGTGCCTCCGCAAGGTTTGCGTCGAGTGACAGAGCTCTTTCGGCCATCGCGAGAATGGAACCGGGGGTCTCGCTGCTGGCGAACCATTCGAGCAGATAGCAATCGCAGAGCGCAATGGCCGAATGCGCGCGTGCGAACTCTGGATCGAGTTCGGCGGCTTGGGCAAACATTCGGCGGGCGACCAGCAAGTAGGCTTTCGTCCAGTGGCGCGCCAGTTGCCACCCATGCCGGTAATAGGTGTATGCCTCGATGTTGTCCGTGCGGGACAACTGGATGGCATCTCGCTCCAGCGGCACAAGCTCGATCTCAAGATGTGTCACGATCGCTTCGGTGATTTCGTCCTGGATGGAGAACAAGTCGACAAGCCGGCGGTCGAAACGGTCGGCCCAGACAAGTTCGCCGGAACGAACGTCGACGAGTTGCGCGGAAACGCGGATACGATCGTCCGTCAACCGGACGCTGCCGTCCAACAGATAGCGGACTCCCAAATCGCGAGCTGCCTGAAGCAACGAAGCCATATCGGTTGCTTCGGAAGACCGCAGATATCGCGGCACGACAAACAGTCGCCGGCTCCTGGCAAGCGCTGTCGCGATATCGTCCGAGGCACCTTGAGAAAACCAGAGATGCTCGCGATCGTTGGCCAGCGGCCGGAAGGGCATGACGACGATGGACGGCCTGTCCGGCTGCGGCGCGGGGTCGGCTTTGCGGTGAACCCACCTTTCATCGACGACGTAGCCACGCCGCGGTACCGTGCGGATGAACCCCTCGGTCCGCTCCCCGAGCACGCCCCGAATGTCCTTCAGGCACTGGCTGAGTGAATCGTCTGAAACAACGACGTCCGGCCAAACGGCTGCGATCAGCTCTTCCTTACCGATGACCCTGCCGGGATTCTCGACGAAGTAGATCAGCAGTGTCAGCGATTTCGGTCGCAACGCGACGTCCTCGTCGCCACGCCGGAGCCTGCGCCGACCGAGATCGAGCGTATGGCCTGCGAATTCGAAGATCGGAGCCGGTGCCATCGCGGAATTGCGCTGACCGACAAAAATGGCCGGCCGGAATCCTATGCGCTTGTCATTCAGGACATGACGGAACGCTTTACGGCCGAGGAGCGCTTTGAAAGAACCTTCAATGCCAATCCTGCACCCGCCATCATCTGTCGGCTGTCTGATCTGCGTTATGTGAAGGTCAATCAGGGCTTTCTGCAGATGACAGGTTATGCCGCTGCGGATGTGCTCGGCCGTTCGATCTATGAGATAGACGTGCTTGAGGCTGCGGCGAACAAAAGCGACATCATCGCCTCACTGCGAGAGGGCAAAACCATTCCGCAGACGGAGGCCTCGCTGGGATTGCCGGAGGGCGGCTCGAAATTCGTCATCGTCGCGGGTCAACCGATCGAGGTCGGCGAAGAGCCATGCATGCTTTTCACCTTCATGGACATGGAACCACGCAAGAAAGCGGAAGACGCGTTGCGGCAAAGCGAAGAACGCTTTGCACGCTCTTTCCGGCTCACACCAATTCCGACCATTCTGATTGCGCGCAAGGACTACCGGATCCTCGACGTAAACGATGCCTTCACGTCGGTGCTGGGTTATGGTGAGGAGGAAGCCATCGGCCGCACCGCGCCTGAGCTACCGATCTGGGTTAGCAGCGCAGCCCGCCGCGAGCTGCAGCGGGAGATCGAAAAAGCTGGTGATTTCCGTGACATGGAAATGCAGCTCCGCTCGAAACAGGAAGAAATTCTCGACGCTCTCCTCTCTGCGGGAACCGTTTCCATCCAGGGCCAGGAATGTGTGCTGGTCGTCATTCAGGACATCACCGAGCGCAAGCGCTCCGAAGTCGAGTTGATCGCGGCAATCGAGGCCGTCATGCAGGACACGTCGTGGTTCAGCCACACGGTGATCGAAAAACTCGCCAGTCTGAGGCACCCCGGAAAATCGAACAATGCGTCCGCGGGGCTTTCGGTGCTGACGGCCCGTGAGAAGGACGTTCTGGGCCTGGTGTGCCAAGGCCTAAGCGATGCTGAAATCGTCACGAGGCTAGGGCTGACACGCAACACCGTGCGCAATCACGTTGCCCGCATCTACAACAAGACCGGGGTTCATAGCCGGACCGCTGCGGTGGTGTGGGCTCGGGAACGAGGCTTTACCGGAGTGACGGGCAACAAGCGTTCGCTTTCCCGTCGTCCTGGCTCCTAGCCATTCCGCCACGTTGAAAGTCATGCAGACCGCTTCAGCCAAAGTCTCTGACCAAGAGGCCTTGGATACGTTCCAGCGGCGCGCGCTCGGCTATTTCCTGCATCGGACAGATCCCGTGACTGGATTGGTTGCCGACAGGAACCGGCCTGGATTTCCTGCAAGCATAGCCGCCACGGGCATGGGGCTGGCTGCTTATGTCGTGGCCGCGGAGCGCGGATTGATCAGCCGCGACGAGGCGCGTCGGCGAACACTGACGACGCTGCGGTTTCTCTCGAAGAGTCATCAGGGCACCGAACGGGAGGCGAGCGGCTACAAGGGTTTTTTCTATCACTTCCTCGATATGAAAACTGGACAGCGCGCATGGAATTCCGAGCTTTCCACAATGGATACCGCGCTCCTCATGGCTGGCGTCCTGGTATCCAGCCGCTACTTCGATCTGAATTGTGAGGACGAGCGAGAAATCCGCGTCGTTTCCGACGGGCTCTATCGCAAGGTCGACTGGCACTGGGCTCTCAATGGAGGGGCCCTGATCTCCCACGGCTGGAAACCAGGCCGAGGGTTTCTACCCTATCATTGGCTGGGTTATGACGAAGCATTGGTCCTCTATGTGCTGGCGCTCGGCTCGCCCACGCACCGCGTGGGCACGGAAAGCTATTCCGCATGGCTTTCAGGCTATCGCTGGAAGACCATCTATGGCCACGGGTTCCTATACGCAGGCCCTCTGTTCATTCATCAGTTTTCGCATCTGTGGATCGACTTTCGCGGAATTCGGGACGCTTTCATGCGCGACAGAGGACTGGACTATTTCGAGAACAGCCGACGTGCGACCTTGGTCCAGCAGGAGTATGCAATTCGCAACCCACGCGGTTTCGACGGCTATGATCAGAATTGCTGGGGTCTGACCGCAAGCGACGGCCCAGGCAAGCAACGGACTACAATCAACGGTGTAAGCCGGAGCTTCTTTGCCTACCGCGCTCGCGGCGTGCCATTTGGCCCCGACGATGGAACATTCTCTCCATGGGCGGCTTTCGCGTCGTTGCCCTTCGCGCCCGAGATTGTCCTGCCGGCTATTCGGCATTTCCATGCGATCGAGCCTGCGGAAAATACGGCCTGCGGAGTGGCCGCCAGTTTCAATCCGACGTTTCGCACCGGCGCTGGAGATGGCTGGTTTTCAAAGGATCAAGTCGGGATCAACCAGGGTCCGATTGTGATGATGTTCGAGAACCACCGCTCGGAACTCATCTGGCGGCTGTTGCGAACATGTCCTTACGTCGTCGATGGATTGCGCTCGGCCGGATTTGCTGGAGGCTGGCTCTAGGCCGTCAACGTGCCAAGTGTCGCGCGATCCATTGAGAAAAAGCGCTTGAGGTTCTCAGCCAGTTGAGCGGCGTTTCCTCCGCTGTGTTTGTCTGTTTCTCCATAGAGGATTCGTAGACGAAACCGGCGGTCCTTCGGCGCCGAACAAAAACTACAATTACCCCTTTGCGGCAGGGACTTGCGACAAATCTTACATCGTCGGCCTCAAGGCGTGCCTGAACGCCGCGATGTCATTCGATCCGGTTGCGATTGTCGTCTCGCTCGGTTTCGACGCGCTGGCAAGCGACCCGGCCAAGGGACTGCTTGTTACCGAGCAGGCTTTCGAAGCCATCGGAACGCTGCGGGGGGGAAATGGATGTACCGGTCCTGCTTGTTCAGCAGGGAGTGTACGATCTCGCGAGCCTCGAACGCGTCGCTGCGAATTTTCTCATGCGCTTTTGCAGCTCAGGGAAATCGGCGCGTCGTTGAAGGGAAACAGCACGAGCTCCTAGATCGCATCTGGGGCAAGGCGCGCCGGTTGGGGATGTAGTCAGCCATGCTCGGCACGAGATTTAGTGACATTATGCAGCTTCCTTCATGTTTCCAGGGGCGAGCAGCCAAAAGCGATCGAGGATCGCTTCGCGGCTCTCGGCAATGATTGTTCCTTCGTCGATCAGGGTCCAAACTGCATGGGCACGCCGCCATTCGACTGCGGCACCACGCACCAGGTCGTAGAACCCGAATCGGTAAGATGCGATCATTGAGCAGCAAGTCATTCGCGACTTCCTTCTTCCTCCCTTCTCGTTGGTCGGCAGCCTTCCAACAGCCGCAACCCACGAACGGCTTGCGAGATCGCACGCCAATGAATCTCATCCGAGAGTGAGAATCCGCAGTGCGTATTCGTATGCTTCTAGATCTTCGCGGTTCGGGACGATGATGCCTACGGCAATCGGCAATAGGGCGTCCATAGCCAAAGTAGTCAGACGACGCGCGGACTGACAGGTAGCTGTAGCATCACGCGATTTCGCACCGCGGGACGCAGAAAGCGTTTGGAAACAAAGCGTTCTACCCATACACTCTGATCTCGGGGAAGGGGGCGCATATGTTTTTCATGGATCGACATTCTAAGCTTGTTTTCATGGCCGGATACTGCGCATTGGCTGCCGGGCTTCTGGCTTCAGTACCTTCACGGGCTCAGAGCTTTGACTGTAGTGAAGCCCGACGGCCCGACGAAAAGGCAATCTGTGAAAACACAGACCTGTCAGCCCGTGACGAGATTGTTTCTACCGCATTCAACGAAGCAAAGAAGGCCTCTGGCCGAAAAACTGCGATTGCAGCGACCCGCAAGCTTTTAGATGAGCGTCATCGTTGTGGCGGCGACGTCGAGTGTATCAATCGCAACCAAGATACGGCTCTTCAAGTCTATCAAGCGCTAGGCGCAACGGCCACGTGGGCATCTGCCACGGGTTCCGAGCTGCAGGCCGGAAACGCAGGAAGCAACATCGGATCGGGTGATGCAACGTATGTTGATCTCGACGTTCCCGTTCAGAACGAAAAGCTCCGCCTCGACGAAGAAACTTTCATGTTCAACGTCTGCAACAAGGCAAAAACCGACCTCACGTTGGCGCTCTCCGGGCGCAGCGCGCCAAAATCGGCTGAATTTGTGGCGATTGGCTGGGCGCCTATCAAGAAAGGGCAATGCGCGAACTTGGGGCCGTTTATGAAGGGCGACTTCTTCTGGGCTGCCAGCGGCCCAAAAGGCACTTGGGGGAAGGGGGTGCAATTGTGTGTGGAGCGGCAGTCATTCAAGCGCACCTACTCTCAGGGGGAGCGGCAAAAGTGCGGGAAGGGCTACACGATGGGTTTCACTCATCTCTTTGCTCAACGCGACACCGAGAGGCTCACGCTAAAATAGGCAGGTTGGTCACATCGCGCCGAATATCCGGTCGGCCCAATCTTTAGCAGTGCCGGTGCTGCCGTTGCGGGTCCCGATGGAGAATACCCAGTCCGCTCCATCAGACTTATAGATGATGATGTTTTGGGCTTCCGGGAGTGATTTGGTTCGACAGACCAAGCTGCGGAACTCCGCGCCGGGCTTGGACTTACGCTCGCCGGCCTCGACTGAGTTGCCATCCTTGACACATTTTTCGGCGAGCACTTTGGAGACGGTATCAGCGAACCGCGTCGGATCACCTGAAAAGGAAGCTATGGCTTCATCTGAGACGCGGCTTATCTTGCCGACAACCGCACCTCCACTCCATTGAACATCGGCCTCGTCGTCGCCGACCAGATAATCCGTTAGCCTCACTCCATCGAAAAACGGATCTGACAGGAATTTCTTCGAAAGATTATACGCCAGCACAACATCCCGGCAGCGTCCCTGCGGGACTGATGGCAGGCACCGCGGATCATCTCCGTTTTTCCCGATTAGGCTCCAATCGCCTATGCTCAGGAATTCGACACTATAAACCTGAGTGCTTTGAGCGCGCCCGCGGATTTGTAGGCTCTGCATGGACGGGCACCTGTTACGGGTCACCTGAAGCACTCTCGCCATTCGCTTCTCGAAACCGGACGGATTTGTCTCAGGGCTAGACTGACCTTCGAACCTTACATCGACAGACACTGATCGTTGACACCACCAGGCGCCTCCATTCGCTTCGAAGATAAATTGCAAATCTGCCGAGCCGCCTCGCAGCGGCTCTGCGGACACCGCAGAGATGCAGAGCGTGGTTAATATGGCTACGGCGAGAGGGGACCAATTCATCACGGGCACCAGTACATCGGCCCAGGATTGCCGCTCATTTTATAACGCATCCTTGCCGCTGGACTGCAATCAGTTCCGCCGAACTGACCGCCTTGCGAGTTCTGTTGTGCTGTTCCCGCGGTCTGTTGGGCCATCCACTGCTCGTAAGTCATCCCACTGTCGTCTGGCCAATTGGCGCGCCAATCATCCTGTCCAAAGTCGCAGCCGCCAACCCAATACGGAAGTCCCTCTTTGCAGGTGACTGGCTCATCCCGTTCTGCTGGTTTCAGACCTGTCGAAGGACCGACCGCCATTTCTTCTAGGGCCTCACGGATTTTGTCCGATAACTCCGGATTGTCATCAGAGTTTAATCCAGACTTTTGCAGCATACGGCGTTCATAGCGCGTACCGAATTCGCTTAGCTCTGCGACGACCGCATCGATCGAGTGCGTCTGGAATCTATTCATTCCCGGCGGGGCAGGCAAATCTATCGTGGCGCCCGGTATTTTGCCCACCATTGATGCAGGGTCGTTGCCGATTCTATATGTGGTGGCATCAACCCCACGAGCCAGGCGTTCGTTGAGCGAGTTGAGCCCCGCTGGGTTGAAGGTTATGACCTTGAGGCCGGCGGATCCACATCCAACGAATGCGTTGGCTCCCCCTAGGGAATGACCCACACACAAGATGTTGGGGTCGTAGCGTTTCGCTTCACGGGCTATAGTTGGTGCAATGACGTTTGTCTGGAATGTAGGATATCCCCGCGCCTGAGAGATATTGCCTGCCCAATCAACCACGGCTTCGGGGCTGGTAATCCAGTCAGATCCCTTGTGAGCCAAGACCAGAGCGCCTGTTTCTTTGTTCTTGTAAATGTCAGCGTCATATCCCGACGCTTGAATTATCTTTGCTGCGGAGCTTGGTACCTTCAATACCTCTTCGGCCCGACCAAGACGTGTATAGTGGGGGGTGCTCTCGGATTTCACTACGCCTTGAAGAAGTCGTGCGAGTGGGTAGGCTTCGAAAGCTGCCTTCTCCAAGTCGTTTGGTTGTGCAGCTAAAGCAGGTTCCATCAGAGAGAGGGCAAACGCTGCCGTAAGTAGCGCCGTTCTCCTCACGTCTATCGCCCGTTGATGAGCAGACATGCGCTATCCTTCTTGTCTGCACAGTACATCGAGGTTGTTTCACCGAAATTGTCTTTGATGTTCGCGTCAGCGTCATTGGAAACTAAAAGCCGTACCATGTCGCGGTCGTCGCGGTACGCGACAATCTTAAGAGGCGTGAAGCCGAATTTTTCGTCGCGAACATTGATTGTGCTACGCCCATCAGGCGTCGCCAGGATTTGGTTCATGATGTCGATATTGCCTAACATGGCTGTGAGCCAAAGAGCCGAGCGATTAAGAGTATCGAGCGCTTTTAGGTCCGCTCCTTTCTCGATAAGAGCCGACGCAACTTTTCGATTGTCCGCGAGGATAGCCACCATCAAGGCAGTTCCACCGCCCTCCGCAGCGGACATATGCGAGGAGGGCGAAGCGCCAACAGACAACAGACGAAAGACTTCGTCGCTGTTGTTCTTGATCAGAGCCTCGAGAAGGGCGGGGTTTTGTGTGTCGGTCGGAATAGCCTCTGGAGCTTTCGAGGAGGAAGCTGCCTGTTGCGATTCAGCGAAGGTCTCCTTCAGCGATTTGAAGTCCTTTGCCCATTCCTCCATGGACTTTATGTCGTCGATCTTCCAACTCCATTTCATATCGATACTTGCTACTCGAAGTTGGCGTTGTGTCCTCATCCGTGGTCCCAATTTCAGCAACGACGGTCGCCTTGTTTCCATCATTGTTGGTGACCGTCGTTTTGAACAATTTGGCGTGGACGAGCCCCTGGGAACCCGTGAAGATATCGGCGTCCCATATGTTCTCTTGGGCTTTCTGGGCTTGCTCGCCGCCCTCTCGAATTGCGGTGAGCAATTCGCTGGTCATGTACGGCTTGGCTGCGACGTAGAATAGCTTATCAGACCAGCTTGGTATGTTGCCTCTATCCAGCAGGATGATGACATCCGAAATGGTTTCTGCGGGGTCGGCAGTGGTCGATTGTGCTGCACCAGTTGCGATGCAGATCCCGAGCGTCAGTATGGCTGATACAATAGCTGTAAGCTTCGAATGCCAAATAAATTGTAAGAAATTTCCCATCCCCATGCGCGTAATTGAGGTTGTTTCAACTGCGCAGTCAAGCTCTGAGACAGATCTTCGGGATGCATTTTTTGTCGGCCCTATTGCCAAGCTATTTTAGCTCAGGGACTGGACAAACCACGAGATCGTACTTCAAGAGTATCGCGTTGGGAAAATTGCGATGAAATTTTGTCGGTCGCGCTTCTGGTTGGCGGCTGCACGACAACTGCTGCTATCACCAAACAAGACTTTAACTTGCGGAAACACGCACGGCAAAAACACGCGTTAGAGGTAATGATGGCGCCGCAAGACATTGCAATTCGCCTAGCAAGCGAAAAGAAATACAACATACAAAGATCGCTTGCTGAAGCTTGCTACTGGAACCGCGGGGTGGAGAGGAACCAGAGAAAGCCGTCAGATCAGTTGTGGATTGAGATCTTTTCCAATGGGAAAGCGAGCGAACCAAGTGCAAGGGAATTCTTTTCTACGTACCAAATCCATCGAGCCAAGTGGCGATTCGAAATCGTTGCCAAAGAGATCAATCGGCTGTCGAGTCTGTCTGATTGGGTCCCATCAAG
>JABXJR010000139.1_pt1 | contig 14496 bp, 12 predicted proteins | sample 7431291 | NCBI WGS metagenome assembly JABXJR01 (sample SAMN14395756, study PRJNA613071) | wetland metagenome | isolation source: water samle H3 from high-altitude wetland | place: Chile: Salar de Huasco, high-altitude wetland | collected 2015-11-10 | reverse complement strand
TAGTGGTCTTTTGCAACATCACACATGCTGTTGTAGAGGGATGAGCAGAGCTCAAGGCCCACCTGACTTTGATGCTGCTCTGCCTCCCACAACAGCCCGTGGATGCGAAAGAAGATCCTGGTGATGTCCTGACCCACCACAAAGTGAACATCGCTGGCATTATCCCGATGGGCTTTGCCTAGCAGCTGCACCACCTGCGCCTGGCGTTTGGTTTCGGTTGTCGAGAGGGCTCTGCCATTGGCGTCGTCATTCGCCTGGTAGAGCGCCTTGATCGTGCTCATCGGGCAGATCTTGACTTCAAACTGATGATTCTTGTGTTCTAACTCATCCTCGAATGCCATGACATAGGCATCCGTTTGGTGCTGGGCGGACACATACAGAATTCCATCGCTGGTCAATGCGCAAAGCTGACGTAACTCCGGTCTAAGCTCGAAAGCTCCGCCAGGCGCGGTGAGCAATTGCTGGTGTGAATTCAGCAGCGCGGCAGCGGCTTCATCGAGAACTGGTTCCGCTTCAGTATGTATTTCAGTCAAAGTCGTCATTGGCTCGTACCCTCACCGCTGTCCTTGGATAAACCCGGGCAGCGTGCTGGCTGACGGGATACTACTGGAGACCGGGTTGCTACTACTGGAGGCGCTTCCCGGTGGAATATTGGAAAACCCGAGCGGGAAGCGCTTGCCATCACGTTCAAGTGTCACGCTATCCAGGGTGAGGTTCGCCACGCGGTAGCCTCCTGGGAGTTCCCGCGACGAGGCGTCAGCGTCCACTTCAAATCCGCTGCTGTAGAGCAAAGTGGCACGCAGCCGCCTTGCGGAGCCGAATATGGCTTTAACGACAGGCAGTTCTTGCTGGGTATCGGTAGCGCGTGTGGCGGTAATAGGGGGGGGGAGGAGGCCTTGAGGGACGAATGAGGCTGGAGACTGAGCGGTTGAATGGTTGTCTTCGCCATTGATTGACCGCTCAGCTGCTGCTCTCTCAGCTTGGGCTTTAAATAGAATTGTCTGACTCTGAACGGTAGCCAGCTCCCCGACATTGATGCCTGAGAGATTGGCTTCTGCCGTCCAGCCCAGTGATGGAGCGATAGCAATTGCCGAACAGAGAAAACGCACAGTTTTATTTCGCATAGAGGTCACCTGTCACTGTCCAACGAAGGTGGCCAGTCTCATATTTGGTCTTTATTTCGCTCAACCGTAGGCCTTGAGCGGGTGCACCCGTGAGAGCGTCCAGCGGCGTTATTCCAGTCTCATAACGCACCTCAAACTGTCTCCACTGAGGAGGTGGCGGTGGAGGTGGCGCAGGTTGGCCTGGCACTGCGGGCTTTACTGGAACCACCACAGGGATTTCCTTAAATGTGGGTTCTTGCGAAAAGTTGTGTAGCCACGATGACAAGTTCGCCAACATGTCATCAGTCGCCTTGAGAGGTTCGTCACCAGCAGCAGGTAGCGATATGTCGATTTTTAGGAGCGCCAGAGATTTGCTTTCGTCAAAGGCTGGCCCGCCTGGGAAATGTCCCTGGGTTGCTTTGATGAGGTTGTCAGCTGTGCTGTTGCCGGAACGCTTGTATGAGGAAACCACCTGGGCGCCGTTGCAAAGCGCGTCTGTGAATTCCCATCCCGCAATAGAAAGCGGCAGTTGATAAATAACGCGGCTGCATTGCTCCAGAAAATTGTCGACAGAAGGGCGTTTAGCCCAAGGGTGCTCCAACGCCTGGGGCAGCTGTTCGACGCCAGACTCTTGCTGCAGCCTGGCTAACTCTGCCAGGCGAAGTTGTTCGGCCTGGAAAGCTGCTTCTTTGGCAATCCGGTCCTGATGACTCTGCCATTGAACCCAAGCGATGATGCCGGCAGCGATCAGCGCACCAACAATCGTCAGTTGCACCAACTCTGCTTTGGACAGCCCAAAGACAAGTGGTCGAAGCCGGTATTCGCGTTTCAGGTGCGAGGGTTGCAGTAGCTCTTCCACGTCCAGTGGTTGACCACCCATTTCAAACTCTGTGGGCAGGTACTCTTGGTCGAAGTTGATGCCGCGACTGCGTTGCTGAACGACTCTACGACGAACCTCGGCACCGGTGCCGATCATGTCGCATCCAGAAATCACACCTCCTTGATACACAGCGACAAGGGCGTATTGGTCGAGGTCAGCGTCCGTTCTCCAGGCCGCAATCCACGAGTCTCCCAATTGACCAGCGAGCGTCGCTGCGAGGGAGTACATGCCTTTTGTGACTTCGTCACTGCGCGCAACGAAACCGGCCTGGATGATGGCCGGTGTCCTGCGAATGGCGACGATATCTAACTGGTGTTCACGGCCGTACTGCCGTGCTTCTTTCATGTGGCCGGTGACGCTGCCCAATGGATGCCAGCGTAGGCCTGTGACGAACGATTTTCCTCTGTGCTGCAGGACCTGGACCCGTGCTGAGCGTGTGCTTTTTGCGATTTCCGCGACCATGGCTTAACCCTTGAATGCGCTGCAACGCAGCAAAGGGCTGGGGCAAGAGCCCCACGGATCATTGGCGGCAGGAAAACTCAGGGCGCTAGGGCTTCCAGTGTCGCTATCAACAACAGGGGTAATCAGCACGACCAGCACGTTGTGATCCGTGCTGCGGATGCGACTACCGCCCAGGCCGAAGAATCCAGGATCACCGACACCGGATTTGGTCGCGTTTTCGCTGTTCTCCTCAAAGCCGGTCAGAACCAACGTTTGGCCGCTGCGCAATTTGACTTTGGGAGACAGGTTCCTGGTGTCGTAATCGACTGTCTGAACGCTGGAGCCGTTGCTGGTGAACGGGGTGAAGGTAGGTTTGCTGCTCATGCTCAAAGTGACCATCAGCAGCAGGTTGTCCTGGTCGATAATGCGAGGAAGCAACATCATGTTGAACCCGCTGGTGATCGTTGCGGGAGTCAGTGATGTGGACGATCCGACCGAGGCCGTTGTGGTAGTAGAGCTGGAGGCAATATAGCTTTGCACGTTACCGACTTGGATAGGTGCAGGCTGTAAGTTCAAAGTTGTGATCGAGGGAGATCGGACGTTTGAAACTCGATACTGTTCTGATAGCGCTTTAATGATCAGATTCGAGCCAGCCCAAGGTGACTTGGAGGTATCTAAAACATTGAACGAGCTGGAGACCGCATTAGTGGTAATTCCAGTTGTGGCATTTTTTAGGGAAAAGCCCCACTTGCTGCTCAGATTAGTGTAAACCGCAGACCAATCTAGGCCTGTTTGATCCTTGTCGGTGAGGGTTACTTCAAAGACTTTGACATTGAACAGCACCTGGCGGGTAATACTGCGGTTGAGGGAGGTCAAGTACTTCGAGACGTTGGAAAGTACCTCTGGGCGATCGCTTACCGTCAAGGTCCCAGTGGACCGAGAAAGGAACATACGACCCTGGGGCTGCTGGCTTAGCATCGCTTGGACGTTTTTTTCAATGTCCCCGATCAGTGATGTTTTGATTGAGACGGTGGTGCTCTGGTTGCTGCCAGACTCCCCCGACGCACCTGATGATGAAGATCCGCCACCCCCTCCGGAGCTCCCGCTGCCCGTGGATGTCAGCAAACCGGATTTGACAGTGCTTTCAATCACCTGGTCATCACCAAAGGCCCAGACATCGAACGTTTTGGTATCGAAGTAGGTGACGTGCACGCTGCGATCATCGGATAAATAGTTCCATGCCAGGCCCTGTTGAGCGGTCACCTGATTCAACAAACCAGAAAGCTTGCCGCTGTACTTAATTGGGAATGTACGCGGTGCATAGAACCCATCCATACCCGAAGATCGGGCGTTGCTCGGCATGGTGCCGATGACACCGGCTGGCATGAAACTGGACAGGTTATCCGGCGGAGCAATTACCGGTGGCGAATTAGATCCTGCGTTACCTTGATTGCGAATGGACAGGACGCTTGGATCGATCGCATCTGGAGCCACGATGACTGGAACGCCACACTCGCTGGTGATGTAGTTCGCGACCTCTGCGATCCCAACGTTGTAAGAAGGGCGATAAGTAATGTCGCAATCCATGGCCAGCGGCAAACCGCGCTTGGCGACCAGGGGTTGTTTTGAGACCCATGGCTTGTCGCTGAAAACGACGGTTTCGCGTGCCGGCTCTTGTTGCTGATTGCGCAAGAAACGGCTGTATTGGGAGGCGGTCGCTGCGTCGTTTTCGGCACGGCTGGCCGACTCATTCACGCGCTGCAGCGAGCAGGCGCTGATCAGAGCCATGACCAGTAATGAGGCTGTGCCTCGAATCCAGAGGCGTACAGTCATCATTTTTTCCTCTCTGCGATGTAAACCACCTGCTGTGGTGCCGGGCTGCCGTCTACGATGAATGACCGTGGGGCTGAGTCGTACAGCGGAAAGATCTCTTTGATAGCATCCTCAAAGCTGCCTTCGAATCGAAGCGGTGCATCAATCGGGTAATCCAAGTCGTCGACCTTCCAGATAAGCGTCCACTTAGCCCTTGCTGCCCAGGCTTCCACGGTTTGCCGAAGTGTTGAGCCAGTGGTCGCCGTCCATATCTGGGCCAGCGGCTTTGGAGCGGTTACCACCGCGAGAGCAGGCTTTGACGCGACTGAGGTACTTGGGGCAACGTTTCCAAACTTCTCAATGCTTGCAGGCTGAGTGGTGGAAGCGTTAAGCGGCGAGGCGACTGCCGGGCTCGATGTGGTTTTCCCGGATAAGGTCGTAATAGGGCCATCCTTGGCGGGCACTGCTGGGGTAGATACTGGGGTTGCAGTTGCAGGTGCTGCAGTAGCAGTTTTGATCGGCGCCGGTGAGGGTACGGTGGCGACCACAACGGTGCTGGGCGTTTCGCCGATGGTAGTGTTTTTCGGAGTAGCTGCAGTCGATGGAGTGGAAGGTACGGAGATGGCTGCCACTTGGGTTGGAGCAGTGCGCGATGTTTCCGGGAGCTGGTAACCAGGTCGCAGCACGTAGCAAACCTGGCGATTCACTTCGTCCACCTTCACCTGCCAGGCCGGACCAGCGAGTACTTGCAGCGTATTGCGCAGTGTCATGGGTCCAAGCTTGTACTGGGCCGCGGGGAGTGGACGCGTGTAAAGGATGTTGACGTGACCGGTGTCGGGCGAGCACAGCGTGTATCCGGAACGGTCCACGACGTACTGCATAGCATCGCGTACATTGGGGTGCATGTTGGCAGGAATGCTGATGTCAATGATCTGAGCCATCAGGTCACGCTGACCCGAGTCAGGCAAGGTACTGACCAGGGTGTAACGGCCGTAGCGCACGACGGGCTCTTTTTCAGGCACGGCGCCGCTGGGGTAGAGGTCCGGCGTCAACATGTCCGGGTTACGGCTGCTATCAAACGCCGGTTTAGGCGTCTGTGGCGTATGGGTTGCGCAGCTGGCAACGAGTGCGAGCAGGGAGAGTGTGGTGAAGTGCCTGATCATGTGCCGAAAGGCCCCCTTTGATGATGGAGGCACAGTGACAGCCAGTCATTGACGACGCAGCAGGAAATAGAGAACTGAGTCTTAGGGTTTTTATGCGAGCGCTAAACCAAGCTGTCTGCCAATAACATTGTGATATTCAGTCTTGGAGAAAGCCTACTGAATTGCTTACAAGTAAGTCAGCAGTTCGGATCTAGTTTTGGCCGCTGCATCGGGCTCGATTAGGTCACTCGCCAGTTGGCGTTTATCAAGCAGCATTTGCCAGAGCATCTGATCAATGGTGTTCTCCACCAGCGGGATTTTCACCACAACCATGCGTAGCTGCCCATTCCGGTAGGCTCTATCCTCAGCCTGATCCAGTAATCCAGGCGTCCAGGGCAACCCCAGAAACATCACATAATTGGCAGCAGTCAAGTTATTTCCGGTACCGGCGGCAGAGGTGGTTGCTGCGAACACTCGGGTGTCAGTATCGCTTTGAAAACGATCGATCGCTTTTTGGCGTTTGCCGACGGAGTCACTCCCTACCACCGTGACGCAACTGTATCCGGCTTGCTCGCACTGAGCACGCAGCGTGCTGACTGTGTCCTTGAACTCACAGAACAAGATGACTTTGTCTTCCACATCCAGTTCGCACAGCAGCTCCATAACGACCCGAACCTTCACCTGCTCCAGCAACTGGCGCAGCGATCCTAGCCTGGCAAGACTTGGTCTGTCTTCAAGGCGTATACGGTCGTATTCACGACGTTCCTCGACTGAAAGCTCCACCGGCAAAGTCTGCCGTTGCTTACCCTTGAGCTCCGTGAGCACGTCTTTGCGGCGCCTAAGCATCCAGTCGCCAATCGCCTCTCGAAGGTTCTTGCGAAACTCTGGGCTGCCGGCGAACTGTTCGCAGAACTCTTTGAGTGACAGCTTCCCAACGGGATGGCCGGAAAGCCGCAATAGCGTGTGAAGTTCTGACTCTCGATTCAGGACGGGTGTACCAGTCAACAAATAGCGATTGGGCACCTTGGCGGCAATGTCGAAGCCATGGCGTGTCCACGCTGCGGTGGGCTCTTTCAGGCGGTGAGCCTCATCGATGATCATCACTTCAAAATGGCCGGCCTGCAGGACATAGTCGCCCAAGCGCTCGTAGTTAATGATGGTCCACTGCAACGAGGGATCGAAGACCTGCTGGCCTATTCTGGCTTCGGGATACACCATCTGGATTTCACGTTGCCAGTTGATGATCAGAGTCGACAAGGTGATGACGAGGATGGGGCTGTCTCCCGCTCGAATTGCGGCAGCGATGATGGCCTGGCGCGTTTTCCCAAGGCCCATATCATCTGCAAGTAAAGCGCTAGTCCGTTGCAGCAGATGCCGGATGCCTGCCGGTTGATGGTCCAGCAATGAATGCCCCGTCAACGCCTGGTCGATTTGCTCGCTAGTGAACTCGGTCCGCTCGATGGATGGCACAGCGGCAAGGTAAACGTCTGTTGAGACCTCTTCATTTCCGATTGGGGCTGCGCGCTCTTGCGGCGGACCTCCGAGGCTGATGCGGGTGACTTCATCGGCCGGAACAATGGATCCGTCGGTCAGCAGCTCCTGCACGGTGTCCAGGATCTCAAACTGATCTTCAGAAAGCCCCAACTCAAGAATGAGGTTGGAACGCACCAGTTCGGCGGTCGAATCAATGCGCCAAGACTTCGACTGGCCAAGGAACACGCCGTGCATACGTCGAGATACCGCGACGGCTCCAGGGTGATAGTCGCCCGACAGCAGAATGCCGCCCTGAGCCAGTGGAGCAATTCGAAACGTTAGACCCCAGGTGAATGCTTGCCGGTCTGGTGATTGTTGTGCTGCTGCAAGCTTTGCAGAGAAGGTCTGCCAGCTCTCGTTGAAACGGCCTTCCGTCAACTCCATCAGACGATGGAAGAGCAGATCCAGGTCATCCAGCAATTTACCCTTGGGCATTCGCCAGTAGCGATGTTGAGGATGCTCCGCACGGCGTATGTAGAACCCATCACGCTCAAGAAACAGGCGGTTGGCCCCCTCGACGTACTGCAGCAGAATCCCGAAGTCATAACCGTCGAAAATAACCTTCTCGACCAGATGGGGCCGACTATTCAAAAGGCGCGGACGGCTCATGTTTTACTCAAACGCTGGTTGATCCATTCTGTGCACGCTTGAGCGTGCAGCTTTTTCCGGTTTCGATTTGTATAGCGGGGCATGGATAGTGTGTGGTCGGGCCATTCCAGGTTGACCTCGAGCTCACCTGATTTGATCTTTGCCCAAAACCATTGGTAAGCCCGGTCAACCCTTGAGCCCGACCTAGGTGTGCGATTGCGGAGCCCTCTCAGCTGTATCGTGACCAAGTGTTTAGAAGTCAATTTTGCCGGTGTCTTGCCCCAGGCACTCTCATCCATTTGGATTTCGGCAGAGGCCAATGATTGTCCGTTTTCGCGTACTGAAAAAAGACGGCAGTTGCCTCGATAAGCGCTGTAGTCGTAACCATCAATGCAATGGCCTAGCGCTCGATGTTCTGCATCAAGGTCCGCTGGGCATTTCAGCTCGACAATTTGCAGCCCATTCGGGCTTACGAGAAGTGTGTCGTTCGAATTAAGCAGCGTCCTCCAGGGCGTTGAAGAGTCCGCTTTTGTTTGGGGATCTGCGGCATCAAGAGCTTCACGTATGTCTATCAGTGCCAGGTGAAAGCCATCCACTAAGTTGGCGATCTGGTGATAGGTAGCAGTACCTATGAAGCTTTTGAGTTTTTGCAGTGCGTCACGGGCGTCGGGTCCGTCGCTTTCATCAACGCTATTAAAAACATCATTCAGATCTTGCAGCCTATCAGCAATTTGAAGCCAATCAGGGTTGGACCACTCTGTCGGACATCCTGAGAACAACCTGCTCCAGTCTTTTGTCTGCTCCAAAAGTTGATAGGGAATCTTATCCAGCAATGCAAAAAAGGTTTTCCAGTGCGTCTTAGTCGAAGGGCGGCGGTTGACCATTGCTGCTCCAAGCAGCAATCGATGCCACGGAGTATCCGGACCTTCACGGCTTATTCGCGTCAATGCGCTGCCGGTATCAAAAACGCGTTGTTGGCCCAAGTACCGAACTGATGTTCTTGGAGCTTGTAAGAGCCATGCCAAGATGTCGTTCAGGGGGAGGCCAGCGTCCGTGATACGGCCCACTAGGCATTCCCTGGATTCCACGCAGTAGTCGTCGTCGCGCAAGATAGGTCGAAACTCTTGAAGTTCATCCCATGGGCTTTCCAGGAAAATCTTTTGCTCTTCGTCCCATGGCCAAGGCCATTGGTTGGCCAAAACTAAGAGAGGGATTAGCACCGGTTGAACCTTGAGGGCTTGTAGTCGACGTACGCGGTCCCCTTGAGCCAGCCAGTTATAGAGCTTTGGGGAAGGGCACTGCGCTGAACGAATAGCGAATAGAAGTTCCTGGTCCAGGCACTGGCAATACTGCTTCAGCGTGCTGCCGATCTGTTTCAAGTAAAACTGCGTGCGCGGGTTGAAGTAACGATTGTTGCTTACCGACGCATCCGAGCCTTTGCGAATAAAACTACCCAGATCCTCAACCGCGAGCGCAACTGCTGCCGCTCGTGCAGACTTGCAAAACGACGTCAGAAGCACATCAGCAAACCAACGCCCCTTAAATCTCAGCAGCAGCTGCTGGGCTACCTGGACGGACGGCTTTTTTTTATGTACGCGATCTTTAGTTACGATCTTGCAGGCCATTAATTGCTGGCCGTCGAAGTACTGAAGCTGGTTGCCGATCCTGGCCAGAACCTGGCGCGTTTGAGCATTGGTACTGCCCCATGCCACACACCAGCAGCGGGAGTGGACATTAGAGTTGAGGTAGTGCTCGATGAACGAGGTCAGGAGGGAAGGTGAGATCTGAAAATGCAAAGCCCAAGTCTGGGCCACTTCAATCTGGCGATCTGAGAACTTTTCCAGCTTCGGCGCTAAGATGCGCAGTCCCAACACCGATTGTCTTTTCTGTTCGCTCACCCGTGACCTCCTCCGCTATTCGCAGAGGAATGTCAGGTACGGAAGAGGTAGGTTCCAGCGTTAATGCATAACACCGTTAGTAGTGAATTATGCTCTCGGTAGTAAGAGTTAAACCCCTCTGGGTTTATCGAAGTCTGGTTTGCCATTCAGTGAGGGAAAGCTGACTTTGCAGCCGTTGGACCTGTACCCGGTGCAGCCCCAGAAGTCATAGCCGCCGTCCCCTTTTTTCTGACGCCTTGCGAGAGGCTGATTGCATTTGGGACAGTTGAAAGCGCCACCGGCTGTGGCTGGGCGTGGAGCTGACGCCATTGGCACACTTGGCATACCACGTTGCTGAGACAGTTCCTCTTCCAGGCGCTTATGCAGACGTGCAACGACGGCGCCGTAGGTGTCTTGGCCCTGGGCGATTTTGTCCAGGTCGCGCTCCAATTCCCGCGTAAAATCCAGCTCCACGAAACTGAAGAACCCTTCGAGCTTCGCGATCGTTTCCTCCCCCAGAGGCGCCGGTACCAGTTTGCGGCTCTTTTCCTCGATCAGTCCTTTGCTGGTGATGTTCTTCAAGATCGAGGCAAACGTACCGGGTCGACCGATCCCTCGACGTTCCATTTCTTTGATCAGGCTGGCCTTGGTGTAGCGTGACGGTGGTTGTGTTTTCTTCTTCAGCAGTTCGCCGCTGTGGACCGAAAGAATCTGTTTTGGGGTTAGTGCTGGAACAGGGTTGTCAGTCTTCGTGTCCTCATCATCGTCAGTGTCATCGCCCCCGAGCAGTTTCCGCCAACCTGGATGAAAAAGCGTTTCACCTGTCGCACCAAATCTCAGCGCCTTACCATTAGGTCCAACTGCGAGCATTTTCACCGTGCGAACATCAAAGACAGCCGCCTCGAGCTGGCTGGCCAATGCCCGAACCCAGATAAGCTTGTACAGGGCCAGTTCGTCATCGTTTTCGCCGGCGGATCTTTCGGACCAATAGGTGGGTGTGATGGCAGGGTGGCCTTCCTGGGCGCCTTCGGCCGCTTTGAACGTGCGCCGGTCATCTACGGCTTTCAATCCAAGAGCGTTGGCCACCGTTCGAATATCCACCATGGCTTCATCTGGGACGTTTGGGTTGTCAGTTCGGTGATAAGTGATCACGCCTTGCTCGTACAAGCGCTGGGCCACCTGCATGGTCTTGTCCGGATCCCATTTCAAGGCGTTGCTGGCAGCTTGTTGAAGGGTCGACGAGATGAATGGTGCGGGAGGATGACGCTCGGCCTTGCGATCCTCGCAGGACTCCACGACCACATTTCGAGTGCCGGCGACGTGTTGAGCCAGGTTGCTATCCTGAACATAGGGGAAGTCCTTGCTTGCGAAATCCGGTACCGGTTGCCACTCGGCATACCAAGTGGTGCCCCGACTTACATCGGCAAAGAACAGACGCACGCCAAAGTGATTGATCACCTGAAAGTTGCGGATCTCGCGTTCGCGCAAGACCACGAGAAACACGGCGGGTGATTGAACGCGGCCAGCGGAAGTAGGTTTGCCCATCAGGCGCCGCAACTCTTGGGTCACCAGGTAGCCCACCAAGCGATCCAAAACACGCCGGCACTCCTGTGAGGCAACCCTGTTCAAATCGATTTGACGAGGGTTGGCTAGAGCCTCTGCGACACGCTTGAGGGTGATTTCATTGAAGGTGATGCGTTTGTAGGATTTGACCGCCAGTACCTGCTGGATGTGCCAGCTGATGCTTTCACCTTCACGATCAGGGTCGGTTGCGAGGTAAATTTCACTGGCCTGTTTCGCTGCGGCCTTGATCGTTTTGACGGCCCTGGCGCTCTTATCCAGGATCTCGTACACCGGCGTGTAGTTTTTACGTACTCCGGTGGTGATCATGCTGTCGTCCTGACCTTTGGCCGGCAGGTCGCGGATGTGCCCACCACTGGCAACCACCTGCCAGTCTTCCCCTGGGCGTAGCTTCTTCATCATTGGCTGGAGCTTTTTCAGCTTACCAGGTGCCTCGATGATCAATAGCTTCACGGTGTGTCCCTCTCAGATAATCAGAGCGGGACTGTTGCGTCAGGCGGGTAGGGCTTCAATAGGAAATGGTCAGTGCGTGGGGGAGGGCATTATGCGGCTATAGGTCCAGCGAAAGCTGCTGTGCCTGGGCAAAGCCCTTTAGCCATGACGCACGCATAGCGGGGTGTTGGTAAGGGCAGTCATACACCCGTAGCCCTTTCCGCGCAGCGGCCGCACCAGTGGCAAAAACCGTCAGGTGAGGATTGTTGCAACGTCGCCTGTCAGTGGCTTTAGGCAAGAAAGCGTTATCACCCATGGCGGTTGCTCCACGATGCTCAAATTCATCTTCCAGCAGATCCGCGCTTGGCGCGATTTTTTACGGGAGGGTGTTGCAGCCAGGTGCCGGGATGTCGAACCAGTTGGTGGCCCTTAGCCAATGCACGAAGAACTCAACGGACTGACCACTTCGTCGTTGAAAATCGTGTAAATCGCCATGAAGCTCAAGATCCTCAGACTCATCATCCCAGTTGAAAAGTTCGAAATAGTTGGTGTCGTAGCGATCAGGGTTCAAAAGCTCTTGTATGAATCTTCGTGCAACGAATGAGCTCATGTCACTGTAGTCATCAGCCCAGACGTCTTTATCACGCCAACCAGCTTTTATCCAGGAGGCGAGTCGAATGTTGTCGGTGATACCGTAGAAGTCTGCTGCGTTGACGTCGCTCTCATCACAGTACCGCCAGTACAGCCGTCCCAACGTGGGGTGATCCGCTGCTACCAGAAGCCATCCATCTGGACACCTCACCTCATCATCGTCCCGCATTGTCATACACCTTAAGGCTTCACGATTGGGGAGGGAAAGACGTTGATGTTTTTCCCTCCACCACGAGCTTCACGATTGGGGGGCCAAAATTAAGCCCCTGCAATCAGAACGGACGGTCGGGGTCCGGGTAGTCGTCGAAATCAGGGGCAGGTTGCGGACTGGACTGATCACGTGACGGGCTGCCTTGGCCCTGCGACGGTGACAGGGTCACGCTCGCAATCCTGTGCGGCAAGATGGCGACCCGCGAGGCTTGAACCTTCAGAGCCGCATTTTCCTCCCCATCTTTTTCCCAGCGATCCATTACGGCTCGGCCGGAAACGATCACGCGCATGCCCTTCTGAAACAGGTGCGAGTAGTGTTCAGCATCTTTGTGCCACCACTCGACGTTCGCCCAGAACCCCCCACGATCTTCATACCCGCCTTTACCGTCCGGAATCGAGTTGTCGAAGTAGACGTTGACCCGCATGAGCCTCCGTGGGTCCTTGTTGCCGTTGGCGAACTCTTTGAATTCCGGGGTGGAGCCGATATTGCCTTCCCAGCCTTGTACGGGTGTGGACATGAGTATTCTCCGAGGTTATGGATGTTGCGTTTGATTGGTGAGCTTCTGCAGTCGAGCGGTGTACACGGCCTCTGCCTGGCCCATTTTTTCGGCGCAATCGGCGGCCTGTTTGGCAATTGAGTGCATCAGGCTCATTTGCATGTTCAGCGTGATGCGCTGCAGTTCCATTGCGTACAAGTCCTGCAGCATGATTTCTGGTGTTCTGGATGAACCCATCATGTCTGCCCAAACACCGACGCCCATTCGGCGGTCCGTCACCTGCTGCCATCTCAGAAATTGGGTTCCGGCCTGGGTGTTCTGTTCTGTCAGTCGAACTGGCACAAGGGTGAATGGATACCGGCGAGCCTGGCTCAGCACTTCCTGGGCAAGTGCTTTCAATTCCGATTCTTGAACCCGGCATAGATCGGCAAATTGGCTCAACTCCCCCTTACCTTTAAAAGGCTTTAAAAGGCCTTTTAGTGAGGCAGCCTGTTGCAGTCGTTGGAAGGCATCCTGTTGCAGTGGTCGGAAGGCGGTCTGTTGCAGCACGCCGTCTTCTGAGGACGTCTGGCCCATGACCATCAGCCTTCCTCGGCATCATCAAAGTGATCACTCGCCTCGGATTGCTGTTGGCCGCGAATGATGGGGGGAGCAAAGTTGGAGCGGCGGGTGCCTTCCAGGATGTCCTGCGGCAGTTCTCCGTAACGCTCATACATTTTGCGGGCTGCTTCAGCCTTGGCATTGTTGGCGGCGAAGTCATCGCGTGCAGCGCCGGAGTATTTATAGATCTGGGCCAGACCAAAAAGTCTGCGCAGCACGGCAGCGCCTTCATCGATCCAAGTTTCCATGTCGTGACGACCGACCAGACCGACGTGCTGGGCCAGCAAAATGCGCCTGACAATTTCGTCGTAGTTGGTCAGTAGGTACACGGCTTGGAAGCCGAGTGGATTGGCGATGTATAGAGGGAGGCTGACAGGCTGGATGGACAGGTTCTCGCTGATACTGATGGCCGGGGGGAGGGAAGCCATGGCTGTATCGAGACGATCTTCGATGGTTTTGAGTGCCTCCTTTGAATCGTGGATCTTCTCTTCAAGCTGGATCATCCACCAGTCTGAATACGGATCATCCTGCTGGGCGCCACGTGACATGCGGTTGACTACAGTGCAGAAGCCCGACAATCCGATGATGCCGACCTTGAGATCGTTTTTTGGGCGTCCCATCCAGATCCGTGCAGCATGATGGGTGTGAAGGGTGAGCTTCACATCGCTGCGTAGTGAGCCAATATTGAGCCGGTAATTGTCAGCCATGGTGCAGTTATTCCTTGGAAAGAGGATTGACATGGCCATGCTGCAATTGGGCTGCTACGGACGCAGCATTAAATCCATAGTCAGACGGAAGGGGATTTGTTGAGGCGTCTATATATAGAAGGAGAGAAGCAACATTGTCTGTCTGACTGCCGTCAGCGATCCGGGATCCCTGGTAAGTGTTGTGGGCCACAGCACTGAGCCGACGGCCACCACAGATTACGGATCCTGTCAGGGTGATGCGGTGCGCATCATCCAGTCGGTAGTTATGTGGCCCACATAGCTTCGAGTTGCCACCTGGAGTATCGAATCCCTGTTGAGTGTTGTGGGCCACAGCACTGAGCCGACGGCCACCACAGATCACGGTTCCTGTCAGGGTGATGCGGGACACATCATCCAGCCGGTAGTTATGTGGCCCACATAGCTTTGAGTTGCCACCTGGAGT
>JABXJR010000138.1_pt1 | contig 14504 bp, 13 predicted proteins | sample 7431291 | NCBI WGS metagenome assembly JABXJR01 (sample SAMN14395756, study PRJNA613071) | wetland metagenome | isolation source: water samle H3 from high-altitude wetland | place: Chile: Salar de Huasco, high-altitude wetland | collected 2015-11-10 | reverse complement strand
CAGTATAGATGTTCCTGTTGAAGCTGCTCCACCACAAGTTGTTTCTGAACTTAAAGTTCCTTGAAAACACATAGTACAAACTGTAATAGGTAATAATATACTTAATGCAGTAACAGGAACTGAAGCAATAAATGTTTCTAAATACAGGTCATTCAGCATTCAATTAGTATCAACAGGAACAGCAGGTACATTTATATTTGAAGGTAGTAACAACAATGTAAACTTTCAACCTATACCTGTTTACAATCAAGCATTATCTGTAAGGGTAGCAATTATAACAGCTATTACAGCATCTGCTACTCAAATTATTTATGAAGGTAGTTGTAATTTTAAATACTTAAGAGTAAGGATAGCAACTACAATTACAGGTGGTTCTATTCAAGCATTTACTACCTTATGTCAAACAAGTTTAGGAGCAACATCTCAAGTAGTATCTAATGGTACAGCAGCTAATTTATTAACTCAAGTATCAGGTTCATTAACTTCAGCAGGAACTACAACTGCAACTCCTGCTACACCTACTGTTACAAATGCATCAAGAAATTCTACAGCAGATACTAACTTAGCTGCAATAAAAGGAAGTGCAGGAACATTGTACAATGTAACTTGTAGTAATATAAATGCAGCAGTAAGATATGTTAAAATTTATAATAAGGCAACAGCTCCTGTATTAGCTACTGATATTCCTATTCTTATAATTCCAATTCCTGCTAATTCTACTATAAGTTTAAACTTAGGTTCATTAGGATTTAGATGTTCAGCAGGTATTGCTATGTCAATAACAACAGGAGCTGCTGATACAGATACAGGAGTAGTTGCAGCAGGAGAAATTAAAACACTTATAAGTTACATTTAAAATACATAATCATGGGATATAAAATAAATCCTTTTACAGGAAATCTTGATGAAGTGGGTAATAATAGTATAAATTTTAACTACAAATCAGGTGCAGTTCAAGATTTTATTTACAATGGAATTGCAGGATCAAACGCAACCCAACCTGTAAATACAATTTACGGATATTATATTTCAATTTTTTCTGATATTGAAATTGATAGAATGTTAAATTATCCCGTTGCGGCTGTTGCAGGAAATTCCACTTTTGGCATTTATGAAGTTGACCCTATTACATTATATCCAACAAATAAAATAGCACAAAATAATGTAAACAACGGAAGTGCAGCTATTCAATTCACAACATTTGCTCCAACTTTAAAATTAAAAAAAGGTACTTATTTTATTTGTGGTGTAACATCAAGCGCAGCTACATTTCAATGCGTTAACGGAAACGGCAGTTTTTTACATGGAGCAGGTGTAAGTCCTATAAACTTTTCTGATATATATCAGGGGCTTTTTATTGCATTCCCTTATAATGCCGTACTGCCTGCTATATTTCCTGCAGGTGCTGCTAATTTGTCAGGTAATTTTATTATTAAATCAGTTTTTAGAATTGCATAATGAATAACTACGAAATATCAAAACAAGACAAAGGCTTTATCATGCCTTTTGCAACAGAACAAGCTGCTACAGATTGGGCTGATTCTTACTTTGTCGATGGCTATACCATTGCCGATTTAGGCCCTGTTATAGAACCCACCGAATCCGAAAAACTTGCAGCACGTCAAACTTTTGGTAAGGAGTTACTGAATGAGTACTTGATTGATAACGATTTGATATCTAAGGCTTGGGGTAGACCTTTTACACCTACTGAAACAGCACAACAAGCAGGTAAGTTTTTAGTAATAGCAAATGGTGTAGTAGTAACTACAATACAAGAGTTACTTACACTTGGTAGCTTAACTCAAGCATTAGCTATTATGCAAAATATTGTAGTAGATGATATATTTACTCAAGAGAGAAAAGACAAGTACATTAATAAATTAAGTCAATTTTTAAATCTATAATGGGAGTAATCTTATTCATAATAGCATTTATACTTGGTGTAATACTTTATCCTATTGGTTTTATATATAGTATCATCAAAATACTTTATATTTACATCTCAACTTTAGGAAAAACATTTGCAGTTGGTATTGACCTATATGGAAATGTTATATGTGCTGACTTGTTTAATGATATTCTAATTACAAAATCAAGCACTTATAAGTTTGGTAACCCAAATGAAACAGTTAGTAGAGTTCTTGGAATGAATAAAAAATCAAATAACCTTACAAAATTAGGTATTCAAGTAGCAAGATTTTTAAATTGGCTTGACCCTAATCACGTCGAAAACGCATCTAAATAATATTAAAAATGGAACCATATCAAATAGCCCTTTTTGTAAGTAACTTAATTGCTTTGGCAATTGCTATTTTTGCCTATTTTCGTCAAAATAGAAAAGATGGGAATGAAGATGTAAGGCAAATGATTGAAATAAAAACAGAAGTAAACAATCTAAAAACTCTTGTCAATGCCACATCAATTTCTGAGATGGCAACAATGAAACAGTCACTTTATGAATTATCAAAGAAAGTTGAAAAACTTGACACAGATGTTGATAAGAAAATTGATGGAGTGTCTAATAAGATTGACCAAATCGATGATAAGATTCAACAACTATTACTTCATGCTTCTAAATTAAATCCAAATGTTTAACTTTTTAAGAGAAGACACTAATGTGTCAAGTATGAGAGTAACCTTGTTTTTAGGTACTCTTGGAATATGTGCATTGATATTATCTGTTTGTACATACATGCTTATTCATGCTGTTGGTTGTACTACATTAGATTGGTCAGGTATGTCAATCTTTATGGGTGCTGTATCAGCATTTGCAGGTACTTTGTTATATGGAAAGGTACAACAAAAGAAGGTAGAAAATAAAGACAAAGTTCAAGAATAGTAACATTCATTAGAATAAGTCAGTTAAAATTAAGATATTTGTACTTAACAAATATCTTTTTTTATGAACATATCTGAAGTAAAAGAAATTATTAATCAATCATTTAATAATTTAGAATTTGAAGAAGGTAGACATATTTATAGAGTACAGAATAAGGTACTTACTTCTACTTCAAATATGATTAAAAAATTTGTACCTGAGTTTAAAGAAAAAGAAATTGCTGCAAACTATGCTAAAAAATTAGGTGTTAAAGTAAATGATGTACTTACTGAATGGGAAAATAAAAGAGTTAAAGCAGCTACATCAGGTACAAGAGTACATTTGTTTTCAGAAAAATATATAGAATCTCAAGAAGCATCAGTGACTTGTAGACAAGAAGAAGCAGCTAAGAATTTTATAGATGATTATATTGTGTCAGGTAAATTTACAGTAATTGCTACTGAACTTCAAATGTATTCTGATAAGTATGGATATGCAGGAACTGCTGACTTATTGTTATGGGATAATGAATTAAAAGAACTTGTCATTGGAGATTATAAAACCAATCAAGACTTAGACAAGCAGTATGGTTATCTTTTAGAACCTTTTTCATATACTCCAAATACACCTTATTGTAAATATCAAATTCAATTATCTTTTTATCAAATACTATTGGAAAGTATAGGATTAAAAGTGAGTAAAAGAATGATTATATGGTTAAAGAAAGATAGTTCATATCAAATAAGATATTGTTCAGATTTTACTGAAGTATTAAAAGAGTCTTTAAATACTTATTAAATAAACTTAAGATGCTTATTAAAGAAATTATACAAAGAATACAATCTCTTTATTCTAAGGGTGTTCAATCTGATGATAAAAGATTAAGTTCAAGACACATATATAGTAAGTTAAAAACCATTAGGGGTAGATTATTATATGAAAGAATTAATAAAAAACAGTTTTTGTCAAGCATTAACTATCAAGTATTACCTTGTGTTGAACTTATAAAAGCTAACATTCATGAGTGTCCTTGTATTCCACCATTAGGTTGTTGTATTTATAGAACTAAATACCCACTTCCTCCTCCACTTTCAGGAATGAATGGACACATAATTAAAAGTGTTACATCATTAGATGGTAACATAGTGTATTCAGAAATAAGTTGGCAAGATAAAAAATATAAACAGTTTGATAAATACACTGCTACAAAACCTGACTTTTTTATATCTAATGAGTACTTATACATTACAGCTAAGAATGATGCTGAAGTAATTAGAATAGAACTTATACTTGAAGACCCCTTATTAGGATATGCTTATCCATCATATTGTCCACAAACAGATTCTTGCATAAGTGTTTATGATAGAGAATTTCATTTAGATAATGCTATGGTTGATACAGCAATAGAACTTACTGTACAAGAATTAGTTGGTGTATTTAATCAAAGTCAAGAAGATTCATCTAATAACACTAAAGACAATCCTGAACAAACTACTAAGTAACATGAGTAAAGGAAAACCATTAGAAACTTTTTATACAGCACATCCAGGTTACTATACTAAGTCAGAATATAAAGGTAAATTAACAAGAAGTGAATATGTGCATTTTATGAATGATTTTGCAGAACACTTAAATGAATGTATATTGAATGGAGACACTGTTTACTTACCTGGCAAGTTAGGAGTAATTCAAATCTCAGGTAAAAAGAAAACTGTTAAAGTAACAGATAATGGAATTAAAGGTCTTTCAATAAATTGGGGAAAAACAAATACTCTTTGGAAAGAATGTGAACCATGTAAAGAAAAAAAACAGTTAGTTTATAATTTTAATGAACACAGTCAAGGAGTAGCATATAGATTTACATGGTCAAGAAAATCATCAAGATTTCCAACAAAACATTTATATAATTTTATTGCTTGTAGAAAATCAAAAAGAACTTTATCTAAACTAATTAATGAAGGTAAAGAATACCTTATAATTGAAGGTAGAGCATACTTATCTATAAGACCTAAACAACAATTAAAAAAGAGAAAAATATGAGTAATGAAGTTACACCTTATGTATCTGTAAACAGAATACTTGGTAAACTTAGAAGAGATTATGGGTCACTTGAAAGTATAAATGAATCTGATGTAATTGAATGGACTGCTGAAGCTCTTCAAGCTATTGGTGCTATTACTCTATATGAAGAAGCAGTAGCATTTATTGAAGTGTCAAATCATCAAGCTTCTCTTCCTAATGGATTACATGCTATTGTACAAATGGCAAGAAATACTTGTTGGGATGATATTAAACAATGTGGTCTTTGTCCATCAGATATAATTACAGCAGCAGAAGTTGTAGAAGAATCTACACCACTACCTGTACCTATTGACTGTAATGGTAAACCAATACAAGAATATGAGTTAGCATATTATAGACCATATTTTGACTTAAGAGATGAAACAGGTTATTATACATCTTCTTATTTATACAACAATTGTTTTACACCAATAAGATTAAGTAATCATTCTTTTTTCAATACAATAGTTTGTAGTCCAACTGAAGATGCTATATATGATGGCACAGGAACAGATGAATACACTATCATCAATGGAGATATAATTAGATTTTCATTTGAAAAAGGACAAATAGTGTTGAGTTATGTAAGACAATTGTTAGATGAAGATGGTTATCCAATGATACCTGATCACTTTGCTTATACAACTGCTATTACAAAGTATGTATTGATGAAGTTAATGGAAAGAGAATTTTATGCCAATAGAGATGGGTCAGTAGCTAAGTTAGGTAAAGCAGAACAGGATTGGCATTGGTATTGTAAACAAGCTCGTAATAGAGCAATGATGCCTAAAGGAGTAGATGCATGGCAAAATATCTTAGAGCAAAGACAATACATGCTTCCTCGTGTTAACAGATATTATGGATTCTTTGGTAAAATGTCAAGACCTGAATCCCGTAAATTTAATGACCCTGACTTTAGAAACTACTTTAGAGGTAATTATAAATAAACACATTAATGGAAAAGAACACCAATAGACCACATAAGGGTTTAATGCAAGATGTAAATCCTATTGACCAACCTAAAGAATCTTATAGATATGCACTCAATGCAGTTAATGAAACTAACTTAGGAAATAGAACTTTATTGTCTAATGAAAAAGGAAATGAAGAGTGTTATACTCTTCCAAGAAATTATGTAAGGATTGGTAAAGTATATACTAAAGACAATGAAATAGTTATTTTTAGTACTGATAATATTTCAAGTGAAATTGGTATTGTAAAAAATTGTGTTTATACTGCACTTGTAAATTCTAATTGTTTAGGGTTTAGAGTAACTCATCAGATTGATGCAATATACAGATTAAGAAGAGGTTGTGAAACTGTAATATATTTTACTGATGGAATCAATCCTGTAAGACAAGTTAACTTGTCTAAATTAGAAGAGTATTACAGTGATGCTTATAAAGCATATTTAACAGCTCCTGTATTACCATTTGTAGGTGAACAATGGAATTGTGATTTGTTTAACTTGATTAAAGATTATTCAGTTCCTTGTTTTTCTTCATTTGAAGTTAAGAATAATGGTTCCATAGAAGCAGGTTCATATAATTTTGCTATTCAATTGTTAGATGATGACTTAAATCCAACTAATTGGATTACAACATCAAGACCTGTAAATATATTTCATGATGATATTATAGGAGTGTATGAATCTATTAATGGTTCATCTCAACAAGAAGCTGATGCTTTAGGTGGAGTAATGGGTAACACTAATAAATCTATTGAAATAACATTTACTAACTTTGATACTAAATATACTTATTATAGAGTAGCTGTAATTAAAGCATCTCAATTTACAGGTATTCCAAATAAAGTTGTAGTGTCACCTGAAATACCTATTAGTCAACCTATATTTACTTATTCAGGTGATATAAATGGTTATGTTGAAATATCTGCTGAAGAAATTAAAGTAGGAAAAATAGACATTGAAACAGTAGAACATATTGAGCAATTAGAAAATAAACTTATACTTGCTAACATTAAAGGTAAGCAATTAAACTTTTGTGAATTTCAACAATATGCATCTAAAATTCATTCTCGTTATATAGTTAAAGAAATAGCTGATACTGATATTACAGAAACAGGTAATCCTAAAAATCCATTATCTCCTACTGAAGTAATGGGATTTATGGGTGGTGAAGTATATGCTATGGGAATTGTTTATGTATTTAAAGATGGATTTGAATCACCGGTATATCATATACCTGGACCTCCTAAAAATAAAAGATGGAATTGGAATACAGAGTTATGTGATACAGTAGCTGATGACACTCCTATTAGTCCTTGGAATGCAAACATAGAACACATTGTACCTGAATCACAAGAAACTGCTTACAATGCATTACCTAATGAAGCTAAAGTTCCTAAATGGAAAGTAAAAGATACTGCTTATAACTATGGTGGATTAGAAGGACAAATGGCATATTGGGAATGCAGTTCTTTATATGAAGATATACCTAATTGTAGTAGTGGAGATTATTGGGGAAAAGATGTGTGTGGAAATGATTTAGTAGGAACACCTATTAGACATCATAGATTTCCAAATAGAAAAACAGAAAGACATGTAGATAATGGTTCATCAGTAAATGATTATTATAAACTTGTAATAACAATAACTTTAAATGGAGCATTCCCTACTCCTGGTGTTCCAATTGATTTAACCATTAGTTATAATTATAATGTTCCACCTCCAACAGCACAAACACCTGTTGTAATAAATGTTAATGATACTGATTTTGTAAGTGGAGTTTATACTTTTACAATAGATACTGAAGTAGGAGAAGATGTTGCTAATACATTTAGTGGAGTAGCTTTTTCAGGCACTATGCCAACAACTTATGCTGCTGAATTTACTCTTGAATCAAGTGTAGAATTTGTTTATCAAAATTATAGAAATGATGCTACTCTTAGAATATTAGGTGTAAAATTTACTAATGTAGAATATCCACATCCTGACATTGTAGGTCATTATTTTGTAAGAGCTGAAAGAGATGCTTTTAATAGAACAATATTAGATTCAGGTATTGCAGGTAGAGCAAGAAGTAAAAGTACTGATTTTTATGACTATATTACATTTTCATATTTTACTTTTAATAACAATGATGATAGAGGGCATTCTTATTTAATGAATCCTAAATTTTTATATAAGAATGAAGTGTTAGTTCCTGAATATCTTAAAGTAGAAAACATATTTAATTACTCAGGAAAAAGTGTTAAAGGTAAAAGATTTGATGGATTAGGTTGGTTTGTAACTAATGTTGATACTCTTATAGAAACAAGAGTACAAAATTACAATGGAGTAGTAACCACTAATGGTGATGAAAATTATTCTAAAGAAAAGTTACTTGCCATGGATGGATTATCTTATGATGATAATTATGAAACAGGAGAAAGAGCATATAACTTATCATGGTCTAATAGAGTTCAACTTATTAAATTAGGTAGAGCATTACCTGATTATAAAGGTTCACTTAACAGAGATATACCTTATGTTACACTTAGAGTAGATAGAAATGTACATTGTAATCTTGATTCAATTACTTACTACAAAATGCATAACTGCATGTTAGTGGCAAATGCAGAATCAGATACATTTGGAATGTATAGTGGTGATGTAGTTGTAACTAAATTTGATTTATCTAATTCATTACTTAGAGAATACTTTAATGGTATTGTAGATGATATACTTTTAGGATTAGGTATTATAGCTGCTGCTGCTGTAACTATATTAACAGCAGGCACAGGTGCTGCTGTTATAAGTGCAATTGGTGCATTTCTTGGAGCAACAGCATCTTCAGTTCTTATTCCTACTATTGTAGTAGTAACTGCACTTGTAGCAGGAACTATTGGTGTATCATTAACAATTGCAACAGCAATTATCAATGCATATAAAGATACTGACTTAGATGAAATGGCTGTTGATTCTGAGTTAGATGGATTGTTTTCAATATTAGAAAACTTTATGGCTTATGGAAATGAATATCTTTCAGGTATTTATGTAGAGTCAGAAATCAATACAGGACTTAGACAAGTACAAAATCATGATTGTGGTAAATATTATATTCCAGGAATAGGTGAAACACCAATAGAATATTTTAGAGATAGGTGGATGTTTTATGACCAAGATGAAGAAAAGTTTTTACCTAAAGGTTTATGTTGCCCTGAAACCTATCATTACAATTTAGACTTTAGTAGAATGGATAAACAGAAAGTTTATTTTCCATTACCTAAGACTTATGATTGTTGTTCAGATTGTTTAGAGAGTTTTCCTGAAAGAGTGTATTATTCTGAAGTGTCATTTCAAGAAGAGTTGAGTGATAATTACAGAGTATTCTTATCAAACAACTACAGAGATATAGAAGCAGAACATGGTGGTATTACAGGATTAATAAGAAAAGGTAATTCATTATTTATTCTTACTGAAGAATGTTTATGGATGTTACCACAAAATGTTCAACAAAGTGTTGTTAATGAATTAGTTACTTTCATAGGTACAGGTGAATACTTTGGAATACCACCAAGAAAAATGATTGATTCAGATATGGGTAGTGCAGGCACTCGTCATAAATGGTCTATATGTAAAACACCATTAGGTGCATTTTATGTATCTGAATATGAAAAAGCAGTTTACCTTATTAGTGGTGGAGAGGGTGGATTAGCAAAAATAAGTGGAGAAGGATTACATAATTGGTTTTGGGAAAACCTTAATCCATATCTTGCTAATCAATATTTAGAACTTATAGGTCAACCATATCCTTATCCTAATAATCCTAACAATCCAAATAGTGTAGGAATTCATTCAGTATTTGACCCAAGACATCAAAGAGTTATCTTTACTAAAAGAGATTATTTGATAAGACCTGCATATAGAGAAAACTTTAATACAATTAGTATTGATGCAGGATACCTTGGATTGATTGTAAATCAATTATATTATAGTGTAACTCAAAATAAATTTGTAAGATTTACAGGTATAGGATTTGCAGATGTACCTTTTACTAATGGCACATACTTTGAAAACAAATCATTTACAATTTCATTTTCACTACTCAATAAAGCATGGACATCTTTCCATTCTTACATTCCTTTATTTTATTCTCAAGACCAAAATACTTTTTATTCTGCTAATGGAGTAACAGATTGGAAACATAACATTAAAGGTTTGTATCAAAAATTTTATGGTACATTATATTCTCACATAATTGAGTTAGTGTCAGTATCTAATCCTATAAATACAAGACTTTGGGAAGATATTCAACTGCAAACATTTGCTCAAAAATATGATAGTACTAATGATGATTACTATGAACAAAAAGATGTTACTTTTAACTATCTCACAGTATATAACAGTAGACAAATATCAGGTGAAGTAGAAATGATTTCTAAAGATTTACAAGCTAATCCTGAAGATTACTTTTTAAATCAGACTGTTAACAATGTTAGTTCAATAGTTATTAACAAAACAGAAAGAGATTGGACTATAAATGATTTTAAAGATGTGAGAATTAATTATGCAATTCCAATGTTTACTAAAGATTGGGCATCTATTAGTACTCAATATCCTATTGATAAAGTAATCAATCCTGCAAGTATAAATGTAAATAAGGATTGGTCACAACAAGAATCATTCAGAGATAAATATTTGATTATAAGATTAAGATTTGCTAACTTTGATGATGTAGAATTAACTACTAATTTTACATTAGAAACTGAACAAAACTCAACACGATGAAAAAATTTAAAGTAAGAAAAAAATATGCAGTTGGTGGAATTGTTGACCCTACTGACCCTACTAAACCAAAAGTTTATACAGCAGACCAACAAAAGAAATTTGATGAAGCATTTGAAAAAGGAAGAAAACTTAATGAAGATAAAGTAGATAATCCTATCTATTTAAAAAGGGCAACAAATGAAATAGTTGAATCTAACAAGTTAAAAAAAGATGGGTTTGTATATAGTGGTACAGCAGAAGAAGCAGGTAAAAAATTAGTAGAACAAAGAAAGCTTTCTTTAAAAAATGCTAAATATGCAAGTCCTTGGTCAACTGATGAAAAACATAAAAGTATTAATGAAAAGTTAGCAGAAAAAAAGTATGCTGGATTACATGTAATTCCTTCACTACCAGGAGTTGTTAAAAAAATAAATGACGTACCTTCTGTTTATTATAGTCCACCTGAAAATCAAGAAACTTTAGTTGGTGCTTATCCTCAAGATTTTTATGGAGAAAATCTTGAAAATTACCCTCTTATAACAAATATAGGTGGACATGAATTTTCTCATGGCCTTGAAACTCCACAAGCAGGATATGAAAATCCATTACTTAAATTAGAAGATATGGATATTGATGGAAAGACATATCCTGTTTATAAAGTGGATTCAAATCTTACTCCTTATGCATTAGACTTAATTGGAAAAAACATTAAATCTAAAAATTCATATTTTAGTGATCCAACTGAAGTAATGGCTTCAAAACGTCAGATGGAACTTCACATGGAAGCAGCACCTGATAAAACTTTTACAAAACCTTGGAAATATGGTGATACAATTGAAGATGAACACATTGAATTTTTATTTAAACCTGAGAATCATGCACAAGGACATATTATAAAAAGAGCATTACTTGGTGAAAATGACAAAGGTGAAGAGATTGATTATTCAACATTAACTAAAGAAGAAAAAGCAGATTTAAAAGTAAGGTATAAACAAATAATGGAGAAACTTGCTGACAACAATCAGCAATCTGATATTCACACTGCTGCTTATGGTGGTGTAATTCAAAATAAAATGGGATTTGGTGGTACACTTGCTCCTACATTATTTGATGTAAGTTCTAATGCACTTATGAATCTAACAGGTTTTGCTGCAACTAATTTTGCTAAAGCACTTAAAGAAGGTGAAGGTGAATATAGGTTAGGAAAACCTAACACTAACTTTATGATGGCAATGGGTGGTCAAGTACCTAACCCTAATGTACCTGTTGAAGTAGAGGGTGGTGAACATTTTGAAATGCCAAGTGGACACACAGGTGAATTTGAAGGACCATCTCATGAGCAAGGTGGAATACCTACTGAATTACCTGAAGGTACAAAAGTGTATTCTGACAGGATTGAAGTAAATGGTAAGTCAATGGCAGATAGAAAAGCACAAAGAGAGAGAGGAATTAAAAAGTTAGAAAAACTTTTAGGTAAATCTCCAAGTGATAAATTCTTAATAGATGCACTGACAAGGTTAAGTGAAACTGCTGCATTAGAAGAACAACAAGATATGCAAACTCAAGAGATTGTTAATCAACAACAAGCTCAACAAGAACAGCAGCAAATGATGGCAGGTCTAATGCAAGACCCTGCTATGATGCAGCAAATGGCAATGATGCAACAAGGTGGTCAAGGAATGATGGAACAAGGTGGAGAAGAAATGATGCAAGGTCAAATGGGTTATGGTGGAAGAGTAATGTTAAGTGGAGGCACTCCTCCATCAGGAGTTGGTAAAATGTATTATAATGTTCCTGGACTTCTTCCAAATACTTATTATCAAAATGATAATGGTAAATGGAGTTATGCAAAAGATGGTGATAAAAATTGGGCAAATTTAGATGCATCTAATAATGCATATATGTCAGGATTAAAAAATCTTGATAAACATTATTATGAACCTACAAATTATCCTAATCCTGATGACTTGTTATCGCCTGAAGAAATACAAAATCAGTTAATGCAAGAAAATATAAAATCTACTGATTTACCAAGATTACAAGCTACTGGATTAAATAAAACAGTTTCATTAAATCCTAATGAAAAATATCTTGGTAATGATAATGGATATGATGTTATAGGTAAACAAGGTGATAGATTGTTAAGTGATTATAATACTAACAAAGGATTACCAACATATCCAATGATGATGGGAGTTGACCCAATTAATGACCAACTTCAACAATTAATGATGAATGATGTACCTGATCCAATGGCAGGTAAAACTAAAAATGTTTTTGGTAAATTAATTAAACCTGGCACTAAAGGTAAAGATGGTAAATCAAGTGACATGAGTGGTTATGATTTAACTCGTGGTGATGCTATGGGATTAGCAGGTAACCTGTATGGTGCTGTTGGACCAATGATGGGAACATTCCTTAATAGAATGAATACTCCTAAAAACCAAAACTTCTTTAGAGAATATGGTGCTGAAGGAATGAAAGCTATGAATGAAGCTCAAGGTCTTGCAACTATAAATAGAGATAAACAATTGGGAGATATTAAACTTAATGAGAATGCAGCAAAAAGAATGGGTAGAAATTCTGCAAGAGGTGTAAATACTATTAGAGGATTAGATACTCTTGCTAATATGCAAACAACTCAAGGTCAAAATCAAGCATATAATTCTTATGCTCAACAAATGATGGGATTGTTAGGTCAGAAAGGACAGATGGAAAATCAACAAGATCAAATGGTAATGCAAGGAGAAACCAATAGAGATTTAGCTGACAGACAAGACCTTGACCAATTCTACACTAACTTAGTTCAGAATATGACAAGTCAATCTGAACTGATGCAAAAAACAGGTAGAGATTTCAATGTTGCTCAAGGAAATAAAGACTTGTTAAAACTTTCATCTATGTATTCAAGGTATGGTATTGGAGTTAGTCGTGGTAAGAATGGTGAACTTCAATATACTTATAATGGTAAAACAATAGATGAACAAACAGCAATGGGAATAATGACTGAAGAAGAAAAGAAAAAAGAACTTATTCCAGCATTTTCAACAGAATATGGTAAATCAAAATAACAATGGGAAGATTTTATAAAACATCAAAACCTGAAATGCTTGACTTCATGTACAAGTTACCTGAACAAGCTATACTTGGAGCAGTTAAATCTGCTGATGCTAAATTAGATGCACAATCACAATACTTAACTGACTTACAAAAACAGTTACAAGTAAATGCTCTTAGTTGGGATAAAGAAAAGAAAGATGCTAAAGTTAAAGAGTATGAAGATTTAGTTAAACAACATACTTACAATATTTATAATAATCCTTTAGCAGCATTGAATGAAGTAAAAGGAATTAGAGAGTTAGGTACTACTATTCATGAGGACTTAACAAGAGGAGAGCTATTTGCATATAAAGGTAACTATGACCAAAGAGCAAAGTACTATGAAGAAGCTAAGAAAAGAGCAACAGACAAAGAAGGTAAAATAAGAATACAGGATTTAAATACTGCAATGGAAGCATTTGATTTAAAATATGGTGGAGTAGATGGTAAGACAGGTGCAAATTATGATAAAACAACAGGTAAATATAATGTATATGGTACTGAAGATTTAACTGATTATTTTGATGTATCTAAGTATGCAAAAGAAACTGCTGAGGGTTGGGTTTCTCATCAAGGTTCTAATTGGAATGTAAGTTCAGATGGAATGTATTGGCATAAGCAAGAAAAAAAATATGACATTCTTGGACTTGATGAATTAACTATGGGTATATATAGTACAGCAAGAAACAATGAAAACTTAGTTGACCACAATGTGCAGAAAATGAAAATTGAAGCTCAACGTGAAGCATTTATGGAAGCACAAAAAACAGGTGCTGTTTGTTCATCTATGGTTTTACCATTATAAGTATATTGAAG